>Ga0209992_10001269_pt1 | contig 27620 bp, 61 predicted proteins | sample 2SBtaG_2_FD_182564 | JGI IMG/M metagenome (GOLD analysis project Ga0209992, IMG submission 182564) | Deep subsurface microbial communities from Kolumbo volcano to uncover new lineages of life (NeLLi) - 2SBTROV12_ACTIVE470 metaG (SPAdes)... | ecosystem: Environmental > Aquatic > Marine >... | reverse complement strand
TGTTGTTGATAAATATCTTTCCATCCAAATCTTATTTGTGGTATGAATAGAATTGATGGATTTTTTGCTCTTGAAATACTCATTGAAATTGTAACTGTTCCATCAGAATCAATAACACCTGCTAGATATGCTTTATCTATTTCATTCATTGATTATATTACGTGATAATAATATTTAAACTTTGATTTCATTAACTGATGAAATCATATCTCATCATACTGGAAGGTACACGTTTCATCACTCTTGTTTCCAGGAGTTGCAGTTGATACAACTGCTAATTGTAAAACCAAATAATTTGTAGATTCACCAATGGCATTAATAATACTACCATCTTCTGAAATTGTTGGGCCACTTAGAGGTGAACCACTTGTAAATGTAAAAGCATCTGTTACACCTGTTACTAGAGCATGGTTTGCAGTTACTTCATTACCTGTAGTACCACTTGTACCTGTTGCTACCTCATAACCTGCATTACTTGTTGATTTATGTGCTGGAAATTCATCACCAACATTAAGTGTAATTCCTGTACCAAATCCACCACCATCAGTATAAAATTTAACGTTATCTACTTGAGTATCTGGTGCTGTATCACAGTAAAGATAAATCTGTTTCCAGTAAGAATAATTTGTACCTGCACTTGGAATTGGTACTGGGTCTACACTATCAATGGTTGTGTTATCATTAGTTTTAAATCTTAAATTTGGTGCTCCTAATCCATCAACATCTGTTGAAGCTCCTGGTGTTGCATCTGTTCCACCTGTGTCAAAATACACACTAAATACTGCTACCATGATTATATATACTCCATTATAATATATAAAGAATTTACGGTCATTATTCCCTCGTCTGTCCTGCTGCCATAAATTCTTCTGAACCTATCCCATCTAGTCCAGTTCTCTTTAATGCTAACTTGTAACACTCTCCAAACTCATCATTCATTTCATCTAGGAAATCATACATTAATTGTATAGTTACATCTACCCCTGAATTAATTATCTCTTGAGTTTGGACTAGATAATCTCTTGTTCTTTTCTCTGCTAATTGTGGGTGTATACCTAACTGTTCAAAATATTCTACTGCTGCTCTTGATACCCTACCTGACATTGTTAAATCCTGTATTGTTATTCTAAATGCTGATTTAATCATGTGTTCTATTTCTTGAGCCTCATAATCTTTTTCACTCCAATTTTCAGGAATGTTATATTTTTCTCTAATACTGTCATACATATCTTGGAACATTCCAATCTGACGTAATGCTGACTCCATACTTGTAGATGTTAAGTTGATTTCTGACTCTAATTTTCTAACTTCTAATCTTGAATACTTGTCATTCTTTGATTGTAAATCCTGTATTTTTAGTTTTTTCTTTTCAATTTTGAAAAAAGTTTCCTGTAATGCAGAGTATTTTTTATTAATTTGTGATAGACACTGTTTCATTCTAGCCATAGGAGAATCGCTAATCATGTTCATTGATTGTAATGAATAACTTGATTGACTTGTTGAATGACCAACTATCTTACTTGCTCTGTGAAATTCAGGTAATCTAGCGTTTATCTTTGCTATAGATTTTTTATCTATAGTTTCAAATTCAAATGAATCTGTAAATGTATCTATTCCTTTTGATTCTGACGTTAATAATTCACTCATTATCCCCACGTTCCAGTTGATGCCATACCTGTTCTTGTTCCTGATAAATCTCCAAAGTCAGTAGCATTACCAGTGGTTTGAATTGTGATATAATCTATGACATTTGTAGTGATTCCTCCTGCCATTACACCTCTAGTAGCGTCATGGACTCCTGAACATTGTTGAACCGATACTGTCCTATCTCCAAAGTCTGTAGCATTTCCAGTAGTTAGAATAGTCACATAATCAATAGTGTTTACTGTTGCTCCTCCACAAAAACAGCCTCTAGTATCATCTGCTACTGTAGTTCCACTTCTTCTAGCTACTGTTAAATCTCCAAAATCTGTGGCGTTGCCAGTTGAGGCGATTGTGATATAATCAATAACATTTAATGATATTGCTCCCCCTGCTGATAGTCCTCTAGTGGAATCTCCCAAACCATAAGTGGCACGTCTTGCTACTGTTAAATCTCCAAAATCTGTGGCGTTGCCAGTACTTGCTATTGTGATATAATCAATTTCATTTCTATCTGTAGTAAAATCTCCCCCTGCACAACAACCTCTAGTCAAGTTGGACATTCCTGCCACATTGTTTCTACCTACTGTTAAATTCCCAAAATCTGTTCCGTTACCTGTGGTTAAGATTGTAATGTATTCACAAGTGTCACTTGTACTGTCTGCCACTGTAGCACCTCCCATATTAACACCCCTTGTATCACTTGACACGCCTGCTTGAATTTCTGTGGCGACATTCATATCTCCAAAGTCTGTGGCATTTCCAGTAGTTTGAATAGTAACATATTCCATAATATTTACTGTGCCACCATTATTACCTCCTGACCATACTCCTCTAGTTATTCCTGAAACTTCAAATCTACTAGGATTAAAAATAAATGGACTTTCTAACTTATAACCAAAAGGTTTGAAAAATGAATTATGAAACAAGGTTATCCCTCATTAAGTTTGATATCCTATGAGCCAAATCTTTAATCCTGCCTCTGTGGCTCCTGTGGATAATGCATCAATATCTACTGTTATGACTCCTGAATCTGCTAATGATGTATCAGTTAATACAGGAGCAGTTGTTGCAGTTGCTGAGGTTTTTTCAGTTGCATCAATAGTGATTTTAGTAGTTGTCATAAGTGAAACTCCACCCTCATTAACATCTACTGTAAATCCTGCGTCAGTAGTTGGTGCTGTTGTCACTGTTGCTCTAATATCAGTTAATGTAAAAGCATAAGGCATTTGAAACTCTACCTTACCTGTTCCTGTTGTTAATACAGTTGTTTCATCTCCTACTGCTATACCTATTGCCTCTGTTTTTGCGTCTGTGGCTAATCCTGCCAATGGTAATCCAGTACAGTTAGTTAAAACTCCACTTGCAGGAGTTCCTAATGCAGGAGTAGTTAATGTTGGACTTGTTAATGTTTTATTAGTTAAAGTATCAGTAGTGGCCTTTCCTACCAGGGTATCAGTTGCTGCTGGTAGAGTTAAAACTGTAGTTCCAGCTATTGCTGTGGCATTAAGAGTAGTAGTACCACTTGTAGCACCAGAATAAATTACTGCACCACTTCCAAATGTCCATGTTACATTAGAGTGAATAGAAACAGTGTCTGTGACATCAGTACCATTAAGCATATTATTAATCTTATTCATTACGTCACCATGGAATTTGGTAGCTGTAGTAGTACCAGCACCTGTAATAGTCGACCATGCCATACTATATAAAGTGCTTTAATGCTATAAAAGGATTAGATGTTACAATAGGTATCTAAATAATATTTCATGCTATCACAATAATCATCATAGTAACCCCAGTTATTGATTGACGTACCTGCTATAACCCTAATTGGTTCTGTCTGTGTTTGGATAGGCCAGGATATTATTATAATAAATAAAAATAATATTGGTAAATATTTAATCAAAACCCATCTTTCTTTTTGCTATTCTTATAGCTCGTTCCCATGAACCAATTTTAGTGTATAGGGTAAATAGATAATCCAAATCAGCTTCTCCCCACATCCTCTTTCCATTATAATATGGGTACATTATAGAAGTATATTTTTGATTAATATCAGTTATATGTTTCATACCAGTTGCGTGACCACCTTCATGTTTAGCTGTGTGATATGGGTCATATGTTCTTAGAGTATTATTTGGGTGATTTGTATCATAACCATTTATCATTCCTAAATCATATGCATCTGATACTGTTAGTTTACCTTGACTTGGTAATCTCCAGATTTTATCAGCATTAAATGTCATATCTCCACCTATACCTGTTTGTGGGCCATAGGCAAAAGCTAATACAGTTTGTTTATCTCTAAAATATTTTTCATCTTTTCCACCTATCCATCTTACCTTAATATGTGCATCACCAGTTTGTTTTCTTTTTTGTTTAATTAATGTTTTAGTTGTAAGACTGGTTTCTAAGAAAGCATCCTTCATAATATCTACCAATATATCATGGGATAACCATTCATAATCACTATCTAATTGCCAGTAAATGGTTTCATTCTCATCCCATGTTTTACCATTTAGGGCATTTTTATTTGAAGATAGTTTATGTGTACCTATGTTTATAGCTGAAAATTGGGCCTCATGGAATTGGCCTTCATTTGAGTAATTCTTATCATCTGTATGAACGCAAATATTATCACAACTATGCATACCTATACATTAGTTAACATATTATAAAAAAGTGTTGATTTGAATAGTTTTCTCTATTTTGATTTTAGTTTGTTAATAGCTTGGTCAGCACTAAATCCAGTTAACAGACCTAATACTATAGCTTGTGTAACCCCACCTATTGTAGCCACATCAAATACACTGGTTGCAGCTAAAGAAGCTACACCTGCTGTAATTAATGCACCTACAAATAACCTTGGGCTAAAATCACTTGCTGTGTCCTTAGCATATCCTCTAATCACATTCAGAGTAGCACCTGCTAATGCTGAAGCGATTAGAATAACTTCTAAAGTTACCATGTAGTATTAACGTCAAAAAGAGATTTAAAGGTTGCTAACCTAGTAATATTAGTGAGTCAGACATCTCTCGGTACGTTAGCTGGTTACAAAAGCTCACGTAAACATAGCTTCTTGTTAATCTGTTAGTATCATTTACAGTAAATGATATTAACAGGTTAACATGTTTTACCTAGTCTAAACTTAACGCCTTTCTTCTCTAATTCACTGGCCATCTTACCTGCCTTTTCAATAGGGAAAACCTTTGGTATTTCATCACCATCTATAATAAATTCAATGAACATACATTCTATTACGTGAGCTTGGCTTATAATGGTTTATCTTATTTAGTTGATTACTTGGATAATATTTATTGTTGTTCCACCAACATCTGGACATCTAAAGTTTAGGTTATCATCACCATTCATATAAATGATAAATGTTTCTGGAGTAGCTGCACCTAAAGCACTACCTTTAATATTATACCAGGTACTACCACTATCTAGGGTATATTCTAGTGAATCTGCTAATTGTGAACAATAAACTGTAATGGCCTCTCCACGTAATTGTTCTGGAATTGATACATCTGCTGCAAAGTATTCTGCGTTTTGTGCCTTTACACCTGAAGTTCTACCCAGTTCTGCCATACTAATTATACCACTAAATCATATTTAAGGGATTAAACTGGAGCATAATAACATATCTAATATGCATTATATTATACTTATCTTCCTTTTGATTAGGAGTTAAAACCTCTAAAATTGTTTGGTCAACTACTTGTAAATTATCTTTAGAGTTTGGGTTTTACTCTACCATGTAATACATAGGTTAATATAGTATTTTAGTGTAATAGATGATATGAACGCAAATATTACTGCATCTGAAAGAAAATCAGATACTAACAGACAATACAAAATTACACCTAGTAATTACTAGGCTTATTTTTTTATATTTGTTCTTTAATAAAATTAAATACACTAAATATACTGGCCATGGCAGCTATTACTAAATAAAATATCTTTTCCTTACGTGCTCCCTTTTTCTCTTGTGCATATAGATGAGAATCCACCTTTGATTTAGTTTCTGTTGTTGTGTCACATAGTTTCTGAATAGCATCATCCATTTTATCAAATTTCTTAAAGGCTCTTTCCCATAGTAATTTATCCTCGTTTTCCATTATAACGCACTTTTAGCCTTTTTAGCTGTTTGTAATACATGACCTGCTTTGGCCCACTTTGCTTTTTGTGGTGTAGGCCATCTATTAGTCACTTGTTCTGGAGTTCCTACTGCCCACTGGTCACCATTAGCTGTAGGTATTATCCACTCATCTTTAATTTCCCATTCATCCCACTTGTCATTTAATCTTCTTAATTCATCTGGCCATAGATTGGTTTGTATTGGTTGTCGTTGGTCTGGCCATGCTTTATTAGCCTGTGGCATACCACCACCAGCTTGACCTTTAGTTAGAGTTTCTTTATCCAACTCTTCTAATCCTAACATATCCCTTATACCTGACTCATCTATTAATCCCAGTTGTTCCATTTGTGTTAACACTAGGAACATATCTGGTGTTAATAGTGATACAAGTTTAGGTTTATTGAATTTAAATTTAATTTTAATTGGTACTTGTCTTCCATCATCTGTTCTAAATAGAATAGCTAGGATAGTATCAAAGAATTGTTTTTCTACTATGTTTTCTAGTACAATTCTCTCTGGTCTGATTTCTTGGTTAAGATAAGAATCTATTTCTTCTATATTTGCATCACCACCAAGAGTACCTATATCACCCTCTGCTAACATGAATGAAGGTAAACCATATGCTGTGATAATAGCTTTAATTAAACCTGTTCTTACTATTTCCAGTCCACCAATATCACTAGACACTGGTGTATTTAATACTGTTACACCTACCTCTTCTTTTGTACTTGGCCCAGTTACTGCTATACTTTGGCCCTTACTATCATTGGCATTAGTTAGAAATTCATTTAATACCTGGTCTTCATTACCAAATTGTTGTGGTGGAATTGGTACACTATACACTGGTGGTTTATACCATGTACTTTCTGCAGCTCTCTCATAATCCTGGTTTAATATGATATTTAATGTATTGGCCTCATCTGCAATTCTAAATACTTTAGAGTCACCATAATAATCTGAAAATAATTCGTTATTAAACCCATGCATAAGATATATCATTCTGTTCTTTGGTAGGATGTTGTTCTTTTCTGGTGAATGTACACCTATAATTCTAACTCCTTCTAATTCGTTAGTATCTTCATTGACTACTGGTCTTTCTGTAAATTCTTCTCTGATTAATCTAATTGCTTCTGGTAATTGAAAATTTCCTTCTTCATCTGTTGCTAATGGTGTTAGGGCCAAGACACATCTGCCCTGTTCTAATGCTGCAAAGTAACCATTAAATAGATTAGTTGATAAATCCATATCTACTGCCATTTTATCTATAAAATCTTTAATTTGTTCTGGTGTCATTTCTTTGTTAAAATAAGGTACATGTATTTGTGTAGTGTTAGACCATTGTTCTCTTTGCTCATCTGGTACTTCCTCTTCTTCTCTTGGTACTACTGTTGTTGTGTACCCTTGACCTGCAGTGAATGTAGTAGCAATTCTAGATGCTCTGTATACATAAGGATTATTCATAGCTGACCTTAACTCTTTACGTTGGGCCTGTTTTAATGGGTCAACTACTGCAAAAACATCAATACCTTGAAATTTATCTTGTGTACCTCTCATTCTTTTCCAGGTAGCATTTTTTTCTACTTTTCTTTGAGGATTTGTAGAATCTGTGGCCAGTCTAGAAAGTGGTCTATCTTGTTTTGCTGATTTCACCCTAGATTTGGATGATTTCTTCTTGACTACCATGATAATATTACGTTATCATTCGTTATTAAGGTTTAAATTAATTGAACATCCATTAACATCACATGTAGTATTAGTGACTATCCACCCATGTATTGGGCATGGTGCTGTACTTGCCAAAGTATTACCACAAGTACAATTACCTAAATTAGTATGACAATTACAAGAACATGATTTATCAGTAGTTCCAGTTAATTGAGCTGTATGAATATCTTCACATCTATCACAAGACACACTAATAATAGGTAAAACAGGGATTTAAGGATTTAGTTTATGAGTTTAAAACATTTTGGACATTCTGCCTCATAATCATCCTCACCTGTTCTATAAACATCCATTCTGACATCTATACAGTTAGGACAGTTCATTTATTATGCTCCAAATGTTGAGGATGTAATACTGCAGAGTAGGCCACCTGGCATTTCTGACAATATTTATTGAGTGGTATAAAATTCATTATGAATACACCTTCTCTACTGGTTTTAACTCTACCACTGTTCGGCCTTCTACATCAAATACTGTAGCAATAAACTGTTGGCCTTGTTTTATTTGGTTTGCTTGTTGTCCATATATCTTGATTGACATACCTTACTATAGTGATTATACTATATAATTGCTTTCCTACTAATCATATGGTGTTAAGTGCATTGTCTAATTCTTTTGCAGCTAACTGTTCCAAGTTACCTGAACGTGGTGATTTTTGTACTGCTACTCTTGGCCTGGCCACTCCAGCCATACTATGTGATGCTACTGCACATGCATAACACAAGGCCCAAAATCTATCATCATGGAATCCAGTTGGATGTTGGTATATTAAATTACCTGCATCTGATATTTTCTTTTCTTGTTCTAATATTTCTCTGTATAAATCCTCATCATGTACTGTTAATCTTTCCTGGTCAAATAATCCTTTTACTAACCCTATCATATCGAATTTGTTTGGTTGGGATGATATTATATCACGTAGTGGTAATTCTTTAGAGAATAGTTGTCTTGCACCATCACCTATACCTATTCTATCATACCCTATTGCACTCATACTTTCTTTATGTTGAATTTTTAGTAAATCTTCGTTAATCTCTTTGAATCCTATATGTGGCCATACCTTCTGGCCTATTTGGTCTAGTTTACCATCTTCCAGGGCCAGTACAACTAGAGCTGTATTATCTACTCTTAAAGCTGGGTCAAGTCCACCATATTTAACAATGGTCATTCTTACACCTTAACTTATTACGCATCTTGTTAAAGTCTGGCACTATTCTTTTAATACCTCTAACTATTACTGTCTTCCATGATACATCTACAGGTATCTTGATATTTTTACCTTGTCGTGGGAATCTAATTATTCTTTTCATACTGCACCTATCTTTTGTTCTTTAAAGGTTAATCTCTTATCCATAAATTCCTCTTCAGTCATAATATCAGCCAGGCCATGATGATACTCATAAGCTAATTCTTTTAATTCTTCTCTGGTTAATGGTAAACCTGTATCTCTATTGATAGATATTAATACCATCTTCTGTTCCTTTATTACGTTCCTCTATCACATCATGTATTATGTTTTGTTGTATTTGCATCTCTACTGATTTTAATACAAACATACTTTGTACTCTGGTGATTTCATTTTTAGTAAATAATTCTAATATTTCATTTGTTAATGATACTATATCTGTGGCCATGTTCTTTATATAGGTATTCATACCTATTAAGGGTTGTTATCTTCATACCCACCAATAACCACCTACAATAATTCTAGAGTCAATTTTGGATGTATCATAATGATTTGTACCAGCTTTATTTACAAATATTTTTCCACATTTGGTACAACTGAAGAAATTACCCTTCCAGTCTGGAGTATGTCTACACATTATACTTACCTTTAATTATTTTGATTAAATTTGGAATCCATAACATTACTGCTATACCTGCTAAAAAACCACTTAACCATATAACTTCATTCATTTTTCCTCTTCCTCTAATCTTTTCTCTAATTTTTTACCTGCTTCACATACACAAGTTTGCATATGTCCTTGGTCAGTTTCTCCTGGCCCACCACATTCTGGGCATGGGCCTTCACCTGAACCATCACAGAAACAGTTCATTTATTCTTCCTCAAATGGGCCAAAAATAGTAGTGTTGTGTTTAGTATGGTTGGTATCTCTAGTAAATCTACACCATATAGAATAAAGTCATACACTGGATTAATATTACCTAGAGTATTAGTTTGTAGATATATGTCTGCAGCCCAGTACATATGAGGAATCTGTATTATCTGTACTATGAATAGAAATAGAATAGAGTATGTTAGTTTACTCTGATACCATGTCCAGAATTTATTTAATATCATGTTTCTCTATCACTCGGAGTTATAATAATATCGTGATGTGCGTGACATATATGCTCATCACATAAACAATCGTTAAAATCTTCATTACACATACAATAAGTCAAGATAATAAACCCCATATAAAACCTGTTATCACACCAAAACCAAATAATAAAGTGAATGTAATATTTCTTTCATCATCTGTCATTTATATTCTACCTCACATGCATCTAAACTGGCCAGGTGGTTAGCATATGATAATGATATAGCATCTATTTGAAATTTCATCTTCTTGGCCTGCTCCATCATATCAGCTACACCTCTACATAATTCATTTTTAGATAGTGTACCTATTTCTATCCAGCCTTTTTTATCATCATATACTTTGTATTTCTTAGCGTTCATTCCCAATACCCACCTGAATATACCTCTTTATCATCTACAAATACATGTACTTCATAACCCCACTCAACACTATCATTTGTTTCTATTCTTAGATTATCTTTTTCATAAACAACTGTCATGATATTACTACTCATCCTTTCCTTTTAAAGTTAGTGATTTATAACATTTAATACATATTTGTGTAAATGGTGTATCACCACCAGACATACCAAATACTTGTTTACATTCACTACAAATTATTTCTTCCATTAAACCAAATGGGTCTATATTCATGGCCATGTCCTCTGGTGTTTAGGTACAAATCTCTCTTGTGGGCAGCCAGAGCATTTGTAATGTTGTGTAGTTACTCCATTATTTACTACTAGGCCTATGTCTACCCAATGATGTACCTGGTGAGTACCATAGGTTGATACTCTTGCTGGTGTATGGTCTTCTCTCATCTTCTGTGAAACTCCATAAACATTTCCCATTCATGTTGGGTTCTTGGCATATGGAATGATGGGTCTGCCACCATAAAGGCCCATTCTTTAGCAAATTCTTTATCCAATCTGTTAACAAAATATACACTCATATATATGCATAATTTAATCATATTACAGAATCCATTATGTGAATGTTTTGTTGAAGATTCAAATTCTGAATATTCAGATGGTGTATCTATCAATTACAACACTCCAGTTTAATCTCTACCAGTTTATCTCTCATCTGTTCTATCATTTTTAATTCTTTTAATTGGGATGGAGTGTATTTTTGTTCTACTAGGTTTAAGGCCCAGTCACATATATTTTGTTCTTCGTTTTGTGTCATATTACTACTACGTGAATATAGTATAAGAGTATTACTCAAGATTATGTAGTTCCCTGTATGCTGTTAAGAGTCTATCCCTATTCTCTTGAGTACCTACCCAATCATTTCTACCGTTTGGAAAATAATGAAGTTCTGCTGCTGCACTATGCATCTCATTTGCCCAGTGAGATATATGTCTTGGTGACCCTACTGATGAATTTCTTCTCCATCTTGATTCTCTTTGTTGTCCATAATTATTTACTGGGCCACATTCTTCTGCTATTTTTATAAATAATGCTTGTGCTTCTTGATGCCATTTGTATAGAGTTGGCCATTGAATGTGGGCCATTTCATGTATTACACATGATTTATAATATTCTATACTATTTTCACCATCATCAATTATTTTGTAGATGATATTTCCATTTGGTTTGTGTGCGACTTTACCAGTTGTTCTAAATCCAGTTTTTGGTACACATCTTGTGATGGATATTCTATCAATATATTTAATAAATTTCTTATTTTCTGGTTTTGCAAGTATTTGACCAGTGGCTTCAACTATTTCTCTTCTTGGAGCTGGTTTGTTAGGAGTTGCTTTACCTACACTAACAAGTCTGTTTATTTTTGTTTTGATTGTTATTCTTTTTGACATGCTGTAGTTATGCAAACATGGTATATAGGTGTAACCCTAATCTTACAACGGTGTTATAAAAAATGATTAAGGTCTATATGACCCTAACCTGTATCTTTTTAATAATGCATCAGTTACTGCACCATTATTATATACCTCTTGTAGAAAGAATAATAGCATTTGTCCACCCATTAACCTACCATTATTCTTGGGAAATATGTTATCCTCATTCTTACATAGTTGATTAACTATCTCTGCTATGTCTGGCATTTCTACTGGTATATCATTCCAAAAGATTTTCTTGTCTAATGGATGTTTACTTCCTTTCTCAAATCTAATCATTACATAATATACGTTAACACTATATAAAAATAGGAGTATTATTACTGTTTATTCTTATTCTTAGTTCTCTTTTGTCTTGGCCTCATATTACAACATGGGCATACAAGTCCACGTTTAGTAGTTTGTTTTAAATCTGTTAACATAATCCATACACCATCATGTGTACTACCATTACCACATCTAGAACAAAATGCAGCTACTTTAAATCCCTTATATGGTTTACCTACTTCTATCCTGGAGCATATACCTTTACATAATTTACTTGGATTAGCTATATGGTCTGTGGCCCTGCCATTCTTAGGTGGTTTAGTGTTAGCCCTTGTAGTTAGAATTGAATCCTCAATGGATGCAAAAACATCATTTACTGACAATGTTACACCTATTTGAATTATTATGATAATGTTTACCAGTTATAATGGAGTATAGTTTACCACAGATTAAACAAATCATGGTGTGACCTCTTTATATGCTAAATTACAACCATAACAAATCCAATAACCAGTAGATGTAGTCATTTTCTTCAAGGCCTCATTAGTACATCCTAACTCACAAATCATCTCTTAAAGTAATTCCAATTTAACTTATACCATATCCAAGCACCTATGATTTTTTTACATCTATCACAGTGGTCTATAACATATAACCCACCAACCTTTGGATTAGATGGCCCTGTACCTTTAAATGGTTTACCTAGATGTATTCTTTTATGGCCCAGGATAGAGCATTTATTCATGCTTCTACCTCTGGTCTATGTTCTTGTCTTAGATGGTCATTATAATTTAGACCATGGGAATCTGGATGCATTACACATCTAGATAATGTTGACCCATTCTCATCTAGTGATGGTGGGTCGTCTTTAAAATCTTCTGCTACTGGCATTATACTAATATTACGTTAGTATGATATATAATGTTGTTTAATAAAAAAAGATAAAGGTTATTGAACCTCTAACTTACCGTATTTTCCCTTGGTGATTGCTACTTGGCCCTTGAACTCATTAGAGAAACCATTTTGGATGGACACCTTAGTTCCTACTGGGCATAACGCAATATCTTCACCCCACAGAGTTAATCCAATATCACCTGATTCATCAGATAATGTTGCATCAGCTACTGTTACTGTTCCACCTGCTTTCAGGTTTACGTTTCTAGTTTCAGATACTTTTGTTATTTCACCAAGTACATTGATGCCACTACGCATCTTTGCTGCTTGTTCTGTTGTTATGAAATCTGTCATTGTATTAGTTACGTTATTATGCTTTTTAAAACTATCTAAATTATAATGACCTAGATTATTAGATATTATGTATTCTTTATCCCAAAAGGCCCAGTAATGCATGAAGCATAGTTTGTCTGGATTACAGTTAGGTAGATAAATTTCTTTATCTGTATCTGGACATTCTTTAATTGGACAAACCATCTTTAAACTTCTCTATCACTTCATATAATCTATCTACATATTCTGATTTATCTTTAATGTATACATCTTGAGAACCATCTTCACCAGTGAATACTATAACTATTTGATTTATTGGTGTACCTGTATTCTCTTCATACATTAAGGCATATGCTGTTGACTGTAGAAAATATGATTCTATCCATTCTTCTTTCTTGGCCTTTCGTGTAGTTTTAAAATCTATTACTGATAATATTCCATCCCAGTCTGCTATAACATCTGCAGTACCTGCTAGGCCCATCTTCTTACTGAACATTTTAACTTCTAAATATCTTATGTTATCAATGTAACCATTTAATCTATGTTTCATGTTTTCAAAATGGGCCAATGGTATTAAATCTGTAACACCTTCTGTTATGTTATCATTAAGATAATCCTCACATAGTTTATGGAGTTTAGTACCAATGTTACCTGCGTTAATCATAATATAATTACCTATGGCCTCACCTGCTTCCAGGGAACAATTATACTGGTTGGCCAATCTCTCATACCATTCACTGAAATCTTTATTCCCACCTACTACCTTGGTTACACTATGATAGATGTTATCCTCTGCATCAATATAATGTCTAACACCATTGATGTTCTTTCTCTTTACCTTGGGCCATTTAAAATCTGATTTTATATGATTGAATGTCATAGTATTTATACACATCTGGCCCTATTAAAGATAACTAAATTATGCTGGTATGCCCATTTCCCCATATGTTTAGCTTCCCAGTTATCCCAAGATAACATCATTAGCATGGCTATCCAGCGTTTTACTCAAGAGGAATAGTAATTAACTGACCTCTATTTTGTGGGTGTTAGGAATTTCCTCATATTGCCTTTAACCATGCGTATTTTGAGGACATCCCTGCTGGGTCGGATGCCAAACTCCTACCTATTATACGTTAGAATGATATTAAAATATTACTAAAAAGGAAAACCTGCAGCTCCATTCACTATATTCCACACTTAAAGGCACATCTGCTTGGTGTCGTACTGGCCAGGACATTTCAATCTGCGTACCCCTGGTTACTATCTATTAGTTAACATAATTAATAAAGTTGGTGTTAAGGTGAATGTGGTATCTCCTAGGAAGCACATCCATATCCCTCGCATGTCTTAAGTTCGACTCCACTCTTTTAACAGCTCCAGCCTAGGTTAGATGCCTGATAGTGTCTACGAATCCTACCCCAATGGGTCATACGACAAGGTAACAGATTATTCATCTGGCTTGTTGTCTTGAGCTTAATCGCCAGTCCAAACACCTCATCTACATGAGATGGGTTTCACCTTTCAGCTCAATTACTATACTATTGGTTAGCGTGATTAATAAAACTATCCCTACAAATCATCATATGTATCTATGGTCTTACGTTCAAACCTAACATCCTCTTCTTTAAATGCTGCAGATAGTGATGTAGTGAATTTACAGCAGAACTCTTGTTCAAAGTCTATAGTAGGGTTTTTCTTTTCATTGTTTATTGTTTTTTCATCTAATAGTTTACCCATGGCCACAGTATATGGTTGTTCTAGTTTATGATATTCGTTATCTGTTACGTATAGTGACCAGAAGAAACCTCTCTTACCGTTAGGTGTACTCTCCATGATAAAATCTGCATGGCCAATGTTAGCTACGTTGGGATGTACAGCGTTGTATACCTTACTATCATCTGTTAGGTTAATAAAGGCAGACTCTGATAAGAATACACATATTACATTCTCTTCACCTCTCACTGACTCGTTAGCTGGGTAGGCTTGAATATGTATTCCATTGTATAAGGTGGCCTTACTGCTCTGTGATTCAATAATAATATCATCTAAATCCCACCACTTTCCATCTAGGTCAGTAAACCCTTTACCTATGATAGCTATGAATCTGGCCAGGAATCTATTAGCTACATCCTGGTTATTACCTGCTACTATCATCACTCTATGGTGTGGTTTGTATGTACCATTCATGCAGTTATATAGGATAATACGTAATGCAGTTTCTGTTGCACCTATTTTACGTGACTTGTTTAGTAATAGTTTATGGTGTTTATTCCAGGCCTGTTCATACTCTTCTTGGTAATCAAATATGTCTGTTCTCTCTGATGTAGCTGGATGTATTGGATTACCCACTGTACGATTAAATAGTTTAAATGATTTACATGGTACGTTAGGCCCATCATTGGTTATAATTACCTCTGATTGGTGTCTAGTTACACCTCTAGTTGCCTGGTTATTTAACGATTGAATTCTCTTCATTAAATTTGGCATATTTCTTCTCTATCTCTGCAGCTATGTGTAAGTCTAAGGTAGGAGTCATTTCAAGTTCAGCTTTTTGTTGTTGTAATGCTGTCATATCTGTTATACTCTTTTGGAGTAATCGTTCAATGTTAATGCCTTCTGGTGATGTATCTGCTTCTGTTAATAGGCCTGTGAATCTATCTACCTGGGCCTGGGCTATATCTATCATCTCATCCATTTTCTCTATAACCATCTTCTTTACTACGTGCTGTCTAGCTATAAATTCTTCATTAGTTTGATTAATCTCTTTAGCTGCAAAGTCTGTGAAATATCTCTCTACTGTATGTCTGTTTAAATCTAATTGTTTAGCTGTATACCCTGCTGATTTATAGTCTTCATAGTATGCTAGAGCCTTTATCTTATTAGCTGACTCTTTAGCTTTACCTTTTCTACCTGCTTTATCTACCATTAAATACACCTGTCATATATTGTATTATTATTCATACCTAGTATTATTAAGGTAATATCTTATTTAAATAAAAATAGTTATTTCTTACTCTCATCTAATAGAGATTGTAATATTGTATGTGTTTCAAAATCTTTCATTATTTTCTTTCCACATTCTTCATATTGTGGTATTCTTTTCTCCACTAATTCTAATAGTTTTAGTGCCTGTTTGATTTTAATTGAATCTCTATTAGGGCAATATGTTAATATTCCTCTTGAATTGAATTTATGTTTTTCACTCATTCCTCTTTACCTCGTAGTATTTCTTTGAGTTCCCTAATTTCTGTAATATATTCATTGATTAATTTTACACCTAATTTTCGTTCCTCTTTGAGTTGTTTGATTTCTTCATCTTTCATATCACATATTGCAAGTAAATCTCCTATCTGTTGTTTATCTCCTAGAGAATCCTCGATAGAGTGTTCTATCTTACTCTTTAATTTATTATATTCATCTGAGAATTGGTTAGGAGTTTGAATGAAATATAACTCTAATAATCGGTCTAGGTCAGTCATTAGGCTTTATCCTCTAATTCTTCTTTGGTACAGTCAAATATTGTACCCTCATGATAAACTGTTGAATCTTCTCTATATTTCAATTTACATTTTAACTCTAATCTCTTTAATCTGTTAGCCTCTGCTAGTTCATTGGCTATGAAAAACATTAAATCTTCTTTCTCATAAAGTAACTCATCATTCATATTTCGTTGGTCTAAATATTTTCCCATTATTTATTCAACACCTTTTTAATTAAATGGTCTGGTCTAATGTTTAGGTTATATCTATCTTCTACCCAATCTATTATAAATAATCTTATAATACTGATAACACCAAATAGTATACCTATTAGTATTGATGCACCTAGTGGGTTTTTATCTAGCATATCTACAAAGTGTGGTAGGAATATTAGATTTGCTGCAAATGCTATTGGCCATCCACTTAGTGAAGAGAATGATGCTTTGGATAGCATATATTTAATTGATTTCATTTGGTGTACACTCCTTTCTCCGTATTTACATCACACGCATATGTTCTATCAAAACCTACTGTAAAATCATAATCACTTATAGTATTAAATCTAGTATCTTTACCTATTTCACTATACACTGCATCAGCTAACATACCTGAACATGCTAGTACGTGGTCTATGTGGTTTAGACCTGACTCTGGGTCTTTATCTTCACCACCTAACCAGGCAAATAGGTGACGTAAAAGAGCTGAAGAATATCTATCCCAGTCTAATCCATCACCTTGTTTATAGTTAAAGTTTGCATATTTCTTTGCACCATATGTTAATGCTCTACCCATACCATTTATAGCATGTGTTGGTACTAGAGATAACATTGGTTTATCACCATCATATTTTACTGCTTTACTCATAGTAATATTTACGCTAACTTAACTATTAAAGATAGCGTTATGGATTTGTTCTTTCATACATCTATCACATAGACCATTACCTACTGCGATACACTCAAATCTACATAGTTTACATGGTTCTAAGTTTTCACTAAAACTATCTGTATCTCTTGTACTATGCCATTTAGTCTTCATCTTCAAACTCTCCTTCTGGATTATACCAGTCTGGAAAATCTGGGTGTTTAGGTGGACTACTCATCATCAGTGGCCTCTTCTACTGCATCAATTTTCTCGTATTTCTTTTTTGATTTTCTTAATCCTGTCAAGTCTACCTTAATATCCAGGTTTTTAATTTTTAACTTATCAGCTAAATCTATAGTGTTATGTAATTTATGGAGCATTTCATCAGTATCACCATCACCAAACATACCTAGGATTGCTTCTTCCATAGTAGCTACCAGACTTAATTCTACAGCCTTCATATCTAGCTTTTCCTTATCCATATTTTAATTACGTGATTATATAATAAAAGCATTAGACCTGCTTTCGTCTAGCTTTAAAGCATGAGTAACATCTCGTCACCCACTAGAGTCATGTCAGGCTTCTAGTATTACTACCATAACATAGTATTTAAACTGTTTTATAGATGGATGTTCTATGACACCTACATTTGGTGTTACCATCTATCCACTCTAAATCAACTAGGTTCTTAATTTCTGACCTTATACCTCTTGCACTATATTTAGGTAGAGCTGATTCTATTTCTGTACCTGTAAGTCCATCATCTGATTGTTGGATTAGTTCATAGACTAGTTGTTTTACTGTTGGTTTGGTTGGAGTAGGTGTTTCTTCTGCTACAAATTTCATATTCTCTGCTCTCATACGTGGCCCACCATTGATTCATTTTCTGCATCAAATGATATAGTTGCAGTTCCTATTGGAGTACCTGATACTTTATTCTTTGTATCACCATAACCACTTGTTCCTTCTACTAGAAATTCACAGAATGTACCAGTGTTGATGGATGCTATCGGTCTTCTGTATACTTTACCAGTCTTGAAATCCATTTGATATACTTCACCTGGAATGTATCTTTTTTGGTGAAGATGGGCACATATGAAGACATCACAGTAATTATCTACCTTCATATCATTCATCATTCGTTCTGGTTGTCCACCACCTGACCCATGCATTGACATAATACTCCATTGTGCCAGGGTCTTTTTCTTGTATTTTACCTCTAAAGCAAGGTATGCTTTATAACCTAGGAATGATATTTTGTTTGGTTTACAAAAATGATTCTCTATGTATATTCTATTTGCTTCTCTGATTTTATTCTCATGGTTACCATGATGCAAACCAAGTATTTTATTTACATCCTTTGTTTCCTTATGAGCATCTATTAATGGTTGTGTTAACTCTTGCCATTTTTCTCTTTGAGCATCAACATCTGGCTCAATAGACATATCTCTATTGTATCTTTTATCAAATATAGTAATTGCATCTAACATATCACCCATGAATAAAGTGTATCTTTTATTATCTTTTGTAATAGCCTTTATTCTATTTTTGTATAATGTTTCATTGAAACCTGCATGGCCAATATGGATGTCACCTAATGGTTCTAAGTGAAAAATATCATCCTTTTTTTCAAGATTGATTATTACTTTCTTACTTATCATATATTATGTACGTAAATCGTACTAATAAAGCTATTTATTTTCTTTAAATGGTCTATTACCATTAATATTTTCAACATAAAATATAGTTTTTGTATTTGCTACACTAGGGTTTGGTGATTGTCTTGTAATGCGTACAACTTTACCTTTAATTCTAACTTCCATACCTACCTTTGGAATATCCCATGTATCTCTAAACACTCCTACTATTGGTATATCATCTTGTGCCCATGGGCTACCATCCCACCAAAATTCTATGTTAACCATTATCTTGCTAACTCTCCACCTCTAGTTTTAAAAGTGAATCGTCTAAATTTATTGTTGAACCAATTTAACCAGTTAGTTTTAGCTTCTTCTATTGTACTCTCATCACCTGATTCAAATTTATAGAAATAACCTACTGTGAATTGTGTTGCAAAGTCTTTAATCTGGTCTAATTCTGTTGAAGTTAAAACATTAGTTACTACTGTAGGTGGATTTGTCATATTCTTAACATTTATAGTATCACCTATAATTGCAGCATCTGCCATATTACCATAATGTCTAATTTTTTCATCATTAGTTGCACCTGTTTCACCTAATACTTTCTTAGCTGTGGTAAACTGATATAACACCATACTATATATAAGCACATTATTGAATTTAAGTATTGGTTCTGAACCACATCATAAATAGGCGTAAAACATTCATATCTTTTCTTCTGTTTAACCCTTTGATACCATCCAGACTATTATGGCAGGGATTACATAGGAAGGCAAACCTCTTGGTGTTTTTCTTTACTATAGGTCTAAGATATTTGTAATACTTTAATCTATCCAGGAAATTCTTGTGGGTTTTTTCACCTTTCTTATACTCTAAATGATGGATGGTAAACCCAGCTACTGGGCCTCTCATCTTCTTTAAGCATACCTCACATATACCACCAGATATGAGTAATCCTAATTCATAGATAATCTCATAAACTGGTTTTAAAGCCAGCCTATTTTTTCTAATTCCTTTTCGCACTTTGTTAATTCATCTCTTTGAATTTTGATTGATGTTCTCCACTCACTCTCTGGAATGATGTTTTGTTTAAAGGCTCTGTTTATCTTTTTAATTGCCTTATTACATTCATCTATTGATACCTTCCAAGTTGTAATATTAATTACAATAGGTTCACATGTATCACATGTAATATCCTCAAATAGATGCTCTCTACCACAACTATTACATATCCTTGATATATCATATGTGGCCCTGCATACTTTACATAACATATTCACTGACAAATCTTTCATTTGTAGAGAAAGTAATCCACCACATGTTTTAGTTGGTGTTGCAGTTTTAATAACTTTGGAGTAGATATTCTCTACCTCAGCATGACACCTTTCTGGGAATTGTGGTTCTAGTTTATAAAATCTATACTCATTGAGTTGCTCTAATTCAACCATTCCAACTAGTAATAAGGGGTAATCCCTTATAAAACTAGCTATTTGGTGTAGTTACTGCTACTACTTTACAGGTTTTGCAGGTGTCCTCATGGATTGTGAATAGGAAATCACCACCACATCCTACACATTTACGTGTAATCATTTGGTCATACTCTCCACGTTCCATATAACCCATTCTCTCATCATCATATAGTCTGATGAATCCAGTTTCCTTTTTACAAGGACAGAATTTGGCCTCAGTTTGTTCATTCTCAAATTCTGGTTGAGTAATCTTCCAGCAAAGTCCTTGGTCATGTGTATTTTCACCTATAGACTCTGTTTTATGTTCACAGTGTCCTAGGTGACATTTGATTTTAGTGCCTTGAGCACTGTATAGAGTAGGCATTAGATGTTTACCTCTTCTACTTCTGACTTGATGGTTAACTCTACTATTCTTTCAGATAGTCTTAAACCATCACCTTTAAGGTATGTCCCTACATCTGTAAGTTCTCCTTCTATATCACTCAAGTGGAGTCTTTCTAAAAACTCTTCCACTGGTATTGTGATTATTTTTGTTGAAACTGTTTTTACATCAGTCATTATAATCCCACCTTCTTTTGTTGTAGTAGTTGGGCTGCCCAGATATGCTTGCATTTGTTACCTGCTTCCTTGTTATCATAGCAGGTACAAGTTTCTCTGGTGAAATTGACGTTATATGGTTCTGCTTCACTACCATGTACTGCAGCTCTACCATATTCTAAGAGAACAACGTCACCATTCTCGATTAATTTAAAGGCCTTCTCAAGTCTTTGTTGAGATTCATTGGCTATACTACTCAATTTATCTGTTCCTCTTCAACTATTGTTTTTCTTTTGAAGACTTTGACATATTTAGAATCAAAATTGATATGGGATTCTGCATCTTCAATAAAAGCAAATGTTTTTTCTACCCAGTCATTTTCATTTTCAGTGATTCCGATTTTTACTACGATTGTTTCAGTGGTTGTTGTGTTTTTCATACTACTATACCGTCAAACTGGTATATAGGTTGATTCCCACAAATAATGGGGTTAGTTGTATATGGTATAATTACCATAGTTCTATGGTTTTTTACCATAATACTAAGGAGTGTAGTTGTATCTACCATTCCTCTCCCACATTGTTACTCCTTCCATCTCTTTAAACTCTCTACCTGCTTTTTTCATTGTTTTGTACACACCGTTCTCTACCCATTTTTCACAGACTTCTTCTCTATCCACTTGGCCATCTTCATCCTTACATGATAGAATTACATTGAGTTTCCTTTTCTCAAAGTTATCTTCCTCACTTAGTAGGGTTAATTGTTGGCCTGCGTTTGTTACTTCTACTCCAGGGAATGAATTTAATGCTGCTGTTTTTAAATCCATGATTGCCTTTACATCATCTTCATCAGCTTCATCTTTTTGTAATAGTTTGGCCCTGGCTGTACTCATTCGCATCATACCTTCCAGTTCCCTTGGTGTCATTGGTACTACTCTATCTTCACCTTCTGTTATTTGACACATCTGTTGATAGAAATCCCTTAACATTAGTTTTGCCTTTAATGTTAGGGTAGGGTTTAGTTTCTTACAATAGTTGATGTATTGCATTAACTCTGCTTCACTTAGTAGTGGTTTAATTTGTGCTGTCTTGGTAATTGGTTCTAAACCTAACAGTTTGTGAGCTATTTCCTGTTCTAACATAGCATTTGTCTTTACACTACATGTGATGAAATCAAACCTTGTTAGAAGGAATGTAGAGAAATTAATGTTCTCTGCTACACCATGGGTTTCATCCCAGTCACCCCATCTAGGATTTGCTGCACTGATTATACTTAGGTAGGATGGTAAGAACAAGTCTACACCTGCTACGTTTTTGGTGACCACTTGGTTTTCCATACTTGAGAGTAATGATTTTACATCCTCTTCATGCATTTTATCTAGTTCATCTAATGCTAGGTGTCCATCTGGTGATAACATTACTAGTGGCCCACCTGCTGGTTCGCTTGTACCACTATCCATCTTTACCATACCAATACCTAACCCTGCAGCAGTTGCATTGTTTGCTAGAACAAATTTTGACTTTGCAATAATTCTGGGTATTTGTTTGATGAGTTCAGATTTTCCTTTACCTGCATTACCTATTTCCAGAGCATGAATATGAATACGTCTGACTTCACTATGACTTCCCATAACAAAGGAATACATGTAACCTTCTTTCTGTAACATCTTACCTTCCATGTTAGGTGCAAAGGATTTGATTAAAGCTTGAAAATTCCCTTCATCTTGAATTAACTTTCTAATCTCTTCTGCTCTATCCTTTGTAATACATACATTCTCTACTTCTTCTATCTCATGGAAATACTTTGCAAATATGAATTGTTTGTGTTCTTGTTGGTTACCAGTCATTACTATATCTGTAATAAAGTTACCAGCCACTCTAATTCTTTTACCTATCCATGTGTTGAATACATCATCACCTACCACTTTGACTTCAAAGTCTATAGGTTTGTGGAAAGAATCTGATGTTATTTCCTGTAGTTTTATAGTTTGTACATAGTCTGTTATTGCAGAACTTGATGATAGATGCATCTTTGTTTTACAGTTTGGACATTTTGGAATAAATGTACGTAGTGTTGGGCCAGCATATATAGTGTCTGTACCTTCATCACAGTTGTTAGGGCAGAACACATCACCTTGTTTAAGGTAACCTTTCTTAGTAGATACAGACATTATTCTACCATCAAACACTATTGCTTCCTTCTCTATTTTAGGTGAGATTTGTCGCATTGTTACAGTTGGGTAAAATTCTATTTTTATTTTTAGTCTATCCCATGCTGTGGTTCTATTTCTAAAGTTTTGATTATCTTTTGAAATTTGTTGTTTTTTGAGTAATGGGTCTGTTATATGTCTACATTTCCAGTTGGCCCAATGACCTTCTAGAGCACTTTTGACACCATTACTAATAATCTCTTCAATCTTGTTTGGAAATGCTTTGAATATTTCCATAGAGTCTTCATCCATTACATAGGTAAATCCATGTGAAGGTCTTAATTCATGTAGTTTTTTTGGTATGTCATTTTGTAATCTTTCTGATAACCAGTCAGACCATGCAGATTCTGTCTTATTCATTGGGTTCTCCTATACACTTCATCATCTACTGCAGATTTTCTTTTGTTTAATAGTTTTTGTAGATTTCTTACCTCTACTATATCCATAGTTTTTAGTAATTTATTGAATGTTTTTACTTCCATTTTTAAATCTGGTATCACAACATCTTCTTTCTCAAAATTATCTAGAGATATGAATGGTTTGTTAGTGACTTTCTCTAACATTTGTTCTACTGCTACCTTTACTGTTTTGGATGCATCCATAGCTCTTGGCATCTTATCTAGAAGATTATCTAGACACTTCCACTCATCAGGGAAACTAAATGATTTAACTTTTGACATATGTATTATACACATCTAGTAGATATAAACCCATCTATAGTATTTATTAAATTAATAAATTATTTAATAAAATAAATTACTAGGTTATGGTCTGGTATCTACATCAATTACCATATAACCTAGTTGTTCTAAGTATAGTTTTTGTTCCCAATCATGTTCTATTTGTCTGTCACTAGCATAATGTATTTCACCATTTAACCTATAACATACACCAAGTTCTACTATACAAATATCCACAATAGCACAAGTTCTCTCACCATTCTCTTTATCATATGGTATCATCTCTTCCATTAAAACTGAATACTCTGGAAATTGTTTTCTAATATCACTACACATATCTTGTTGTTCTGGTCTGTATTGGTTATTATTATTGACCCTCATATAATGTTTAGCAAATGATGCAGACTTACTCATCTAAATTTATCCTCTACTGGTTCAACTTCAAATGGTGGTTTTTCTGCTAAAAGTTTACCATCCAAAGTATGATATTGTGTTATACCACACCATATATCACCACATTTTCTAATTTTAGATGATTCAATTACTTTAATCACTCTAGGCATCTTCATCATCCTCTAAAAGTAAATCCTTTTTGATTAGAGCTTGAGTATCTTCTCTACCAATTTCCTTCATACGTTCTTCTCTGATTTTGTTAGTTAGTTTCTCATATTGAGAGATACCCTCTTCATTAACAAAACATTTGTACTCACCTGATGGTGCATTGGGTGACTTTACTAGTTTTACTGTTCTATTATTCTTCATACCTTTACTAATCCAGTAGATATATTTTACATAGTGGCCCATAACATGACCACCAATAGGTTTTACTTTAGGGCCAAATCCATCTGGGTTTGCTGTTACCTGGTTAGTTAGAACTATACTCATATCTAATAGGATGGCTAGATTTCTTAGATACTTCATTATTCCTTTAAGTTCTATCTGTCTTTCACCTAGTTCACCTCTACCTTCAAATGCTAATCTTAATAATCCTACTAATCCATCTATAACTAATAATTTAACATCTCTTTCTAATAATTCCTCACACATGGTCTGTAGTCCATGCTCTAGTTCTGACTCATCAGAGTATAGGTGATAACCTAGTTTCTCTTCATCATATGTAATGTTACGTGCTTTACATATTTCTTCAAATCGTTCAATATTAAATGCACCTTCACAGTCTATAAACATTACACCATGACCTTTACCTAGATACTCTGCTGCTGCAGTCATTGATAGTTGTGTTTTACCACTACCTTCATCACCATATACCTCATAGAGTGATTGAGTTTCAAAACCACCTGAAGACATTTCATCTAATTCTTCTACTTTAAATGGTACTCTGATTTGTCTACTTCGTAATGCTTTAAGTGATTTAATATCTCTTACTTCTATTTCTAATCCAGACTCTGCTAGCATTGTCTTCATTGTTCTAAGATGTTTTGCTGCAGTATCTGTAGATAACCCAGACACTCTACTAAATTCTTTAGCACCTCTAATAACTACATCCAGTGGTGATTTAATTCCAACTTTTTCTAATTTCTTTACACCTATTGGGCCTAACCCATCCAGGTCTGTTAGTTTAAACTCCTTCATCATCATCCACCACATTTGTTTTTATTTTTTGTTGTTCATCTTGTAACAAATCATATGCTTTTGAAAGTATTTCTTTTAATTCTGGTGACATATTTGCATTGTATAAACATGCAAAAATAGAATGTCTTAACTCACCAAGAATTTGAAAATTAATTAATTGTTCATTCATGATATAATTAAGTAAAAATAATATAAAAAGATGTCGAATTACTTTAGAGAATTAAAGTAATCATGTAGTATACCACATAAACAAATATGTTTATCTTTTGCATCAGCACCTTGTGGACTTATTCTTGCAGCTAATGGTGAAAGTCTTTGATATACTTTATTCCAGAGAATTTCAAACTCATCAATATTATCTTTTATTGGTTTTGAATAATCAGGTTCTCTTGGTTTTGTTTTTTGAGTACATGTACATGGTTTATCACCACATCCATTTTTAGTTCCATCATATGGTAATTTCCATGTAAACTCACCACCACATTTGGTACATTCTTTATTGGCCATTAGGTTTCTCCTTAATGTCATATTGTTCTTTATGAACTTCTACCTCTTTTTTGAGGTCTTCATTCTCTTTTCTAAGTTTCTTAACCTCTTCTATGAGTACCTGTTTCTCTTGTTCATATTGAGCAAAAGTATTTGATACAAATGTAGTTAAAGCAACACTTAGAGAATTAAACATTGACTCTGGTTTTGTTACATTTATGTCCATGGTAATACTACACAAGTATTACTTTTAAACCTATGTATTATAATATGGTATTCTAGCGTTAGAACCATTAACTTTACAATTAATGAATCCAAGTGGATTTGATGGTAATGTAAAGAACCCTGCAGTTGCTGTAGTTGATATATTTGCTCCAAAGTCTACTTCTCTACCACTCTGCATCTCTAGATAGGTATCTGTAATTTCTAATATTTTCGTATTGGCCACATAAAATGCATGTGTATCACTACTTGGTACTTCATAATTTATCCCACCAACATGTGGACTTATTTTTTGTGTAATAGTATCAAACTGAATCTGGTTTACACCTTGTATTCTATTATCATTCAAGTCAACTGTAGTAGTCATATCAATAACATTAGTATCTATAGTAATTTTATTTACACCATTAATATTAAAGAAATGTTCATCTGTACTGTTTACGTTATAGACTATACCATTTACAGTAGAGTCAATATAATCATTAGTTGTATCATTTGAAAATGTGATAAGACTAACATCAGCCAAAATACCATTATTCAAATCTACTGTACCAGCATTTATGTCTATTTTTGTAGATGATATATCAAGCATACTGGATAGGTTTACATAGAAATTATGTGTGTCACCTGTTGGTACAAAGTAACCTAACTCTGATGCTGATGTTGATATTTTTTGTGATGTTGTGTTAAAATTAATATCACCTGCATCAGTAAAAGTATTACCATTCATGTTCAATGCACTAGCACCAAACTGATATTCTACTGTACTGTTAATTATTATTTGAACATCATCACTAGTTGGTACATGTATTTCTATTCCACCTGTATCATTTTTAATTTCCTGGCCTGTTATATCAAATTTTAAATTATCCACATTTATAATATCCCATGTGGCCATGTTTAAGTCTGCTATTGCTGGGTTTTGCATACCACTACCACCACTACCATTAGTAAAATTTGTAATTAAATTCCATCTACTATTAGGTGCATCCCATAATAACATAACTGCTTCACCACTTGTCATGGTGTAATCACTACCATCATAAATCCATATATTACCAGTACCATGTTTTAAGGTGATAGATGTTGTTGTATGTGATTGTAACCATAATAATTGACCACTATGTTGTGGGTTACTTATAGTATCTAAATCATCTGCAGACCCACCTGCACCTATAACTATTAAATTACTAGTAAATTCTGAAGTACCTTGACCAACATCAATCACACCACCAGATATTGTTGTTGTTACTGGGAATGTTGCTATTGGG
>Ga0209992_10001267_pt1 | contig 27629 bp, 11 predicted proteins | sample 2SBtaG_2_FD_182564 | JGI IMG/M metagenome (GOLD analysis project Ga0209992, IMG submission 182564) | Deep subsurface microbial communities from Kolumbo volcano to uncover new lineages of life (NeLLi) - 2SBTROV12_ACTIVE470 metaG (SPAdes)... | ecosystem: Environmental > Aquatic > Marine >... | reverse complement strand
TTATAATAAATTCTAATTTTGCCTGATATGGCCTCGTGGCGCAACTGAATAGCGCACTGGATTTCGGCTCCAGCGGTTGCAGGTTTGAATCCTGCCGGGGTCACTCTAGCGGAGAATTGGTTAAAATTAACTGGTTCTCCGCTTTTTATTTTTGCCAAATCCACTGATAATAAGGGAATTGAGGAGAAAATGGAATTTACTCTTTTGGTTTGAACTTTGCCTTTTAACTTGTCGTAACCTATTCCGGATGGAAACACTAAACTTTGTGTTTTCTTCTTTTGAGTTAAATCTCCAGAAGCCCATAATTCACTCAGATTAGAAGACATTTTTAATGCTTTATCTATTGCTATTTGAAGGTTTGAACTCGAAATTGTAGAACTGAATAAATTTGACTCCAACTTCTTTTCTTCCGATTCATATTTGGTTTTGAATTTATTGTAGATTTCGTTATCAATTTCTCCAATTGCAAAGCGTTCTTCAATGGTCTCAATTTTAGACTTTAGCTGACTCAATTGCTTCTTTACATTAGCTTCATTTTCTCTTATTTCTTTTGTAACAGAGTCATAAGTGTAAACCATCACCTCCTTGATTATATCCGCATATTTTGGATCAACTTGATAATTACTTAATCTCTCCTCAAACTGCTCATGAAGTTTTTTTGCTGATTTTGTGCAGCTGCATCCTTTGGTTCTACATTTATAATAATACAACCCTTTTTGCTTGACAAGAAATCCCGTCAAAGGTGTTTTGCAAGCCTCACAATAGACGAATTGCTTTAAAGGAAGTTGATCGTTATCCGTTTTATATTCTTTCAGTTGGGGTGTTCTATCAGAGTTGATTATTAAAAAATCCTCTTTAGATACAATAGGCTTGTGCTTTCCTTCAATTATCTCTCCGGGTAACATTTTACAGACAAGGATTCCGCAATAAAAAGGATTCTTAAAAATCTCATGCAAGCGCTTTTCATTTATCATCATTCCTTCTGCATTCAGCCTTCGCACTATTTCTGCATTTGAGTAGGTATTTTTCAATCTCCATTTAAAGGCTTTCTTCAATTGTTTTCCGTTTTCATCAATTACAATATCCCAATCCACTGCTTTATGATATTTCTTCTTGTTGATATAACCTAATGGTGGATTCCAAAGCCAATAGCCTTTTCGTAATAAATCACTCATTGCGGTGATTGTTTTATCTCTTCTTAGTTCGTTATCGAACTGACTGAACATATAGAACAGATTTTGTTGGAATTTACCAGAAGCTGAAGTTGCATCAACCTCTTGAGTGACTGCTTTTACTTGAATTCCTTGATTCAGTAATTCATGTGTTATTTGAGATGCACTCGATCCTGTTCGTGAAAATCGATCGTATGAATAAACGATAATATAGCCTATAGAACCACTTTGCTTGACATACTTAAGCATTCTTTTAAACTCCTTTCGATCATCACTTTTCGCTGATTCATGAGTTCCACCAAAATAATCTACTACATTTAACCCATTGGCTTTAGCATAATTTTCGCAATACCTTTTTTGAGTTCCAAGGCTAGTGTTTGTGTCTGCTTGTTCTTTCGTTGAAACCCTAGTATAGATAATTGCATTATTATTTTCTCCAAGAGCTTTGCGCTCAGGGCTAAATTTTTTGAATTCATTTAGTTTATCCATATTCACTTTTATTTAATGATTGCAACACCAATCGACAATAGCACTCAATTGAGTTTAATATTCTATCAGTGTTTTCATCTGTTTCACCAAGCACTTTTAATTTCTCTTTTACCTCTCTTCTTTTTTCTAGTGTTCTTTTATCATTGATAAGTTCACTTTCAATTTCTTTATTTTTTTTCAAATTAAGTTCCCATGTGCTTTACGTCCGTTCTTCGGTGCTGAAAGCGGGAGATCAATTGTCCGGTTATTCCGGTATGTTCTTTAGTTTAATAGATACTTCATTTTTGAAATGGACCGGCTTGCCTTGACGAGTACTAATCGTAATTGTCTGGTAGCCATTTCTTACTATATGATTTGCAAATTCCTCTATTGCGTTAATTGACTTGTCCTTAATAAGGATTACTCTGTCCACCTCATCTTTATTCTTCATTATCCTCAATTCTTTGGTCGTTTTATCCCGCATTAAACCAAGTATTTTTTTCTCATCTTTTGAAACAATAGATACTTCATTAAACCATTTTTTCTCACTCCATTCTTGAATCAACTGACTGTAAGCTTGGGATAAAGAAAGAACGATATGAGGGCTCTTCATTAATAATTCGAACTCCGGTAGGTTCTTTTTCATCATCTCATGTTTGTCAAAGACATATGGAAGACAATAACCATCAACTGTGACAATGTAGCTCACATCTCTTCTGAAAATAATCGTATACAACACCATTATCTCAAAAACATCAAGTTGTTCACTTTCCATTTCTTTTAGAAAGGATGGGTCTTTCATCAACTCTTTGTATTCTTCTAGCTTTCCGTCTTTTTCGGCTAGGCGTTCTAGAATCAAATTCATTTGCTCTGTTTGAATTAGCTCCTTTATGTTAACATCCGAGCTAAGTAAATGATCCTTTATTTTTTTGATTTGGCTAAGTGAAATATCAAAAGACCTAAGTTGCTGAATGAGCTTTATCCATATAGCTTGCTTTAAAGTATATTTTCTCCTTGTTGTATTACCGCCTTTGATTTCAGGCAGTATTTCTTTTTTTGACCAATAGGTTGCATCTCTTGCCGTAACCCCTAAATCACTTATCGTAAACCTAGGGACATCCATGGCTTCACTAAGTCCTGGATAGTCAAATTTGTATTCAGAACTGTTCAGATAATCCAACTCTTCTTGATCTAAAATATTAATTTTTTCTGACATATTTGTAATAATTCTTATATTTGTCAAATATAGTAATCTTTTCATTACAATGGAGTCAAATAATACAGAAATAGAAGAAATACTTGATCCTAAGGGAATTGCCCCTCTTCCAAGACCTATTTCCGCACGGGAATGTGGGTGCGGATGCGGGCATTCTTTCTATCCCAGAAGAAGAGATAATATCTATTTAAACAAGCAGCACGCTGACTTTGCTTACAACCATGGAAAGAGAAAATCTAAAAATCGAAATAGAATTAGCGTAGAAAAAATTCTATTGAAAAATGATAACGCTCTTGACAAACACTATAAGTCGGAAAGAAATACTAAGCACGTAGATAGGCATTATGACATCCTTAAGGCAGACGGATTTAAATTCGGATACCATATTGGGAAATCAGAAAAGGATAGCATTGAGTACTACTATACATACAATTACTACTACTGTATATTCTTTCTTGAAAAAATTAAAATGATTAAAATATTTAAACGATGAAAACACCAATGCCAATAGATCAGTTGCCAAGCTTCATTGCAAAAAGTAACAGCTCGAACCAGCCAGGATCAAACCCCTGGTTGAAATTTATCATTGTAGGGGGAGTTCTACTCTTGGGAGTAGCAGTTTCCGCATCATTGATGAGAAGAGCACAACAGAATACTATTAAAATAAAACCTAAAGAAAATGAAAACGGAAAAGACTATATCTTCTAATGAAGAGATCCAGAGAATAGTTAAGATAATGATTGGAGCGGTAATTATTGTAGCAGGAGTAACTGCATTGTTGAGATTAAGTAAAATAATGATTGGCGATTTCAAGGAGATGGGGATGTAAGTAAATCGAACTTATACAAGTTCATTATTCTGGCCTTAAGGTTGAGCAAAATTGCTTGACCTTTTTTTATTTTTAATAATATCTCCCTTTTACCAATTTTTAAAAAATCATCCATGTACGACGTTAAATGCCGTTAAACGAGGTAGTACTCCGCTGTTCGTATTAAAACGTCGTTTCAGGGTTAACTAAATATTGAAATATACCCTTTTTTTATATCGTTTTTCAATATATAATATCTATTTTAGAAGCTTCAATTATTAATTCCTATGAATAGAATAAAAGAAGTACTTGAAGAAAAAGGTATTAAGCAAACTTGGCTAGCTGAAAAGTTAGATAAAAGCTACAATATGGTGAATGGATATGTTCAAAATAGACAACAACCAAGACTTGAAGTACTGAATGAAATCGCAGAGATTTTAGATGTTGATGTTAGAGCTCTGATTGTTTCAAATAAAGAAGAGGGAATATGAATCTAACAGCAGGGCAAAGAATAACCACGAGAGGAGAAGATTTCCTAATAACAGATGTTGTTACGAATAAGGACGGCTCTTTTATTATTGATTCAGAGGGAATAAGTGAGCTTGTAAAGGGCAAGAAATTCTGTTTTGACACGAGCATTGACAAAGACATAAAAGCTGTTGATCCAATCAATACCAAGTTCATTGCAGATACGGATTTAGGGTATAGAAAGTCAAAGCTGTATATTGAAACGCATATTCGTAATTCTACCATTTTCTCTGACAAAATTGCAATAGCAAATAAGGCTGCTTTTAATGAATCTGAATATCAATTAACCCCAACCTTAAAAGCACTGCAGCTGCCAAGACCAAGGTTGTTGATTGCAGACGGTGTTGGACTAGGTAAAACAATTGAGGTCGGTATTTTTCTTTCTGAATTGATGAAACGAGGAAAAGGAAAGCGTGTTATGGTATTAGCACTTAAATCTATTTTAGGTCAGTTTCAACAGGAATTATGGAATCGTTTTGCCATACCGTTGGTGAGATTGGATAGTGAAGGAATCGCGCGAATAAAAACGCAACTTCCAGCAAATAAGAATCCATTTGACTATTACGACAAAACTATTGTATCGATTGATACATTGAAGAACAACGCGAAATTCAGACATTATATTGAGAAATCACATTGGGATGTAATTATCATTGATGAATGTCATACGGTGGCAAACATAAATAGCCAACGTGGTGATTTAGCACAGTTCTTGGCTAAAAAATGCCAGTCATTAGTACTTACTTCTGCTACGCCTCATAATGGTAAAAAAGAGAGTTTTGCGAATATCATTAACATGATTGAACCTACCGCAATTCCAAAAAGTGGTAACTATACCAAAGAAGATGTTGAGCCATACTATGTAAGAAGGTTTAAAAATGATATTGAAGATGCTGCAGTAAGAGAAAATTTCCAGGAACGCGAAATTGTTCGATTGCAGACAGAACTTACTCCAGAGGAAGTTGAGTTTTTAAGCTACCAACAGAATTTAAAAATTCAAGCACTTGGAGCATTGAAACAAGGTAAATCCAAAGATGACTTCTTGTTCTCAATAATGATATTCAAAGCATTTATGTCTTCTCCAATTGCAGCCTTAAGTTCCATCGAAAATAGATTGGAAAAGGTAGAGACGTTGTCGAGTACTTCAGACAAATATGAAGATAGCTTGGAGGTATTAAAAGAGCATCAACGTCTATTGAAGAATATATTAGATAGTAAAGCTGATAGCAAGTACAAGAAATTGAAGCTTACATTAATGGAGCATGGTTGGTCTGGAAAGAAGAAGGATGAACGATTCGTTGTCTTTGCAGAGAGGATTGCTACGCTAGATTATCTAAAAGAAAACCTAACGAAGGATTTTGATCTGTCCGAAGATGCAATCGAGTCGTTTAGTGGAAGTGATAGTGATGTTGAACAGCAAAAGAAAATCGAAGATTTTGGGCAAGGAGACAGTAAAGTAAAAATACTATTATGTTCTGATGCTGGTTCGCAAGGGGTTAATTTACACTTCTACTGTCATAGAATGGTTAATTACGATATTCCATGGTCGTTAATTACACTAGAACAACGTAACGGTAGAATTGACAGATATGGGCAAAAGAAAACACCTTATATCTATTATTTGGTCGCTCATACTGAGGATGAAGTAATAAAAACAGATCTACACATTATCAATAAACTCACGGTGAAAGAGGAGGAAGTGCACAAGACACTTGGTGATGCTGGATCTGTTATGCACTTACATGATGCCAATGAGGAGGAAAAGAAAACGATAGAGGCGATTCAAGAAGGAGATGAAAGCTTTTTAGACAAGGTTGAGAACTTCGATTACAGTTCACTTTTTGACGATTCTGAAAATACTTCATCTGTAATTACTGATTCTCCATATGAAGAACCAGTTACGGTTTTTCCTAATGATTACGATTATTACAAACAGCTTTTTGGACAATTGGAAAGCTCGAAATTGATTAATAACAAGGAGTATGAATTCAATGATTTGGATACTTATTTAGAGTTAGCAAACACCAAAGAATTGAACAATATCTTGTATGATATGCCACCGGAGTCTAAACCAAAAGTGGGTGAATTATTTAAGCTGACACTTAACAAAGATTTAGTTCAAGAAGCAATAGATAATGCGCGAAAAAAGAAGGGCGATTGGGCAGAGTTCCAAATATTATATGATTTGCACCCAGCGATTAAATACTTCATGACTAAGTTGGAAGCTAGTGTCCCTAAAGATCAGGCACTAGCTGCAAAAATATCTTCTAAAATTCCAAAAGGAACAGCTTGGTACGTGTTGCATGGTCAAGTATCTAATAATTTAGGACAACCTGTAATTTCTGACTTCTTTGTGGTTGGTTTTGACGGAAACAAAGTGATTGAAAGCCTAACAATAGCTGCATTCATAGAAAAGTTTGAACTGAATAAGGAATTATTTACTGAAGATATAAAAGAAGCCGAATTAAAGACCTTACATCATAATTTACCCAAAGTGATTGACTACGCCCAGGACATGCAGATGAAAGAAGAGCAAGATGCTTTGATGAATTCAATGTTAGAAAAAGCTGCCAAATATGAAGACCATTTGAATAGATGGAAAGCGACTTCTTTGGAGCAATTAGAAATTCATTTTGAAGAAACTGCTGACACTGTTTTCTCAAGAAAGAAAAAGGAAAAGCAAGAAGAAGAAATCCAAACGATTGCAGACAGTTCTAGCCAGTATATGAAAGACATGGTGGCACTTGATCAAGAGGCATACATTAAAGTAATGGCGGTATTTTTTAATTAGAAAGAGATGATAAAATTTATAGGCAACATAGGTGATTTCTTCTCTTCAAACTATTTTGATGAAGACTTTGTTAAAAAGGTTCACGAAAAATCGGGGTATAGTTTTGACGACCAAAAAGAACTGCAAAAACGAATTACACCACTTAAGGATAAGTACTATCGTTACAAGCAAAATATCATTGAAGGTAGGCTGAGAATAAAGGATAAGATCTACGAAACACACCATTTTCATTCTCAATTACTAAATGCTTTAGGTTACGATGGAGACCACCATCAATACAATGAACCTTTTCATTTTAATGAGAAAGAAGTACTTCCGGTAAGACACAAATTGTATCGTGGGGATAAGTTGCATTTGATGATTATGGAAATGCAACCCTTGATCAAAGAGGGCGATGAAGAACCCGATGGCTTATTTGAGCAGCGTTATAATGTGGAGGAAGAAGAACACGAATCCAAAGAACAACGATACCACCGCGCCCAATGGCGTCGGGTGTTTAAGATTTCAGAAGAGCTTAAAATTTCTCCGGTCATTATCAATAAAGCTATTTCTGAACTGAGTTTATTGGATCGGAAAGACAGACCTCATTACATCCTGCTGTTGGCTGGAAACAAAATGTTCCTGGTTGAAGCAGAGAAATGGTTCAGAGGCTCCTATTTACAGCTGGATATTGAAGAACTGTTTACAGAGGCCACCATAGAACGAAAATACTATTCGCTTTTCTACCTGATTTTATCGAAAGAAATGTTAGCACCGGATAGCGAAATGGTGTTGATGGATCAACTGGAAGAAGACAGCCACAAGAGCGCCTATGAAGTAACGAAAGACTTAAAGGAGGGAATTATCCATGCGGTTGAAGCTTTAGCGAATGAAGCACTGTATTACAAGAAAGAAACTTTAGGTGAGACTTTTGATGAAACTGATGATGCTTTTGAGCAACAAGTGAAAGATGATTGTCTTAGTATTGTTTACCGCTTGTTGTTTGTCTTTTACGCTGAGTCTAGAGCGGATTTAGATATTCTTCCAATTTCTGACAGTGTATATCAAAAAGGATATTCTTTGGAGATGCTTCGTGATTTGGAGCAAACTAAGTTGGTGACAGACCACAGCCTAAATGGCTATTTCTTTCACGAATCACTTAGGCAACTTTTTCAATTAATGAGCAGTGGGTATCGTGAGAATGAAAATGGGGCCAATAAAAGTTTTAGGATTCGGCACATTGATTCTCCCATGTTTGATGATACTAAACTACATCACTTAAGCAATGTAAAGTTTAGAAACTTTGTATGGCAAGATGTTATTTGTCAATTATCACTTTCAAGGCAGCAAAACAAAAAAGCACGAGGAAGAATCTCTTATGCTAACTTAGGTATAAACCAGCTGGGAAGTGTTTACGAGAGTTTACTAGCATACCGAGGTTTCTATGCAGAAGAAGATTACATAGAGGTACACCCTAAAAAGAAACCAAAAGAAGGAACGCTTTTAGTTCAGCGTAAACGAAGAGACGATTTTCATGAAGATGAAGTACTAAAAGATGAATCAGGTAAAGAGGTAGTGATACCAAAAGGACAGTTCGTGTATCGCTTGAGCGGACGAGATAGACAAAAATCAGCGTCTTATTATACACCTGAGGTATTAACACAATGTACGGTTAAATACACTCTCAAAGGAATTTTAGAGAAAGTTGAAAATGGGGAAATGAAAGCCTTGGATCTACTTGATTTAAAACTACTTGAACCAGCAATGGGAGCCGCAGCTTTTCATAACGAGTTGATTAACCAGTTGGCCGAAGCTTATTTAAGCTACCGACAAAAAGAAAAGAAGGAGAAAATATCTCCAGAGAAATACCGAGAAGAACTTCAAAAAGTAAAAGCGTATATCGCTACCAACAATGCTTATGGGGTCGATTTAAATCCTACGGCAATTGAGTTAGGTAAATTGTCTTTATGGCTGAACGTGATTCATAAGGATATGGAGACTCCCTTCTTTGCAAATCGTTTGGCAACTGGTAATGCAGTAGTGGGAGCTTGGTTTAAAGTATATACAGCAGCTCAGTTGAAAAAGAAATGGTGGGAAAATGCACCCAAGCTATTACATTTAGGACCAGAAGGAAAAAAACGTGGCAAGAATGAAATTTACCACTTCTTACTACCCGATAAAGGCATGGTTCCAAGTGCTGGTATTAAGCTCTTGAAAGACGAATACCCAACACATGTATCACGAGTAACAGATTGGCGAAAAGAAGCCATTAAACCAATTACTGGAGAAGAATTTTTGAGGTTGCAAAAAATCTGTGATTCTATTGATGAACAGTTGGAAGAGTACTACACGTTCCAAAAGCGATTGAATGCCCAAACCAAGAACAAGGTAGACATTTGGGGTGGTTTTAAAGACGAAGAGCAAATTGGTTTAAACCTCCGCTCTTATGACGAAAAAGAACAATTGAACGACCAACGTTACCGGCAATCGGCACCCTACTATAAACTAAAAATGGTAATGGACTACTGGTGCAGTTTATGGTTTTGGGATGTGCGTAAAGCAGAACACTTACCAACTAGACAGCAATACATAAATGATATAGCCAGTATTTTAAATATTGATTTAACGGCACAACCAAAAGCAAAAAAAGTAACCAGTTCTTATACTCAAGAAGCTGCACCTTCATTATTTGAAGAACCATCTGTGGGTGCTCAAGCCCAAGAACAAATCATTGAAAAAACACAAAAGGGAGATTTGTTTGACAACAAGGAGCGTTTAGAAGAAGTTAAGTATTTAAGTACACAACACCATTTCTTTCACAATCAACTCGAGTATATTGAAGTATTTAAAGAAAGAGGTGGATTTGATTTGATAGCTGGGAATCCTCCATGGATAACTGTTTCTTTTGACAGTGTTTCATTTTTCTCAGAATTTGAACCAACCATATTTACTAAGAAAGCTTCTTCTAGTCAAATACAAAAAAGAGCAATTGAGATTTTTGATAAAGACAATAGAGCTAAGATGGAATACTTTACTGAACAAATCGGTATTGAAAGTATGAAGCAATTTACTAGGGCTTCATCTAATTTCATCTTGAATGTTTCATCAAAATCAAATCTTCACAAATTAATTCTTGAAAATTGTTTGTATTTGGGTAAATATATTGGCTTAGTTACGGACAAAGGAATATTTGACGATCCTAATGGAGGTGACTTGCGAAGCTCATTATATTATAGACTTCACAATCTTTTTCGTTTTGTGAATGAAAAGAATTTATTTGATATAGGTCATGCGAAAAAATTTGAAGTACTTATTTTAGGTAAACCAAAGGGATACGTGGAGTTTGATGTTATTGCAAACTTATACCATCCATCGACTATTCTTGATTCGTACACAAAAAAGGATGGAATTAGTTATGGAATAAAAAACAATAAAAATGAATGGGAATTAAGGGGCAATATTGAACGAGTAGTTTCAGTAGATAAGAATGTTCTTGAGTCGATTGCAAATATTTTTAATTCGGACAATTGGGATACTGTAACCCTACCAGTTCTGCATTCCAAAAGAATAGTTTCTGTCTTAAATAAATTTAGAAAGTTTCCAAGACGACTTAAACATATTGAAGATCATATTTGGAGTACACAAATGTTAAATGAAACTAATTCTCAGAAAAATGGTTTGATAGAGCATAAAGTTGGTTTTGTAGACAGGTCGAGGTTTGTATTGTCAGGTCCTCACTTTTATGTAGCAAATCCTTTTGCTAAAACTCCAAATGAAAACTGTTCCTCTAAAGGTGATTATTCGAAAATTGAATTATCTGAAACAAAATCAGATTATCTTCCACGTACTATATTCATTCAGACAAAAAAATTACAAGAAGAAAAACAGAGGCAAAAGTATTATCATGTCCAAAGAAGAAGAGCTGTAAGTACGAATGAAAGAACTTTAATTGGTTGCGTGCAACCTCCTGGAAGAGTTCATACGAATGCTGGTTTCTCTTTGCATTTTGATAATGAGCTTGATATGCTCAATTTTAGTTCTGTTAGTTGTTCCATATTATCTGATTTTATTGTTAGAATATCGGGTAAAGAGGATATTCTGTTCAAAGCAGTTGAAGTTTTACCTTTACTGGAGAAACCTAACGCTAGAATTCTAAATAGATATTTACGTCTTAACTGTTTAACAGAAGATTACTCTGATTTGTGGAGTAATTGTGTTGATCTTTTAAAAGAATCAGATTGTTTGCATGATTTGAGAGAGATAGTCCATACAAAACTTGATTTCGGCAGGTGGTGTATAAATACGCCATATCGAACTGAATATGAAAGGAGGTTAGCTCAAATAGAGATTGATGTACTATTTGCGTTAGAATTAGGACTGAATTTGGATGATTTAATAGAGATTTATCAAATTCAATTTCCTGTACTTTCAAATAACGACTCCAAACTCTCCTATGATTCAAATGGAAATCTGTATGAAGGGAAGGATGCTATTAAAGTAAGTAGGGAGGATGATTACAAAACTGCTTGGGCTCATTTTGAAAAAATATTTAAAGAAAACTAGATGCTACCATTACAACAAGCATATGAGGTAAAACAGTCCATTATTGAATACTTAAAGGCTACATTTAGTTTTAAGGAAAAAGTGGTGTCTGATGCTTTTTACAATTTTATTGAAGATCCGAAAGAAGGAATCTTTAAAGGACCTTATGTCTCTTTAAAATTACCATTTGAAACCTCTCAAAGCACCGAAGAAATGCCATTGGAAATTGCACCTAATTTTCCACCGTACAAGCATCAGTTTGAGGCGTTTAAACGGTTACACACTAAAGATAATCACAAGCCTGAACCAACTCTTTTAACAACTGGTACTGGTTCGGGTAAAACGGAATCTTTCCTATTTCCTATTTTGGATTATTGCTATAAGCACAGAAACGAAAGTGGTATTAAGGTAATTATACTGTATCCAATGAATGCCTTGGCAACAGACCAAGCGAAACGTCTGGCTGAAGCTATCCATGAAGATGAACGATTAAGAGGAGCAGTTACTGCAGGTTTGTTTATTGGTGAAGGAAAAGACAAAGGGAAGTTTCCTAAAAATATGGGAGAAACCCATGTAATAGAAAATAGAGATGAAATTGTAAGTAATCCACCAGACATACTATTAACCAACTTCAAGATGTTGGATTATGGATTGATGCGTCATGATTTCCATCCTTTATGGACACATAATTTCGATAATCCTGAATTGTTGCGGTTCTTGGTACTGGATGAATTACACACCTATGATGGAGCGCAAGGAACAGATGTTGCCAATCTAATTCGTAGGCTCAAATTAAAACTAAATACACCCAAAGGACATTTATGCCCAGTAGGTACTTCTGCAACCATAGGGAAAGGAGAAGATTCAGTTAAATTACTTACCCAATATGCTTCAGATGTTTTTGGTGAGAAATTCACGCCAGATTCTGTAATCATTGAGCACCGATTAAATTCGGATCAATTCTTTACTGTGCCCGAAAAAGATTTGGATGCTTTTATTCCTCGCTTGGTTGGTCTGCAACAAAGCAGATTAGGCACTAATGAGAACTATGATGATTATATAATTCGCCAAAAGAAATTATGGCAGTTACCTGAGAATATTGATGCTTACAGTTTATCAGCAGAACTGAAGAAACTAAAGGTTGTAAAAGACATCAGTAGAGTTGCTTCAGATAGTATTATTTCTATTGCAGATCTAATTACCAAAGTAGAAGCCATCAACCCTGAGTTTAAAAAGCTACCTCAATATGAGGCTAAAGGAGATTTCTCTCCAAAAGAAGAAATCATTAATTCCATCCTCGCATTAGTAGCTGAAGCAAAATCAGATAAGAAAGGTAGATTCCCGTTCTTGTTTCTTCAAATCCAAATTTGGGTAAGAGAGATGAGTGGTTTACTCCGTGAGTTTAATGAAGAACCGAAATTTACATGGAGAGATAAAATTGCAGGAAAAGAAGAAAATGCTGCGTTACCTCCTTACTTCTGTAGGGAGTGTGGGGCAAGTGGATGGTTAGCCGTAAAACATGATAACAGAAATCAGTTTGAGTTAGATCCTCTTGAAGTATACGAGCAATACTTTTCTAACCATAAGAACATCTATTTCGCAAACACTTATGAAGAGTCTCATTTCGGAATAGATGAATACGACCCTTCTACCACCATAACCCCTCATGTACATCAGGTAGATTTAAAACACATGGATCATATTACCGATCAACGTATGCATATGATTGCATACAGAAAGGTAAAAGACCAAAAGAATATTCATACTTGTCCCGAATGTAATTCGGTGAATGATATGAGTATCATTGGTACACGAATCGCTACGTTAAATTCGGTGTCAATTAGTCAGGTCTTGTCTTCAGATTTGGATGAAAGAAGAGAGAAATACCGTAAGGTGCTGGCTTTTACTAATGGTGTACAAGATGCAGCACATCAAGCAGGGTTTGTGGAGGCAAGAAATTACCGTTTCACCTTCAGAGCTTCTTTACAAAAGGTCATCAATCAAATTGGCAAACCAGTTCATTTAGAAACCTTAAAAGATGAGTTTATTAAATACTGGAAAACCAATGCTGACCCGCAAGAGGTTAATCATTTAGAAGCTTATTTCTACCGTTTTTTTCCTTCAGATTATATAGGTAAAGCGCAAGTAGAAGATTACCGAAATCCAAACACCAATTCATTCTCTAAAGCTTTTGAAAAGGAGTTCGACACAAGAATCCATTGGGAGATTTTATCAGAGTTTGGTTACAATGCTTCTATTGGTCGTACGCTTGAAAAAACAGGCTCTTCATCAGTTAGTTTCAATAAGAATCTATTTGAAACTACTTTTGATGAGATGCAAGCATGGATGCATAATAATATGCTTGATAGTATTGAAAAGGAGCAATTTGTCAAGTTCTTAAATGGTATTCTTCACCGTATGAGAATCCGAGGCGCAATGGATCATGAATACCTGTCAAAATTCAGAACGAGTGATTTAAAGTTGTGGGATTTGAATTGGATGAGAGATTCTAGACATTATTTAAATAGGAATTATTCCCCAAAATCTAGGATTCCCAAACTGGTTTGTAATAGCGCACATACAAGAGGGGTGTTAGATACAACTTTCGCAAAAACTTCAAATTGGTACCACGCATACTTTACAAAGAACTTCCAAATGGCACCTGGAAACAATGCTATTATCAACGAGTTTTATGAGAAGCTATTTGATCAATTGACTTTTAACGAATTACTAAGTCAACAAGAAACAAAAGATGGTGGTAATTATGCAATTCTGCCAGAGAACATTGTTGTAAGTAACAAAGTTGCCAATTATCAATGTGATACTTGTTCTTCAACATTACATGTTACCGATGAAGATGAAATGACTTTGGATACTTCCTGTTTAGGTTATCGTTGTTCAGGTCATTACATGAAATCAGAGAGTGAAAAACTGAACTATTATAACTTGGTTTACAACAGAACTAAATCTCCGAGAATTTATGCCGCAGAGCATACCGGAGTTTTAGAACGTAAGGATCGGGAGAATACTGAGTACGATTTCAAGCAACGTCCAAAATACAATTCGCTAAATACTTTGGTAGCTACATCAACACTAGAGATGGGTATTGATGTGGGGTCATTAAATACTGCAATAAACACAAGCGTACCACCATTACCATCTAACTTTTTACAACGAGTTGGTCGTGCTGGTCGTTCTTCAGGTACTGCTTTAATTGAAAATTTTGCCCAGAATAAAGCGCACGATTTGTTTTATTATGAAGAGCCATTAGAAATGATGGAAGGTGATATTGCAACTCCTGGTTGTTTCTTAAATGCCAAGGATATATTGGTGCGTCATTTTACCGCGTACTGTTTTGATAGTTGGACAAAAGAAGACCCAGAAAGAAATCAGATACCAGGTTTAATTAAAACTTTGAATCTTCTTAAGACTAAAACAACAGATACTGCATTTTTCATCAATCAGTTTTTAGATTTTGTATTCGAAAATCAGAAGGACTTATTTGCTGCTTTTGTAAAGGTTTATGATGGTCAGATTGAATCTGATTTGATGGAATCAATTAAGGAATCCTTTAATGGCAAACATAAGAGTCCATTTGCTCTTAAACTCCTCAATACTTTTGAAGACCTAAGAGAAGAGTTTTTCTTTTTGATTAAGAAGGAGAAAGAAATTGAAGAGTACATCAAAGAGAAAGGATTAGGGACAGAGGATGCCGAGCGAAAGCTATTAGAACAAGAAAAGAAGTCCTTGTGGCAACTGAAAAAATCATTGGAGTTGAGGCAAGTAATAGAATATCTAACAAATGAAGGTATTCTTCCTAATTATGCTTTTCCTGAAACAGGAGTTACATTGAGCGCTCATGTTTACGGTTTTAAACCGGAAGGTGCAGAACAAGAGCCTTTAAACAAAACATATGAAATTGTTCGTTCAGCAGCTGGAGCATTAAAGGAATATGCACCAGATAATTTCTTTTACAGCCAAGGAAATAAGCTGGAGATAACAGGACTAAACACCTATGATTGGAGTGGGCAAAAGTCCAGTTTAATCACAATGCGCTTTTGTTCGAATTGTGACCATTTAGAAGAGGATGTAAAAGCCGAAAAAGGAGCTTGCCCAAAATGTGAGCATGAATCATGGAATTCAGCATCCAACAAACACAAGTTTGCTAAACTTCATGCAGTAAAGTCGGTTAATTCTCGAAACAAATCAGCCCTCAATGACTCTAAAGATGAACGAGAGCAAAAGAATTACCGAGTTTCAACTCACTTTAAGTTTAATCCAAACACAATTGAGGGTACTTGGGGAATGACCAAAATTCCGTTTGGAATAGAGTACGTGAAAGATGTTGAGCTAACTCAAGTAAATCTAGGAGCAGGTGTGCCTCACTCAAACCATCTGACTATCAATCAAGAAGAAGAAGTTGCTCGTCATGGATTTGTTACTTGCAAGCATTGCGGGAAGTCAACCTCCAAACCTAGAGAAGTTCAACAGTTTGACAATAAGAAATTCCATTACGGTTATTGCAAACACAAAGAGGAGCAATATAATAATGTACCAGATGATATTTTTGAAGAGGTATTCTTATATCGAAGTGTTAGAACAGAGGCCATAAAAATAATTCTTCCAGTACAAGAATTCTTAAATGAGGCAACTCAGCAAATGTTCAAGGCTGGTCTTCAATTAGGACTAAAGAAATATTACAAAGGAAACCCTGACCATGTTGCTTTTGACTTCTATTCAGAATACAACAAAGCAAATGATCGATTCGATAGATATTTGGTAATGTACGATACAGTTCCAGGAGGAACAGGATATCTACAAAAACTTTTCGATCCAAAAGAATTTACGACTTTATTGGAGGAGGCTTACAAGACGATTAAAGATTGTGCGTGTCAGCATTCAGGCAAGGATGGTTGCTACAGATGTATTTTGTCTTATGGTAATCAATACATAAGAGAAGACCTTAGCAGAGAAAGTGCAGAAGAGTTATTTGGTAGAATAGTGCGCTCAGCTAAAGAATGGGAAGAAATAAATCAAGGAATATCTTCGCTTACCAAAACCGGGATGATTGAAGAAAGTGAATTAGAGCTCAAATTCATCTATGCGCTGAAAAAGTATACCGAAAAGCATAAAGACACAAAATATACTTTTGAAGAATTTAAGGAGAACGGTAAAAACAACTATAGACTAGGACTTCCAATTAAGGATGGTAAAATAACCTATCAGATTCGACCTCAGATGAATTTGGGTCAAAAAGACGGTATAGAAAAAGATACTAGAACAGATTTCTATATTAAGTGTATTCAGGTTGAAAGGAATGGTGAAATTATAGAAGATGTTGATGAGTTGATGTCTTACAAAGAAGTCGCTATATATCTTGATGGATATACATATCATGCGTCAGAAAAGCACATGAGATTCTACAATGATTTAGCTATCAGAAATCCAATTAACGAAACTCCTAATATTAAATCTTGGTCTTTAAGTTGGACGGATGTTTTAACTTTTGAAGCTGAGAATGAAGAGAATCAGATTGATGAGCTTTTTGTAAACAAGAATAGATATACAAAGTCAATGAAGGTATTAAAAGGACTACCGGCAACGTCTGTTTTAACAGCAGGCCTTTGGGAAACAAAAAACTCAATTGAACGATTACTTTGGTATTTACAAAATAGTAATTCATCACATATTGAATCTGAAGTTGGTTTGCTTGCTCTATCGTTTCAAGAAGAATTTGGAGCAAAAGCATTTTCAAGTTCTAATGCAGAAAAGTTGATAAATGGGGAGCTCAATGTAGATACTGAACAGCCAAATGGTGATTCCTATCTACTTTCTGATTTAACTCAGGCTAATGAATTGTTTAAATTAAAAGCATTGGCAAGATTGAAGGATTTTGAAGTGCTTTCAAAATTAGAAACAGCTCAATTAGAAAGCGTTGATAAGGAGGAATGGGAGAAGTTTTTGAGGTTGTATAGTTTAATAAAAATAGCATCTATCCAAAAATGAGAGACTTCGAGGTTTGGAAATCATATATAGACGCTTTAGATATATTGACAAATCAATATTCTGAACCCTTCGACATTAAGGTTTTGGAGATAAAAAACGATTCCTCAGTGGTTTGTCGGTATATAGATGACAATCAAAAGGAGAAAGTGTATGAAGGTCTATTAAAAGTATTTCCTAGCTTACAAAAAGAAAACATTAATTATCAAGGTAACTTCATTTTATATCCTTCATCAGAGTCTATTTCTGAATCAGAAATAGATGTCCTGACAACTTTTGCAGATTCTAATCATTTCGAATTTTCTTCTAAACCAGCTTTTTCAGGAACTTTTAGATATAATAAAAATCCACTAATTGATTTTTTAAAACAAAACATCTTAAAAGTTGAGTCTGATAGAGAAAAATCGCTTATCGATCATATAAAAAGTCATTATCCAAATGCCACTTTTAAAGAGAAAAATAAAGGAAAAATAATTGTAGTAGATGAAACTTATTTAAAAGAAGCTACAATTAAAGAATGGGGGGCGAATTACAATGTTGAATATACTCTTTCCGTAAAAGGCGTTTCATCTCCTTTTGATTTGTCGATAGCTTCTAGTAATGTTTTAAATATTACGCATTCAAAGAAAAAGAATAAGCTGAGTATTAATCTTGATCCACAAACTAGTGAATCTGAGATTGTAGAAACGCGAAAACTAGCCCTAGATTACTTCTGTAAAAAAAATAATAAAACACCAGAAATCAGTCTTAACGCGATATTTACAAGAGTTAATTTTCAAGAACCAATTATCAAAAAGACTCAAATTAAAAGGAATTTGAGCACTACACAGTTTTTAACGCTTGAAGAATTAGAAAAGATCGATGCATTACTGAAGTTAAACGTTGAGGTATACAGAGAAGACACCATCGGAGCGATCTTTAAAATTGACATTAGCGAGATGTTTATTAAGAGACAGCATGAAATTGCTGTAAAATATTTACGTGATAAAATTGGGGTTTCACCAAGTAAAGTGGAAGGCTTCTTCAAACAAATTCACTTGAAAGATATTTTTCTAAAGAAAGAAGTATTTGACGATTTCCAGGCAAACACGTTCTATTCCAATTCTTTTCATCTCATCACATATACAATTAATCCATCTGAATTTGAAAAATTCGAGCAAACAAGGAAGAGTCTTCGAGTATATTATAAATCAGAAGATAGAGCTAATCTAGTAGGGGCAATTCTGCCAAATCCTGAACAAAACAGATTTGTACAAACATTTTCAGCGTCCATTTCGCTGAGTGACTTGAGATATGAAGTGTTCTTTTTCCTAAATGTTCTTAAGCGATACTTTAAAAAAGAACTTATAACAGTAGAGCATGAACACATATTTCGTATAGATAAACAAAGATTTTTTGAGCATATTAAAAGCTCTATACCGTATGATGAATTTCAATTAAGTTCAGATGCGGAAACAATTTCTTTTGATTTTAATACAAAAGAAGAGTTAGATGATAAAAAGAAAAAATTAGAATCGTATGAATCACTCACTTATCAAGACTATAATGAAGACCATAAGTATAAGGTGACTTTTGGAAATACGACTCCTCTTTCAGAAATAAAAAATAAGCTTGATCAATTAAATTTTGCAAAGTCCAACCTAAACCAATCGGGAAATGAGTTACGTGTATTTGGTTTAATGTCGGAAATTAATTTATTCCCTATCGTAAGAGCAAATATTGAAAATACTGCTGGAGAATATGAGCAAAATAGTGTTCAATTAAATTGGGATTCTTTTAATGAAGGGTTTATTAAATACTACTTCCGTTTTGATGAAGATAGTTATAAAGATGAAATACAGAAAAAACTTTATAATCTTAGAGGAGAGCCAATCAGTCTTATTGACTCCAAAGATACTTTGGGGGTATTAAAGTCTATTTCATACCCTAATTTAACTCTTCTTGCTGAAGATAAGAGCTTGCTAAACGAAGGGGCATACCTTTCAGTTAAAAGTGCATTAAAAGGTGAAAAAGATAAAGTAAAGCGGCTTCGTGATGCTGTTGAAAAAATCTACTCAGATTCAAAAAGCTCTATCTGTAATAAAAACCTAAAAGAGGCATTGATTGACTCCTCTGCTCTTGAGTCGTTTATTGATGGGGATATTACGTTGACAAACGAGTACAAGGAACTTTATCATAAAGCTAACAACGATTTATTAAGTCCCTATGTAAATGAACGACAAAAAGAAGCAATAGTTAAATGTTTATTAAGTGATGATTTATTTATTGTTCAAGGACCACCCGGAACAGGAAAATCAACAGCGATTGCGGAACTTATTTGGCAGCATTTATCTAATAATGAATATGAAGGACGTTACCGTATATTGGTTACTTCAGAAACGAATTTAGCTGTTGATAATGCTCTAGATAAACTAAGAAGTAAATCGCATCTTTTAATGAAACCTATCCGATTTGGTAATGCAGAAAAACTTGATAGCGAAGGAAGAAGATTTTCATTAGAAGCAATAAACAGTTGGAAAAGTGACCAGTGGGAATCAGAAGATTCCCTGATAGTTGATGATTGGATTGATTTGATCAATAAAAGATGTGAAAATTCTACTAATAATCCATATATCAATCAATGGAAGAATCATTTAACTGAAAAGAAAATTGTTCTTAGAGAATTTATGTATCAATCCTATTTGTCTAATTGTAATGTAATTGGGGCAACTTGTAGTTCTATGGGTAAAATTAATTCTGAGGGAAAATTCACCAGATTTTTCCAGGAATACGCGAATGTTTTTTATCCAGATGTTTTAGAAAGATTTAGGTCGTCTCCAAATCATTCTACTGCGACAGCGCTTAAAAGCAAAGAAATTGAATTTGAGTTAGCTATTCAGGATGAGGCTTCAAAGGCATCTCCACCCGAACTTGCGCTTCCGTTTACTTTTGGTAAAAAGGCTGTAATTATAGGAGATCACAGACAATTACCTCCAATGATAGACACCAATGAGTTTATTGAAAGTTTAGGTTACCTGAAAGATAAAAGTAAAGATGATAAACAGGTAAAGAAAATTAGTGAACTTATTAGATTTATTAAGCGAAACAGGGAAAGTTTTGAGCAATCTCATTTTGAAAAGCTATTTAAAAATATTGACTTAAACCTAAAATCTACATTTGATACTCAGTACAGAATGCACCCTGCTATAAACGAAACTATCAAACAGTTTTATAAAGGCGATTTTGAAGATGGTAAGGATTTAGAATGCGGACTTCCAATAGAATCAGTAGATGACCCAAATCTAGACAATTCAATGTCCAGGTATCATGGGATAACTAGGAAGAAAGATACACATGTTATGTGGTTTGATGTCCAAACTCCTGAAATAAAAAAGGGCACAAGTAGAATTAATCCAGGCGAAGTAAAAGCGATTGAGTGGATAATTAATACAATAACATCAAATGAGAATTATTCTTCATTCATTAATCATTGGGCAGATAATGAAAAGGAACAAAAAGAGCTTGGTGTAATAACATTTTACGGTGCTCAAGCTGGATTAATAAAGAAAAACATACCTGAGGGCCTAGATGTTAGAATATCACCGGTGGATAGGTTTCAGGGTATGGAGAGAAATATTGTTATAGTTTCTCTTGTAAGGAGTAATAATATAGCTGAATCTGAAAATGGAATAGAGGATTTTGAAATGTACCCTGAATATGGATACGCCCAAAATGAAAGTCTGGGTTTTGCTGAATCTCCAAACAGATTAAATGTTGCTCTTTCCAGAGCTAAACGTTTATTAATTGTCGTTGGAAACTCGGAGCATTTCAGTAAAAAAGAAATCTATAAAAATGTATTTGAAACAATAAAGAATCACCCTCAAGGCGAAGTGTGGGGTTTTGATGGCGAGAAGCCTTTTAAAATTTAATATGCATAGTATATCAATAAAAGAGCCAGTAAAAATACGACTAAGGAGTTACAAAACACTCTTTAGAAGAGCTTTGCCGTTGGAAAATTATGAAAAAGGAATCTTAGGTCTTATTCATGAGAATAATGGCGAATACGATTATAATGAATTGGGATCTGTTCTAGGTTTTGCTATGCAAGATAACTTACCTAAAGGAATACGGAAAGATATTGCTGAGGTACAAATATTTGAGTATTACTTAGAAAACTTAAAATCAAATCATTTAATCCAATACAATAATCAAAGTGTTCAACTTACGTTTTGGGGTGAAAAGGCAATTAGTGATCAGCTTAAATATTTATTTTATTCAGGAAGTATCAAAGTTCCTGAGTTTTTTGATATACTACTTTCAGAAAAAGCAACCAACTTTACATTCAAAGAAATTGGCGTTGAGGTTAGATTAACTGATGAGATTCTTTATAATGACGCGTGGAATCTTGAAAAATTAGATCTACCTGACGAGGATATTGTCAATCAATTTCATCAGAATAGGTTCAATAAGAATGATGAAGTATTATTTGATAGTATAGAACCCACTTCCAATATTGAACTAACTGAGACCGAACTTGAATTTTCTCAACTTGGCTCTAATATTAATGTATTGTATAAAGGTGATCTTCATGAACAGTTGTCAATAGAGATTAACCAAGAAATTAACAATCTCAAAACAGACGGCCTTAAATTAAAATTGAGCTATCTAAGATTGATAGAATCTAAACAACAATTTTCTATTGAAGACTTGAAGAACTATGCTTCTATTGTTGACTGGAGCGAAATTCTTGAAAATCAAAATATAATTTGGAGCAAGAGTTCTATTGCTCTACTTGATAGTTTTCAAGTAAACTGGAAAATTATCAGTTCGAAGTGTCCGAAAGATGTAATCCAACAATCGCTAGAAAGCTACAAGGATTATTTTGATTGGTTTGAATTAACTAATCGCTTTGAAATTGATTTTATACTATCAAATATTGATAAATACCCTTGGGATACAGACGCCATAATTGATAGAATAACATTAGATGAATTTAAAGAACACACATCAGATATAGTAAAATTAGAAGGGATTGAACTTGAAGAATTCTATAAGAAAATTGATTCTGAATTTATAGCTAAGAACTTCAATAAATTACCAAAAATTGAAGATTTCATATCGACTCAGGCTACTGACCTTTGCGAATATTTAGAAACTTTCCCAAATGCTAATTGGAATAAATCATTAGTTTCTCAAAATATTGTAATTCAAGATTTAGAGCTTAATTATAATGTGTTAAAACACAATTTAAATTTAGAGATTGTACTCGAACGCGTCATTTTTGATAGTAATAATTATGATGATGATTTTTTTAGAGATATTCTTTCGGAAACCAAATTTACAAGAGATGACAAAATACTAAATCAGTTCACAAAATGTAATCTTAATCTAAGTAAATTAGAGGATTTAGATGATCAAAATTTGATTTATTGGGGAAATAAATATACTCCTGGATTTGAAGGGAATCCTTTTCAAAGCTGGACGGTTTCAATTATTAAAGCATTTGAATCAAGATGGAATTATGAAGAGGCCATAGAATTTTTAGGGGGCAATATTTCAGATTCAGAGATATTAAAAAACATTAATTTTAACTGGGATTTTTCAGCGATTTCAAAAAACAGCTCTTTAATAAATTCTGAAAATTTCCTCGAGGAATTTAAAGATCAAATAGATGTTAATACTGCAGTTTTATTACTAGAAAAAAACAACCTTAAATCATATCTCCAAATTCTTAGCCAGCTAAATCAAGTTAGCAAGATTATCTCACTTCCAGATGCAATTTCAAAGGAGTTCAGCCTAGAAGAAGTTATCGAAACAAAGGAAGGTTTTAGCGGGTTTTATATTGAGATTTCATCTGAAATAGATTGGCGGAAAATTTGGCTCAAAACCTCAAAGGCCTTTATTAAAAAACACATCGAGGAAGTATTTTCACTGATAGAAAGTATTTCCGTATTGAATGTTTTATTAACAGATATTACAAATTGCTTTGAGATAGATGAAATATTTAATTTACTCAAATTTGACTGGGATTGGAATATTGTTACAGAAAGATCTGTTGAAGAAGGTCTTGTGGATAGTGAATCTTTAATCGAATATGCAGACTTATGGGATTGGAAAGTATTGATAGAACAGTATTTTGAGCCGGAAGATCTACAAATAGAGGGAAGGCTGTCTGAAATAGCAGCGTTAATCTCACAAGCCTCGGATGAAGTGAGTCAAAACTCATGGAGAATCATTACGGAAATATACCCTTCTCATTCATTATGGAAGGCAATTAATGGAACTCGAAATATTGACTTATTTAAATGGGATTGGGACTACATAAGTTCATCTAAAAAAATATCACTAGATCTTAATACTCTTAAAGAGTATAAAGAGGATTTGAATTGGGCTTTGTTGTCAAGTAATTCCTTTGTGAATGGATTTTTCAAAAATGACCGAGAAATTTATAAAAACAGGAAACAATGGGAAAATCATGTTTTATCATACTTGACTGAATTCTCTGATTCATGGGACTTTATAAAATTATCCAAGCTCGATAATATTACACGTAGTGAGGCAGTGGTGAATTATTTCAGGTTTAAGTGGGATTGGGACGTACTATCCTCTGCAAGCTCAAAACTTCTTACAAACAAGAATAAGGAAGGTGTAGTTTATAATACTAGAATTCTAGAAAAATTTGAACAATTCATAAATTTTGAAATCATTTCTGAACGTATAGATGCTATAATCGATTTTGATTTACTTCAAAGGTTTGATGACAAAAATTGGGATTGGAAAATCCTTTCAAGTAATGAAAGAATAAAAATTAATAAAGAAATTTTACTAAATGAATTGATTGGAAAATCCTGGGATTGGTCAGTCCTTTGCAAAAATCCAGTTATTGAGTTTTCTAATCGTGATTTGATCTTATTAAAAGACAAAGATCTGGATTGGAAACATTTCTCATCAAAAGAGTGGGTAGCTAATTCAACTATTGTCGAATTAGCCGAAAAAGAATGGGATTGGTATGCTATATCTAATAGTTCTACCTTAATATTTGATGATAAATTGCTACAAATAATAGGTAAACAAGAAGCGGTTAATTGGAATAATATACTTCGTTCAAAGCACTTGCATTGCAATGATAAAACCTTAGCTATAATTGCTCTGAGCATCAATTCTGCCCCCCAATATTGGCAGACTTTGTCTAGGAATCAAAACCTAATCTTTGAAAATCAAATATTGATAGATAGGTATAATGAGTTTTGGGATTGGAACACGCTTATCGAAAATAATAAAATTGATATTAACTCTCTTTCTTTCTTAAAAAAGTATCAAGATTTTATTAATTGGACAACGCTAAGTTCTGCTTCACACTTTGTTCCGGAACTTTCTATTCTAAAGGAATTTAAACACATACTGAACTGGAAACATATAACAAGAAAAATTTCATTGAACGAAGAGATTATTGATACTTTCAAGTCCTATATTGATTGGGCCGTTTTATGCAGATATTCAGATTTTAGCGGTCAAATTGTATTGATTAAAAGATTTGCTGATTTTATTGATTTTGCGGCATTAGAGCAAAATTCTACAATTGATTATGAAACAAGTCTGTACATTGAAAAGTATCTCAGTGAAAATATTCATAAACGATTTGTGTATGAATTGAAAAAGCAACGCAGTAAATGGTCAGGATATGTTTACCATTTCACACATCTAACTAATGCTATAGAAATAATTAAAAACAGACAAATTGCAAGTCGTAACCAAGCTATTAAAATATCAAAATTTAGTGATGCAGCAGGGAGTGTTGTAAATAGAAGACATGATGCTCACGACTATGCGCGTTTCTATTTTAGGCCACAAACACCGACTCAGTTTTATAATGAATGCCTTGGCAAAGATTATATGTCAGATAAGTTCTCTCAAGCTCAAAATTTAGGGCTTCCAAAATGTCCGATACCAATATTTTTCAAGTTTTCAATCGACGAAATATTTAACAATCAGTCTGACAAGTGCTTTATTAGTAATGGGAATTTACAAACCAACTGGGCAAGAATAGGTTCTGTTCGAGAAATGTTCAATAAATTTGATTTTGACGACATATATAGCACAATTCAAACTACTTCTGATGGGGATTGGAGAACCTATATAAATAAGTCTCAACAAGAGTTTTTAGTCAAGGATATGTTCGATTTTTCAGATATTCATAATTATGAAATTTTGGTTCGTAATTCATCTGATTTATTGCAATTAAAACATCATTTAAGAGATTATCCTGAAATAATTCAAAAGACAAGAATAGCGGATTATGAGGATAATATTTATCTGAATGACAACAAATCAATTGATTATGAAATTGAAGGAAATTCAGTAAGTATATCTTCGGACTATGGCGGGAATGGAGTAAGGGATGGCTATTTTGAAATGGAAGTTCAAGATGGTACTTACAAAATAAATTCCGGTCAGGTTTTATCAAAAACAGGAAATACAATCCGTTTCTATCCTAGAATTAATATTGAGTTTGAAAGAGAACCATGCCTGAAAGTTACATTTAAAGATCAGGCAACAAACAAAGAGCCTTGGAAAATAATACAATATTGTAATGAAATAAGAAACACGTTTATAACTCATTCAGCAGATATGGACGAATACAAAGACTCGCTATTATATCCACAGTCCATTGAAGTGCTTTGTAAGATTAGTCCACAATTAATTGACATTTATGATTCTAAAGTAAGGCACTATGTTTTACGGCATCATACGAATTTAGTATTGAATCAATTTGATGAATATTTTCATGCTCAATTTAATGATTCTGAAAGAGCTTTTTTTAGGTTTTTCTTATTAGTTCACGACATAGGAAAACCTCAAGCATTTAAGAAAGGAAATAAGGATAATCAATATGTTCATAGTTTAAAAATAATAGAGGAAATTTGGGGTAAAATATCAAATTCAGAAGAGGACTTAGCAAAAATTCAGTTCTTACTTGAAGGCGATTTGATGGGGGAGTATTTTCAAGAACAAACTGGGGTTGAATTTACATCTCAGGTTATTATCAAGAGAGCTGAATTACTTAATACAACTCCGGTTGATTTATTAAAGGAATTGATTATATATTATCAATGTGACACTGCTGCATATACTGAAGATGCAGGTGGGTATAGGTTTCTTGAGCACCTATTTCAATATGAAAATGGTAAGAAGGTCTTTGATAAGAATTACGCTATGTTAAGATTCTCAGATCGATACTGGGATTTATATCTTAAACTTAAAAATGAATTATAAGAATGGAAATAAAATTTATTAAGGGAAACATTTTTAATTCTAAAGCCCAAACAATTGTAAATACAGTCAACTGCGTTGGTGTAATGGGAAAAGGTATTGCTTTAGTTTTTAAACTGAGATACCCAAAAATGTATGATTTATATAAGGGACATTGTAAGTCAAAACATATTGGAATAGGCAAACTTTGGCTTTATAAAGGTGAAAAAAATGCACCTTGGGTTTTGAATTTCCCTACTAAGTTTCATTGGAAATACCCTAGCAAAATAGAATACTTGGAAAAGGGGTTGCAGAAATTTTGTTCCACATACAGTGATCAGGGAATTACTTCAATTGCCTTTCCTCTTTTAGGAACTCACAATGGTGGCTTAGATAAAGAAACTGTTCTGAGATTAATGGAAGAATATTTAGGTCAGTGTGATATTGATATAGAGATTTATGAGTATGTGCCTGAAGCCGTGGACGACTTGTATGATAATTTTGCTTCAAATTGGTTAAAGTTGAATCTCGAAGAAATCAAATTAATGACAGGTATTAGAAAGGATAAAATTGAAAAGATAACCGAGTTGTTAAAATCTGGAACGGTAAAATCAATGATAGGGTTAATTAGTGAAAAAGGACTGGGAATAAAAACTATGGAAAAGTGTTTTCATTTTGTAATGAACAATGAAAACATTCAACCTTCATTGTTCGATTAGAGTCTATGATTTTTAAAAAATGAACTAGTCTACAGCTTCAAATTTATCTGCTGATTCCAACAACTTTATATCATCTAAAAAGTTTGAACTATCACCTTCCGAGGTCACGAAGCCCCAAAACACAACATTTTTGGGGCTTTTTTTAATCAAACTTGAATGATTTGATTGCCTTGTT
>Ga0209992_10001265_pt1 | contig 27667 bp, 19 predicted proteins | sample 2SBtaG_2_FD_182564 | JGI IMG/M metagenome (GOLD analysis project Ga0209992, IMG submission 182564) | Deep subsurface microbial communities from Kolumbo volcano to uncover new lineages of life (NeLLi) - 2SBTROV12_ACTIVE470 metaG (SPAdes)... | ecosystem: Environmental > Aquatic > Marine >... | reverse complement strand
GGAATCTTTAATGGCTTTTTCCCCAGCAATTGTTGCAACTTCACTTGGAAATACTCCCTTATCCCAAAACCTTCGCTCCTGAATTCCGCTCATCAATTGGAGTCGACCCTGCGGAAGTTTTAGTTTTTCATAAAGAGGGGCAAGACGATTTTCCAGATCGGCCGATGTTATCCGATTGTCCGGCAAATGATATCCCAGTCCTTCGATACAAACATTTTCAAACTGCATCCGTATCCCCTATCTTTCCTTTATCTTCAAGGTCAATGAACTGCATATCATAATACTTCTGATACAATCCGCTTCTTGCAAGCAACGATTCATGGGTACCCGATTCCACAATTTTGCCATCATCCATCACTAGAATACGGTTCGCATGCTTGATGGTAGAGAGGCGGTGAGCAATTACAAATGAGGTACGGTGTTCCATCAGGTTATGTAAAGCATCCTGAACCAGTTTTTCTGATTCAGAGTCAAGCGCCGAGGTTGCTTCATCTAAAATTAAAATAGGCGCATTTCTTAGAATAGCACGGGCAATTGCAATTCTTTGCTTTTGTCCACCCGAAAGTTTTACACCTCTTTCTCCAATCAAGGTCTCGTAGCCATCATCAATATTTTCGACAAAATAGTCGACATGCGCTGCCTTGGCTGCGGCCAGAATTTCCTCTCGCGTTGATTCACCTTCTTTACCAAAAGAAATATTATTAAGGATGGTGTCATTAAACAAAAATGTTTCCTGTGTAACAAGAGCAAGGTGACTTCTAAGAGAGGAAAGTTTAAAGCTCTGTAAATCTTCGCCATCAATTAGAATTTGGCCTGATGTCACATCAAAAAAACGAAAGAGCAAATCCACTAAAGTTGTTTTACCGGCCCCACTCATACCTACGATTGCTATTACCTCAGACTTATTTACTGTTAAATTTATTTTATCTAACACCATTTTGTCGCGAGAGGGATAACGAAAGCACACATCCTGAAATTCAATTTTTCCTTTGAAGTCAATCAACTCTTTTTCGCCTTCACGTACCTTTTCCTCAGGAAGATCGAGAATTTCGAACACCCGTTCAGCTCCCGCGAGAGAGGTCTGAACACTTGCGATAATTTTGAAGAGAATACGGATCGGCGTGTACATCATGAACAAGGCAACTATGAAAGCCAGAAAAGTCCCCTGACTTATTTCACCATCCAAAACTTGAGATCCGCCATACCAAAGAATGAATCCAGAACTTGCAACTCCTAAAACCTCAAGAAAAGGAGATGTCATTTCCACGTATTTGACATTTTTTTTCATCACCTTCAGGTAGTCATCATTAAAAGTTTGAAATTTTTTCAATTCGCGTGGTTCCATTCCAAAGGCGCGAACAATCTTTATTCCTGAAAAGGATTCCAAAACCGTGGCATTGATATTTCCAAGTATCTCCTGGCCTTTATGACTGAATTTTTTAAGTTTTCTGCCAATGTTGGAAACTGGAAAAATCATTACCGGAAAAACAATGAGAGCCATGAGAGCCCAGTCCCATTTCAAATAAAAAACCCATATCATAAGGCCAATCAAAGTAACGCTGTTTTGAAGAAACTCTTTCAGCAAGCGAGTTACTGTGGACTGCATGATAGCCACATCATTGTTTATTCGGGAAATGAGCTTGCCTGTTTCATTTTCCTCAAAAAATCCAAAGGGCAGTCGATGAATATGAGCAAATAGTTTTTCTCTAAACTGAACCACCAGTTCCCATGAAATTCCGAACATAATCAGGTTTTGTGCGTACATGAGAATCGCCTTCAGTAAATACAACCCCACCAATGCAAGTGGGATGACCTTCAGCATGAAATAATCTTTTTCTGTAAAAATACTATCGAAAGTCTTTTGGATGATGGGGACAGGAGAGGTTGCGATGACCCCAACAATGATCGAGAAGAAAATGGCGAGGTACAACCTCGACATATAAGGTTTTACATAGGAGAAAAGTCTTTTATATAGCTGGAAGGACATATGCAGAAACCGCAACAACAGAAAGGAAATTCGTTTACTAAGAGAAAAGCCCCTGACATTGAATAAAATTCAATATGCAGGGGCTTATTTTTTTATTAGATAAAGGATCGATCAATTATGCCTTTTGAGGGAGAAAATCTTCGAGAGTCGCGCCATTTTTAATGGCATCTTCCATCATTTTTACAGACTCTCTGATTCCTGTTTCGCAAACTTCCAAAGATATATCTTTGATGTCATTTTGCGAACACCAGGCCATTACCCGGTTTCGGGTATTGTCCCTCATGAAACCCTGGGGAACTCTTTCTAAACGTTCCAGTGATTCCGGCGACCAATTGAAATCCTCTGCATTGAGTGCTGCCCCAATTTTGCTGATATCACCAGGAATAGCCTCACTTGCTCCATTGCCGTTATCATCCTTCTTGACAATTTTTTCATTGAGGATTTTATCGAGGAATGCGGCCGTTACCTTATTAATTTTCTGCACGCGTGCATTTTTCTCAACACGAGCATGGGCTTTCCTTCTCAAATGACCCTGCGGGAAACTGTTGAGTCGGTCCAACGCTTCCTGCGTCCAGGAGACTTGAACACCATCAGGCAAGGTTGTAAAAGTAGTGGAATCCTTAGCCTCTGCTTCCGTGGCCTCAAATTCTTCCTTGTTAACAGGAAGTAATCGTTCAGCACCTGCATTACAAACCGTACATTTAACAACATCCCCTTTATAAAAAGTATTACAGCTTGTACACTTCAGAGTTATATCTTCAGGAGGCTTGCCTGCATGAGCTTCAGCCATTTCTTCTTTCAACATTCCCAGACCTTCAGGATTGTTGGGATCCATTCCTTCTTTCTTCATTCTTTCACCGATTGCAGACATTGCCTGCATAGCGCCCGCAGGCAGAATTTCCTGTACCGCTTCGGTAATAACGCTGGAGGTAATCATGCTGTGTCCGCGTTCTAAAGAATACCGCAGGATCGCAGAAGTCGCCATTGGGCGTACAAATCCTGGAATCTTTTTCAATCGTTCTTTAGCTTCTGCAGTCCACTCAATGCTTTCCTCAGCCTGCAAATCTATGGGCGGCTTGAAAACTTTACTGGAAAGCAGAACATTACAGGGGACCAAACGTAGAAGGTTTTCAGCGTTTCCGCCAATATCCATATCCATTGCACTATGGACACCAATACGCCCCAAAATGAGGAGATAGGGGTTTTCTTCGCGCGCATATTGTAGAACCTTCTCAAATACCTTTCCATCCAGAAGACGGACGGTACATTCCATCTCTTCTTCTTCACAGACTTTCCGGGAAATCTCCAAATGCGCCTGATAAATTTTTGCCAATCCCTTATCAATGATATCTTCGTGAAGTTTTTCCTGTTGCTCAAACTTGAAAACTTTGGAAGCCTCACGAGACAATACGCCCGTCAAACTGTTGAACATTGCGTAATGAAAGTAAGGATCAAATGTGGAAATGATTTCCAGAGGACGGTTCAACTTCTTGGCCATTTCAATACCCGTCATCAAGCCACCAAATGAATGACCACTGCCATCCACCGCAACCACTATCTTTCCGCTAGAAGCCACATCGTCATGAATTTCAGGGCAATGTTTCACAATCAACATGTCTTTTGTTGACCGTCTGATTACACGCTCTGCAACGCTTCCTATTAGGCTATCTTTAATTGCACCTAGGCCCAAAGCACCCATTACTACCAGATCGTAGGGAGACTCTTTAATGTCTCGTACCAATTCTGTCCAGTTGCGGCCTTCCAGAGATTTACCTACAAATGGAATATCTTTCTCTTCACATTTGGCTTTTGGAACATCCAGATAAGAATCACTGATAACTTCCATACCTTTTGTAATCAATTGATCATGGATGTTTCTTTGCTTTTCCAGCTCTTCTTCATCCTGATATTCTTCAGGAAGTCCACTTTCCATTTGCCGGAAGCGAACATCGTGCATCTTTGCCGCATATACATGACTGGCAGTGATAATGGCATCTGAATCCTGAGCTAATTCCATTGCAACATCGACACAAGCATTGGAGTAATCAGAATTATCTACAGGTATATATATATTTTTAAACATGGGGCTCCCTTCCCGTAGCCTGGGAAACAAAAGTTTTGAAAAAAATGGGGTATTTAATTATTCAAAAACCAAGAATTTTATAAAAATTCTAATATTAAGACGTCAGAAAAAGTATCTAGTGGTATATTTACCAACGCAGGGGATTTTAGCAAATATTAGCACCCTGTCAATACTAAACGATAATATTGTAATAATGGGCTTTTCGGAGCTTTTCAGAGGTTTTGAAACCCATCCAATTCTGGTAATGAAAAATTTTGAAAGCAAGCCAAATTCAATGATTAATATGAAAATATTAATTTACCTGTCAGCCAAACCAAATACTAGGAATATCTAGTATAAATCATTAATTTAAAATGACTTTTTTAATTTAGGGCGCCTTTTAAACTTGTCTTTGCCTGAATAGCATTTTTTCGATACAATGCCCTAACTTGGGAGATAGCGTTCTATCCCATGAACAGAAATTGCAACCGCAAAAAATCCGGATATAGACTCATTAAAAGACACCCAATACGGCCCAAGTTCCCGGCCGTTTTTAAGGAGAATCAATGTTATTCAATAATCAAGAAGATATAACCCAGAGCCTACAAGGAATCGCAACTCGGGATAATGGGGATTTGATCATCAATGATGCAGAAAAGTTGCGGGGAGATATTCTTGATAAACTGGTCCTCAATGCCGCCATTAACCCTTCCGCTGAGGTAAAAGGTTTGAGTCGCTACATACTTAAATCAGCTGCACTGGAATTGGGGATTATCACCTCCTCGATTCAAGGGTTGTATGAAGCACGAGGCAGAGGCGAAATCAAAGGATTTACCGTTCCAGCATTAAATATACGCGGACTGCCCTACGAGCTTTGCAGGGCTATTTTTCGCACAGCCAATAAAACACAGGCCGGCGCATTTATTTTTGAACTGGCTAAGTCAGAAATGGGCTACACCTTCCAAAAACCTCAGGAACTTTCTGCCGTTATTCTTGGTGCAGCTATAAAGGAAGGGTATAAAGGTCCGGTTTTCATTCAAGGCGACCATTTCCAGGTCAATGCTAAAAACTACGCACTAGATAAAGTTAAGGAAATAGCCGGACTCAAAACCCTCATCGAGAACGGTATCGCAGGGGGATTTTACAATATAGATATCGACACCTCTACGCTGGTCGACCTAAGCCACTCAACGGTAGTTGAGCAACAAAGAGCTAATTTCGAGGTAGGCGTCGAACTCACCAAATACGTAAGAGAATTGGAACCTGCAGGAATTACTATTTCAGTCGGCGGAGAGATTGGCGAAGTCGGAAAAGAAAACAGCAACGAGCAGGAACTACGAGCCTATCTGGATAATTTCAACGAAATCCTGGAAAAAGAAAAAGCCGGTGCCGTGGGAATCAGCAAAATTTCCATTCAAACAGGAACCTCGCACGGCGGAGTTCCACTGCCCGATGGCACAGTAGCAGATGTTAATCTTGATTTTGATACGCTTGAAAATTTATCCCGAATCTCACGCGAAAGCTATGGACTGGCCGGGGCCGTGCAACATGGCGCTTCCACCCTTCCTGCAGAACTTTTTAGCAAATTCCCGGAGCTCGAAACCGCAGAAATCCATCTCGCGACAGATTTTCAAAATATGACCTACGGCAGCAGCCTTTTCCCAAATGATTTTAAAGAAGAAATTTACACACATCTTAGAAAGAAATTCGCTACAGAGAAAAAAGACGGTGAGACTGACGAACAGTTTATCTATAAAACCCGCAAAAAAGGATTCGGCGAGTTCAAGTCTGAGTTCTGGAATTTATCGAAAGAGATTCGTGAAGGAATTGGGAAGGAACTGGAAAGCAAAACAGATTTCCTTTTCGACAAACTGGCAGTTAAAAATACCCGCGCCGATGTGGTTAAAACCGTACAACAAACTCCAATATATCCAGATCTAGATGCGGAGGTCAGTGCTTGCCACTAGTAGCGAATGGTGGCGGGCAACAAGTCGCACATCGCTATAAAGGATTGGGCCTGTAATCGAACTCATACATGGGATTGCTTTTTTTCTTAATAGCTTTCCTAGAAACTTTCTTTTCACTAATTCCCTGAGCTTTAGCAAGATAGTCTAATATTATTTTCCTATCCCGTTTATCCAACGCCCACATTCCCTGACTTTTCTGCATCCATGTAATCGTATTGTCCCAAGCTTTGCGGCTCATATTATTTTGAAGAATGATATCTGCAGAATGGCAAACGGTACAATTATCCAGCACAAGTTTGATTCCCGCACCCGGGGGCAGGCCTTGATAATTAATTTCTTCTTGCGCTTCAAGGTTTGAAACCTGAAGTATTACCACTAATGCGGCTATAGTGAGACAATATTTCCTGTCTGAATTAAACATGGATCTTGCTAATCGACGGTGACCGCAATTCGATGCATTGCGTTATTTAAATAACCTGAAGGGTTCCATCCCGGAACGACCATAGGTTGCATCACTCCCGCACTATCTGTAGCCCTTGCCCAAACTTCATAATATCCTTGCGCGGGGAATTGAAGAGTTGCATTCCAGTTTTGCCAGGCATAGGGATTCACAGGTTTTTTAAGCTCTGCTTTTTGCCAGGTTCGTCCAAAATCGATAGAAACATGAAGTGTTTGTACCGACAGGTCTCCCGCCCACGCATGTCCTCTGATTTTAAGCTTGCTTCCTTGTTTGATCTTAACCCCAGTCTGCGGGTTTGTGATTAAAGATTTTACCGGCATCGATTCTATGATTGCCATATCTTTCATGGGAACCGATGTGCCAGGCTTCACTGGATATTTAGGGACTCTATACTTATTCATTTTCATGCCATCGTGAATTCGATCTCGAACCCATATTTTTTTTAACCATTTTGGTGAAGTCGATCCGGGCCAACCAGGGCTTATTATTCTTAATGGGAATCCGTGCAATGCAGGAAGGGGTTCGCCGTTCATCTCCCAAACGATCAGGGTATGATCATCTAAAGCTTTAGCAATGGGGGTCCCGCGAGAAACGGAATCTTTATCAGGATTTCCTGAAAGATGAAGATCGGCACCGTAATAACCGGTATAAATGGCGGAGCCCTTAAGCTCTGCAGCTTTCAACACATCACCCAGTCGGACCCCCTTGTACTTGGCACAACCCACCGCTCCGAACTTCCATTGGTTGCCTTTAGCGGGCGGATTGTACCCTGCCCTCCCATTTCCACCACACTCTAGTTGTAAAGCATAAGTATGGTGCTTGAATTTTCTTTTCAGGTCTTCCAGATTGAGCTGCAGAGGTTTATGCACCTCCCCCTCAATGGTAAGATTCCATTTATCGGCTTCAATTTTTCCCTGCGGAGGAAGACCATTATTTCTAACAAAAAGTTTTTCCTTGGGAGTGAAATCGTCATCCAATAAGTGGGCAGGGGGTTCCGCATTGAGGGGGCGATCATTATGAACTATCAATCCCTCTTTCCCCTCAATGATTTTTTTATCATTTGCTTCCGCCAGAGCCAGAGGGATAAATCCACCTGGCATATTGCGAAAGAAAGGAATTTGCGAACCAATAGCTAAGGCCATGGAAGCCAGGCCGGTTTTCTTTAAAAACCCTCTTCTTGACAAAGGGTTTCTTTCCCAAATTTCAGCATCCGCCTTTTCAGGATCACTGGCATAAAGCTCCCAAAGGCCGCGTTCTTTTTTACCGGCCATCACACACCTCTATTTTCCATGTTCAAAAATAGTTAAAAAACAGCAACCCTCCAGTTATTCAAGCCATACCTTCATATCACGTTCCTCATCGGCAAGAGAAAAAAGTATTTGCGGAATAAATCCTGATTTCTGTGCATTATTCTGAATGGCCTTCAAATCTAAATTCTGTTTATTAATCGATTTTTTTACCGACTCATCCATCACGCCCTCAAGATCATCGGCACAACGTGCCGGCATGGTGAGGCTGACTTTATTGCCATTGGATTTTACGACATGCACTTTTAAAAACCGAGCCATTACACTAAAAGAATGGATTGGCTGCGATGAATTGACTTCAGGTAGTTTTAGCGCTCTCGCTTGAGGATATATATCAGAAATATATTTATCCAGAAAAAATTGCCAAGGCAAAGCCACGTCCAGTCGATTTAACATTGTCATCAAACCATGCAGGGTGCGCATCAGAAATATAAGTTTCGGAGGCGCTGCAGAACGAAACCACCATTTCAACTCACCCACGATTTGATCAAACCGTTCACTCATTTTCCAGTGTTTGACATGATAAGGTGCTTCAATAAGAAAAGGTTCAAAAAGAACCGCTAACAAAGCTGGCAGCGTGGGTCGCAGATCTTCCAGCTTTTCCTGGTCGAATCCCAATGCCATCAAACAGGAAACCGGGTCAATATTTTCGTGGTCCCTAAGAGCTAAAATAATTCGCAGTAAAGCCAACCGCATTTCATCGGGAATTTCTAATACACTTCCAAAATCATAAAGAATCAGAGTGAAATAATCCTTTTTGTATTGACGGAAAGCCAGATTCGCGGGCTGTGGGTCGGCATGCACAAATCCATGCCGGAAAAGCATTTTGAAATAATGCTCCAATAAAAGCCGCCCCATTTTGTCCCTTTGTAAGGGCATCATTGTCTCAGCCTTATCCAGGCCAAAACCCTCTTCTTTTTTTTGCACCAAAATATTTGGCCTGCAAAACTCTTCCATTACTTCAGGAACTACAACACGATCTTCAGGGGATATCAGGCCACGGTAACGCATCTGATGTTTGATTTCAGTTCTATAGTCGAGTTCTTCACTGAAATTGTCCCAAAACGCATCCCGGTAACCCTCCATTTTAAATCCCCATTTGGCGACCGGACCCACTTTGGGCAACCATCCCATAATATCGAGTTCAGATTCCACCGAGCCTGCAATTCCTGAATATTGAACTTTGACCGCGACCTCGGTGCCATCCTGTAATTTTCCAAAGTGAACCTGACCCAGGGAGGCAGTTATCGAATTCTTATCCAGCCTTTTAAACACGGGTGTATTTCCATAAGCCTGCTCTAGAAGGTCGGTCACTTCATGAAAAGGCATCGGAGCAATTGAATCGGTCAGTGATTCGCGGAGGGAATCATCATCGGAGTCCATGGTCATGAACTGTCCGATTTTTGTAGGAAGACCTCGTGATTTTCCCAGCAACTCAACGAGATATTTTTTGGCACGCTGATGCTGTTCGGCGGATGTAGATTTTTTAATTTCGCGAACAGCAAGACCCAGCTTGAATAAGTTTGCGCCTCTTTTTAATATATCTCCCAGTTTCATGTTTCTAAGAATATCTTATTCAGAGAAAATATCAAACTTGAAGGTTTGCGATACACCCAGAAGGCTATTGGATTTTAGAATGCAGACTTTTTTTAAACTGGGTAACATCATCCATAACTCCAGCCGGAACTTTCTCTTTACTGCCTTTGGCCCTCATCAAAACTTCCAGCCGAGGTGTTTCAGAATCTAAAAATAATTTTTCGGCTTGCAGGGTCACATCACTTTTCTTCACATCTTTTACGGCTTGAATTAATTTCTTTTTATACCTAAAGTCACCCTCTTCATCGATAGCTAACCCGTACAAATCACCTAAAACCGCAGCAATGCTGTCTCCCTCTTTCTCAAGTCCAACAATCAAAGCCTGGCGATGACGCTCAAATTCCTGATCGGTCAATTCGGAGAATAGCTTTTTCGTACTTGCCAACCAGGCATCTACCCGTTTGCTCATCTCAAAGGGTCCATGGGTGGAGGACTGAATCACTAGCCGGAAAAATATCCGATCCTCCATTCTTTGTTTAAAGCTCCACACAATGTAGCCCAATTGCTGGTTGGTACGCATTTGGGTATAAAAATCACTTTCAATTATTGAAGCTAACATAGAGACCTGAGCTAAAAGCGCAGGATCTTTATCGCCAACTTGAATGGCATAAGCTAAGGAATTATTATTATCTTCAACTTCGCGGGAAAATCGAAATCGCTTACCCTTAGGCATGGTTTCAATGATCTGCTCGAAACGATCTTCTTTAGCAAGCGGTTGGCTTTTTAAAGAATCCAAAAGAATTTGAGTGCTCCTCACAGCCTTTTCATCGCTGTAATTGCCATGAATCATTCCAGTGATATAAACTTTCTCATAAAGTTTTTTGGCATAAGCCTTTACATCTTCCAAAGTTAAAGGAGTTAAAGCCTGAAGCTTTTGTTCTTCGGTGTACTGTTCATCTAACAGCATTAGCCAGTTATAATACCCACCACGTGCATAGGCCTGCCCAAGCTTACGGTTCTTCAATCCTCGCACCATGGCTTCTTTAATATTATTAAACTTTTGTGAATCTATTTTAATTTCCATCAAATTCTGAGTCACAAGTTTCAACAAATCGGCAATTCTTTCTGAATAGCCGCCGATGGTAAGAATCACTCCTTTTTTATCGATAGAAAGAGAATAAGACAATCCAGCGATCTGAATGGGGTAAACCAGTTCATTCAAACCTTCATGAACCGCAGCCTCATATAATTTTGCCAACTGCAAATTTTTCGGACTTCGATAGGTGTGCGGAGTCTCTATCTGATATGTCAAATAGACTTTCGGTTGTTTAAAACGATGATCGTATTTGAACCACACTTTTGCCAAAGAATCATCTCGCACAAGATGAGGGTCCTCATCAACCAGCTGCAAGTTATATGGAATGAAATCATTTTTTGCTGGATAGGAAGCACCCTGTATTTTTAGAGGATGAGCAAGTTTCTCAAATGCTTTGCCTTTAATTTTCTGCAAAGAATATTCAGCATCATAATAAGGCGCTTTCTTGTCAAACTTAACTGAGTTATGACTGAGAACCACCATGGCATTTTCCGGGACAAGGGTTTTTAGAATAGCACGATACGCTTCCGGCTCATATTTCTTGAGCAAAAATGGCATCTCCTCCATTTCATCCAAGGCGTATTCATGCATCAATGCCGCTTTGCCGGCAATAAACCCCATGCCTTCATTTGGATTTTTCCAGTCAAAGTTTATCTGCGCCATCGCCTGGGCTTGCTCAAAAGTATATTTTTCTATGCCATGTTTTCTAACCATATCAATATACGAAAATACCATTCCCAAAATCCGTTCGTATTCATTCAATCCCTTTTGGGTTAAAGAAATACTAATACCAAATGAATTGATATTAGGATGACTGGCACCTCCCCCTGCACTCAATCCTAAGACAAGTCCCTCTTCCTTTAATTTTGAAAGCAATGAACCCTTACCTTCGTAACCCAATACCGAGCCCACCACCGAGGCCGGCTTGCTTTCTTTATGATCTGTTAAGCGGATGGTTGGAAAATCAATCTCAAGAGAGCGAACATCTTTAATCGTTTTAATTTTTAAGAGGCGGTATTCATTTTTTAGAGGCTTTCTGAATTCTCCAGAAACTTCTGGAACCTTTACCGGACGATCTTTAATATCAGAAAAGAATTTTTTAGCTTTGGCAGTGAGGGTTTCCAGCGGTGCATTAGAAACCAGCGCCAGCTTCATATTGGATGCAGCATAGTATTTTTCATAAAAATTCAATAAGTCAGGCCGATTGTCACCCGCAAGCGTATCTTTGTTTCCGGTTCCAAATTGAGCCAGCGGGTGACCGGATTCTGACATCAGGTTCGCTACGAAATTCCCTCTCCAGCCATCATTGAGTTTGTTTTTTTCATGCTCATTGTTGACCGCTTTAACTTCTCTTTCGGCATAAGTTTTGTCAAACAAGGGCGCTTTAAAAAAATCACTGAATCGATCCAGCGACTCATCGAATCCTTCATGGGAGACCTGGAAGAAGTAATTTGTAATATTGCCACTGGTATAGGCATTGCTTCCACCAGAATGTTCATCCAGATATTTTTGGTAGGAACCCACTTCGGGATATTTTTCTGTTCCTAAAAACAACATATGTTCCAGATAATGAGCTAATCCCTGTTTTTCTTTAGGATCGTGTAAATGCCCAATGCCTACTGCCAGCGCAGCTGCACTACGATGAACGTCTGGGTCGGAAACCAGAAAAACAGCCAAACCATTTTCGAGTGTCAGAGTTTTTGTTACGCGCTTATCCCCTTTCACCGCCTCGGCAGTTGAAACAAATAAAATCAGGAAAAAAGCTATTGTCAGAATGGAATTTTGAATTTTATGAAACACACCCACCTCCAGTATCGGGTAAATATATTTTAACTAAGTTGCAAACCATCTACTTAATTATATAGACGCACTTCAATATAAATAGTTAATTTTTTTTAATATAACTTTATCAAGTATAAGGTGACTTAAAGTCCAATTAAAATAACCCCTGCCAATACCAATCCACCGGCGAGTAGCCGTTGACGTCCAAAAGGCTCATGCAATTTCCAGCATCCCCAATAAACAACCATGAGAACACTCACTTGCCGTAATGAAACCACGGCACTGACTGACTCGAATTGCAGCACAACGCAAATCAATCCATACGAACCTAATGTGGCAAATGCGCCAAACAAACCCTTCAGCCACTCCTTTTTCCAGAGATCAAAAATTTCATTTTTCGCATTATTTGAAAACAAATACAGGTTACAAAGAATGAACCCAATCGTTGCTTCCATAAAAAAGAAAGCAATTCCATTCTGAAAGGGTTGGTCAGGCAATTGGAATAGAAATAAATCCATTCCCTTTTTATCAACCAAACTATAGCTGACCACCATGATCAATGTATAAAAAGCCCAGCGAAGGTCATTGTGTTGAATAGCCTGCCAGAGGTTTTTGAATCCACGAATCAAGTGTCCATCAAAATGCAGGATATAAATTGCTAAGATGATTACCAAAATAGCGATGAGTGTTTGCAGATTCAGCTTTTCGCCCAATAGCAACCACGCAAAGGCAGGAACAAAAACAGGGGCCGATCGGGCAATGGGATAGACATAGGAGATATCCTGAGTTTTATAAGCTCGCGAAAGGCATAAAATATAGACCCCGTGTACTATCCCTGAAAGTACTGCCCAAAAGAGTAATTCCCGGTTCCAGATAGAAAACCCGATCCAATTCAGGGCAAAGATACCCATCAAGATCAGCCATACGCCTTTGAGTCCTGAAAAGAACTGGGAATTTTTGCTGGTCTGGGTCAATATATTCCAGAAAGAATGTAATATGCTGGACAAAAGAACCAGACTGATATTCTCAATAGACACTAAGGAATCCGAAAAGAAAATTTTATGATTATCGCTTTTATATCCTATCCTGTAATCGACTTGGATAAGGCTGTGGAATTCTACCAAAAGGTTTTAGGAATTGAACCTTTGTTTCACAGAGAGGACTGGGCCGAATTCAAACTTGAGGGTCAGAGATTTGCCCTGCAAAAGGTAAAAACGTCAAAATTGGAACATACAGGTGCCACCCTATATTTCATGGCACAACCTATGGAAGATAATATTGACCGTTTGCAAGGTATCGGGGCTAAAGTTCTAGGGTCACCGGAGATTCATTCATACGGAAAACTAGTTCGGTTCCAAGACCTGGATGGTAATGTTTTTGGCCTTTATGAGCCGCCCTTGAAGTAGATAAGATCAAATAGAAAGTCGATGAATCTAATTTAATCCTATAACGGTTGCTCCTGTTACTTTAGTTGAGGTACAATCAGAATATAATGAATAATCCTTTGACTCATTTTAATGAAGAAGGCCGTGCTCGCATGGTCGATGTGTCCGACAAGGGCATCACCTCCCGAAAGGCAGTAGCAACAGGAGAAATTTATTTGCAGCCCGAAACCCTTCGACTCATCAATGAAGGGCAGATAAAAAAAGGCGATGTACTTGCTGTGGCTCAGGTCGCGGGAATCATGGGAGCAAAGAAATCGCATGAAATCATTCCCATGTGCCATCCTCTGTTATTAACTGGAATAGACATCAGTTTCGACAAAAATCCTGAGCCCGACCCAAAAACGGGACTTTGTTCCATCACCATCACTGGAACCGTTAAAGTGACCGGGCAAACCGGTGTAGAAATGGAAGCATTAACTGCCGTTTCCACTGCTGCCTTAACTATTTATGACATGTGTAAGGCTGTGGATCGAGGCATGTACTTCGACAAAATTGGATTGATTCATAAATCCGGTGGAAAATCCGGCACCTATGAAAAAGAAGGTGTGGGCCAATGATCACGATAAAGTTTTTTGCCAGTTTAAAAACAATTGCGCAAATGGAGGAGGATCGCATTGAGGTTGAGAATTCCATCTCCATGGATCAATTGAGCGAAATTATTTCAAAAACATCCCCTAAAATGGGAGAGTTCATCCGGGAAAAAAAGGTGATGATCTCGGTCAATCAGGAAATGGCTGATTCGGATACCATCGTCCACGATGGTGATGAAGTGGCATTTCTTCCCCCATTTTCAGGAGGGTCTTAAAACTAAAAGGCATGTTATGAGCACAACGACTGATTCCAAAATTCGTATCCAGTTAGAAGATTTTTCCGTTACGGACGAAATTGAGGCCATGAAAAAGGTTTCGCGTAATATTGGCGGCATCACTACATTTCTAGGCACAGGAAGAGAGCTATCCAAAGGAGAAAACATAACCCAACTCAACTTCGAACACTATCCTAAGATGGCTGAGAAAAAACTGGAAGAAATCAGAGCCCAGGCCATTAAAGATACCGGCATTATCGATATGAGCATCATCCATCGAATCGGGCCCATTGAAATTGGCGAAAACATTGTTCTTATCGTTGCTGTAGGCGAACACCGGAAAGAAACTTTTGTAGCTTGCGAGTGGGCTATCGCTGAACTTAAACGGGTTACACCCATTTGGAAAAGAGAAACCACTTCTAAAGGGGAAGTCTGGGTACAAGACACTCCTTGAATTTCCACCTTTGCAAACCGGAAAACCCAGGTCGCAGGTGAAGAACGCATTTTCTAAATAGTAAAACCCGATTCTCCAATGGCCAGCACTTCACCCGCTTATGGCACCCCCTGACAAAAACAAGCCTCTGGTATTAACCGCCAATCCCCGTTTGGCACGCTGGCTCATGTTGGAACATAATGAGCGGCAAAAACATAAAAAAGTCTGGGTAACCCCTAACATTCTCCCCCTCTCTGCCTGGCTTAAAAAAATTTGGTTGGAAACCTGGTCGGAAAAACATCTCCTCAGTAAAATTCAATCTGGATCCTTATGGGAAAAAATTGTTCATGATGATCGCCAAATAAAAAACTTGAATGTCCTCCATAAAAAAGCTGCAGCCATTCAAGCGGACAAGGCATACGCCCTGACAAAAGAATATAAAGTTCCACTCTCATGGGAAGGTTTTCAGGAAACCGTAGAAACTCAATCTTTCTTTAGATGGTCTGAACGATTTGACAAACAACTTCGGCAATGGAATGCCATAGACAGCTCAAGCTTGATGGACTGGGTGATCAAATTCATTGATGCGGGAGAAATAAAATTACCGACGTCGATTAATTTTATGGGATTCAACAGGAAAACCCCGCAGCTACAGAGCCTCCTGGATTCGATTGAAAGAAAGGGAACTAAAACAGAATTACCAAATATCTTCTACCCAGAAGAAGACAGTATTCACAATCACACACATATCTCAGTTCAAAAATACGATGACAAAACTCTAGAAGCCACCACCTGTGCAAGATGGCTCCGGAAAAATTACCAGCGGGGAAAGCGCTTTGGGATCATAGTGCCCGACCTGGAAAACTACCGCTCACTATTACAAAGAGAAATGGCTTCAGAATTATGCCCCACTTCTATTTTCCCAGAAAACAGGACTGAGTTGCCTTTCAATATTTCCTTGGGCTCACCTCTCAGCCAAACCACCCCCATTAACCTAATTCTTCAGATATTGAGCACTGGGTCTTGCCATATCCCGGCGGGAACATTTTATTCAATAATCAAAAGCCCGGTATTTCACCTGGAAAAAGAAGAAAGCCTTGCAATTGAAGCAGATTTTCGCAAACAAATGAAATTCACTGTAGACATCAATAATTTTCCCTATGCCGTGAACAAAGAAAAATATCCTCAACTTTATAATTTTTTAGCCACTTGGAAAGCATGGGTCGATCTTGATAGTTATTTATTGCCCAATGATTGGGCTAAAACCATCTCTGAAGTTTTAAAACGTATGAGTTGGCCCAGCGAAGAAGAAAAACTCACGGAAAAAGAAAATAGCATTTTTGAATCATGGAAAAATTGTCTGGACCAACTGGGTTCACTAAATTCAATCCTAGGCAGTATTGACCGCATTGAAGCAGTAAAAAACCTGAGCAGCATTGCAGAAAAATGTTTTTTCCCTGAAAAAAACCGGGATCATTTAATTCAGGTTGTCCAACTAAACGAGTCGATGGGTATGGAATTCGACCATTCCTGGATCATGGGTTGCCACTTCGAAGCCCTTCCTCCTTCTCCTGAACCAAACAATCTAATTCCATCTGATTTAAGGAAAAAGTATCAATTACCAAACTCCAACGCAAAATGGGAGCTTGAAAACTGCGAGCAGCAACTTAAAAATATTTTCACTTCTTCTCCTGACATAATTCTCAGTTATCCATCACAGGATGGAGATAATCCACTGGAACCAAGCCCTCTAATAAAACTTTACCCACAAGCCAATGGTCTGGTTATTCCATCTGCCCGAATCAAAGATCAAATTTCTAATTCCATTGACCTCGAGTTGTTTAATGAAGACCCTCAAATACTATTAACTGATAATGAAAAAATCAGGTTTGAAAGTGGTTCGATGAAAGGGGGTTCAAATTTACTAAAGAATCAAGCTGACTGTCCGTTTCAAGCTTTTTCCCGATTCAGGCTTCACGCTATAAATCGAAATATTCCAGACACAGACTTCGACCCATTGGTACGGGGGAATTTGGTTCATCGAATTTTTGAAAAATTCTGGCGCAAAGCGCGCACCAGAGCACAACTTGAAAAACTATACGACACAGGCCAATTAGAGGACTTACTTAGTGGTTGTATTCAACAAAGCGTAGAAGAAATATCAAAAGACCTTCCAAACCAGACAGAATTTTTAAAAATAGAAGAATCAAGAAATTTTAAATTAATATTGGAGTGGTTGATACAGTTTGAATTGCCACGTGAGAATTTTACCGTTCGGGAGCAGGAAAAAGATAAAACGGTTCATTTCGAAGGCTTATCTCTAAACTTAAGAATAGATCGTATTGATGAAACAGAAGATAAAAAACATATTTTAATAGATTATAAAACGGGAGAAGCCAATCCCGGTGAATGGTTGAAAGAAAGAGTTCTATCCCCTCAACTCCCTCTCTACGCCAACATTCTTTCCCCCGAAGGAGTTCTATTTGCTCAAACCAAAAAAGGAAACATGGGACTAAAGGGAGTTCAAAAGTCTTTAAAAGATACCAATAATCCTACCATCCAATTCATGGGTTTTAAAAAACCAGAAAATTTTTCACAGATGATCGGAGAACCTTCCTGGATGAATCTGCTCGGGTTCTGGAAAACTAAAATTAATGCATTAGCACAAGAGTTTTTAATAGGGCGCGTAAATATTGAGCCGGCACAGAAACAAAATACCTGTAAAAACTGTGACCTGAACCTTTTTTGCAGAATATGGGAACGGGACGATGGAAATGGAGAACGAGGTCAATGATTCCTTCTGATCTTCATATCCGTCAGCAGGCTTTAAATCCTACCCAATCGTTCATCGTGCAAGCCCCTGCAGGTTCAGGAAAAACGGAATTACTTATTCAACGCTACTTAAAGCTTTTAGGAGGTGTCAGTCAGCCTGAAGAAATCCTCGCCATGACTTTCACACGTAAAGCAGCGGGTGAAATGAAAGCTCGAATTATTTCTGCATTAAACCGAGCACAAGTGGAATCTCCCCCTGATGAAGACCATCAACAAATCACATGGAACCTTGCCCGGACGGCCCTGGAAAGGAACCAAAGTTTTGGCTGGCGGTTATTGGAAAATCCCGCGCGCCTTCGGGTGGTTACTATTGATTCATTTTGTGCATTTTTAACCAAAAGGACACCTCTTCTATCACGCATGGGAGGTGCTTCTGAAATCCAGGAAAATATTCACGATCTATATATAGCTACAGCCAAACAGGTTTTATCTAAAATTGAAAACACGGAGGACCCTTATTCGGAACTGGTTCGCGTTCTACTGAAGCATTTGGACAACGACAAAAGCAGTTTCATTCAGCGCATCGCTCAACTGTTAAATCTGCGGGATCAATGGATGATATCTTTTTTCGATAAATTTGAGAATATAAAGGAACATTTGTTAAATGATTCTCATAGAGAGAAGCTTGCAAAAATATACTCCGAGTTAATAGAGAAGCATCTAAAAACCACGTACCATCTATTTCCCGAATCATTGAGGTCTGCAGCGGTTCCATTTGCCGCCTATGCCGGGACGAATCTGGCGGCAACCCAATCGGAAAACTGCATAATCTCCTTAAAATCGATAGATGCTTTTCCGAAGCCTACTATCGAAAATCTAAATGAATGGAAAGGAATAGCCAACCTTCTATTAACTGGCACAGGAGCAATAAGAAAACAGGCTGATAAAAATCTTGGATTCCCAGCCGACAACAAGGACATCAAAAGTGATTTCAAAATTTATCTGGAGTCACTTATAAATTTAAAGACCTTGCAGAAAGCATTGGGCAAAATAAAATTCTTGCCTGTCCCCCATTTCAGTGATTACGAATGGAATATTCTAAGAGCCACCCTTCGCTTATTGCCTGAACTCGAATCAAAACTAAGAAATCTTTTACAGGAAAACCAACTGAGTGATTTCAGTGAAATATCTCTTGCCGCCTTGAAATCTTTTGGAAGTGATATGGACCCTACCGATCTGGGAAAATATCTGGATAACAACATCCAGCATATTTTGGTAGATGAATATCAGGACACCTCTTTCAAACAAGAAGAGTTATTAAAAAAACTCACTGCGGAATGGGAACCTGATAAAGGACGCACACTTTTTATTGTGGGAGATCCCAAACAATCCATTTATAGATTCAGGGATGCCGAGGTGGGATTATTCCTCAAAACTCAGGACGAAGGCATTGGCAATCTTAGTTTAAAAAGACTGACACTGGAATCTAATTTTCGATCACAGGAAGGCCTTGTGGATTGGGTCAATCAATGTTTCCAAAAAATATTACCCGAGCGCGACAACCCAGATTCTGGAGCCATAGCATTCTCCAAATCTACCGCAGTTCACGGTAAAGAATCTTATCCCGGTGTCGTTCTGCATCCCTTAGATCCGGAGTTTAGTTCACTTCAAGCTTCACGGACGGAAGCAAGAGAAGTTTGCCAGATAGTTCAATCCATACGCAGCGAATCATCTGAAGTAACCATTGCAATTTTAGTAAGAGGCCGAACCCATCTTAAAGAAATAATCCGGGAATTTGAGAGTTCGCAAATCCCCTATAAGGCCGAGTCCATTTATACTTTGACCGATCGCCCAGCCATTAGAGATCTCTTGTCCTTGCTACGGGCCCTGCTTTTCCCTTTGGATCGAGTTGCATGGTTAGCTGTTTTGCGTGCTCCATGGGCAGGGATTTCTTTAAAGGACCTTCATCTAATATGCGAAAACGATTCAAAAACTCCCCTATGGGAAATATTAAACAAAGAGGAGTTGGCATTTTCCTCAAATGGTAAAATTCAGATAAAAAGAATAATAGCAGCTTTATCTCCAACCCTAAATGCCCTGCCGTCAAATAATTTTAGAGAACTCCTGGAAAATTGCTGGATCCGGTTAGGGGGTCCTGCTTGCCATGAAGGAACCCCTTCCAGGGATATCGAAACTTTTTTTGATGAAGTGGAAAGAATTATGCAAAAAGGCGAGGCAGGAAAATTGGAGCATTTCAACCAAGTCATCGAAAACTTACACGCCAGCCCCTTAAACACTTCTGAAAATTCCATTCAGATAATGACGATGCATAAGGCAAAAGGGTTGGAGTTTGACTATGTAATTCTTCCAGGATTAGGGAAACGTCCGAGACACGATAATAAAAGGCTTGTTTTCTGGATGCCTTACGGTAAAGACCTACTTTTAGCTCCAATAGAAGAAAAAGGCGGGGGAAATTCACCCCTCTACAATTTCCTTTCTGAACTGGACAAAGAAAAAGATGAGCATGAAATGTTACGGCTTCTATACGTTGCCGCCACACGGGCCAGAAAACAACTCCACCTTTTTGGGAAAACCAAAATCAAGGAGAATGAGATGATTCCCGAATCAAACTCATTGCTTGAAAGCTTATGGCCTTTTATAAAATTGGATTGGTGTCAGACAAATTTCACAAAAAGCAAATTAAAAAAAGATGACATTGAAACTTTTCAAGAAGTAATAAATTTAAAACGAATACCTAACACCTTTCAACTACCGGAGGCATTCCCCTCAATTGGAGCCAGCCTGCTTGGAGAAATTGAGGAAGAAAAAGAATACAGTCCTTTTCTTTGGGCGGGTAATTCGGCGCGTTGTTTGGGCAATGTTTTACACCGAGTTTTACAAACCATTGCCGAAGAGGGATTGGATAAATGGTCGCTTGAAAGAATAGAGACAATGGAACCCAAAATACGAGCAGCTCTACTTGGCGAGGGACTACCCCTTGAGCAAACAGCTGACACTTTAATTCTAGCCATGACCGGCCTGAGTAATACTTTAAATGATTCAAAGGGACAATGGATCCTTTCAAATCATGAAGAAGACCAAGCAGAATATCCTTTAACTCTTTTTTCAGAAAACCGGTTTATTCGTAATATAATAGACCGTACATTTATTGAGAATAATATACGTTGGATCATTGATTATAAAACTGGCCGACATGAGGGAGATAGTTTAGAAGAATTTTTGGATAGCGAAGTAGAGCGCTATAAGCCGCAACTCGACCGTTATGCATCTCTTTTAAAAGATTTTGGTGAATATCGTCCAATAAAAAAGGCTCTATATTTTCCATTACTCAAAGCTTGGAGAGAAATTTAAAACTTAAAGGGAGTAAATTTGAAAATGGGTGGTAAAGACGTATTCAAAAATCTTTTGGAAGGAAACGAGCGCTTTACCACGGGCGGTTCACTCCATCCCAATCAATCTTTTGATTATCGAATCAAATTGGCTGGTGGTCAAAAACCGAAAGCAGCTATTTTAACCTGCGCCGATTCTCGTGTGTCTCCCGAAATTATTTTTGACCAAGGCCTGGGAGACCTTTTTGTTTTAAGAGTAGCAGGAAATGTAGTCAATGACATGTTCCTTGGCAGCTTGGAATATGCTGTCGAACATTTGAATGTCACCATGATTATGGTTTTGGGGCATTCCCAATGCGGGGTAGATGATGTCACTTTCAAAGGGGGCAACCCGCCCGGCCATATCAACAGCTTGATACAGTCAAAAAAGCCAGCTTTTGATAAATTAGCTAAAGAAGCTCCCGACTGGGTAAATGTAGTAAGCAAAGAAAATGTTAAGCTTGTTGTGGAAAAATTGAAAAGCGAAGGCCCAATATTGAGCACTCGATTTGAAGAGGGAGATATCGATATTGTTGGCGCATTTTATGACCTTAAAAGCGGGAAGGTCGGTCTTATCGCCTAAGATGATTTCAACTTGAACGATATGGATTCCTTGGAAAAAATTTACTTATTTTTCTTCCGAATTTTTACAAGCTTGTAATTCTAATGCAAAGCAGCTCCCTTCACCGAGTACACTGTCCACTTTGATAGACCCTCCCATCAATTCAATCAGTCCTTTGGCAACATTTAGGCCTATTCCAGTCCCCTCGCTAAACTCCAATCCATCGTCAAGTCTGTAAAATGCTTTAAACACATCATCAAATTTGTCTTCGGAAATACCTATACCTGTATCTTTAACCTTAATACAGATTTTGTCACTGGATAATTTTTCACCTTCAAATGAAACTTTCCCATTAACGCGGTTGTATTTGATGGCATTAGAAATCAAGTTCAAAAGAATTTGCTTCAGACGGACAATATCAGCCCAGACAAAGAACTCGGAGTCAGCAGGCAACCTGTTAAAAAATTCAATATTCTTTTTAGCGACCAGAGGTTCAACAGTAACTATTAATTCATCAATAAGGCACTTGGCATCGACCTTCCCAAAAGAAAGGTCCAATTTGCCAGATTCGATTTTGGACAAATCAAGTAATTCATTAATAAGTAAAAGAAGGTGATTCCCAGCCTTTAAAATATATTCAACATTCTTTTTTTGATTAGTTGTTAATGGTTCTACACCATCCATATTCAATAATTGCCCAAAACCAAGAATGGAGTTCATAGGAGTTCGCAGTTCATGACTTACTCTGGCAAGGAATTCTGACTTTGCCAGATTAGCTTTCTCAGCATCCTTCTTGGCTTCAATCAATTCTTTTTCAGCTTGCTTTTTGTCTTGAAGTATCTCCCATTCTTGCAAAGCGATTTTTACAAAGGCAGGAATCAGGGAAATAGTTTTAGAAGTCTTGACAAGATAATTCAATGCCCCTCTCTTCATAGCATCGACAGCCTTTTCTTCATTCCCTTTACCGGACAATACTAAAAAGGGACAAACAAAATCTTTTTTTTCTGTTGGCAGCAACTCAATACCACTGCCATCGGGCAAAACCAAATCTGCGATTACAATATTGGGAGTAACTTCGGATAAATGGGCTTTAGCCTCAAAAAGGTTTGAAACAGTGAAAATATTGTACTTCTGCGAATCCTCATTGAATGCTCTATGTAAGGCTTCAGCATCTATTTTTTCATCCTCAACCAAAAGAATATGGATTTTTTCGTCGTTCATAAAATGACAATTCCATTTATTTTTGTATTGAATATACCTTATCAAGGATAAGGCTAATAATTTAAGGGTCAACCATTAAGTAACCGCAAAAATAAGCCGTTAAGAAGGCAATGTAAAAAAGTATGAGCCATCGCTCAACTTTAAGGCAAAAATAAGACTTTTAGGACGAAAAACAGTTTTTTTTGAATTCGTTGAACTCAAGGAGAGCTAAACATGATACAAACTAATACACATTTGTATTTTTGGGTACGTTTCAGAATTGAACAAATGAAGTTATTGTTCTGGTGGAAACATCTAAGACATTTAGCAAAAGGGTCAATTAGCAGACGCTAAATCCGCAGGAGATACTTGCTATCAACACGGATTTCCCCATTAAGAATAATAAGCTAAAAAACCGTTATATTTCCTAGCCCCCTCCGCTATCCCATTTTTTTTCCAACCTTGTCTTTTTGTTCATCATTCGTTAATCTAAAATACGTAAGATGAAATCCCATTTAAATCTTTAAGGACAAATGATGGAAGAAATTCGATATTTCATGGAAGAATCCATTTCCACTGTCGATTCAGAAGCCTCGGTAAAAGTAGCGGCTGATATGATGCGGGAAAACTCAATAAGCTCTCTTCTGGTAGACCAAGCCGGAAAATATTCAGGGATTTTAACAGATACGGATTTAACTAGAAAACTAGTGGCGAAAAACCTGGATCCTGAGAAAACCACAGTTTCAGCTTTAGCCAGCCAATCAATTCTTACAATAGAAGCTAACCGCACAATGGCGGATGCTTATGATTGCATGAAAAAAAACAATATCCGCCATTTAGTTATCACCGAAAACGAAATTATAAATGGCATTCTTTCGATAAAGGATTTTGCAAACTATTATCACAACAAACACTCTCAAGACATTGAGGAGATGGGCGATATCCAATATTTTATGCAAAGTCCCATTGCCAATATAGAGTCATATGAAAGTATTCTTGCTGCAGCACAAAAAATGACTGAAAAAAAAATTGGCGCTTTGTTAATTACAGAAAAGGGAAAAGCCAAAGGTTTTCTTTCCGAATCAGCTATAACAATGGATGTGGTTGCCAAGGGGTTAAATTTCACCAAAAGCAAAGTCTCATCCGTTTTCAACCCCCAACTAATCGTGATAGACAGCGGCCAGTCCATGAATCAAGCCTATCAGCTAATGAGGGAAAAAAACGTACGCCATCTGTTTGTTAAACGTGAAAACAAATTAACCGGAATGCTCTCCATAAAGGATTTTGCAAATTATTATAATTTTAAATTATGTAAACAAATAAGTGATGAAGACAAAGTCCGACATTATATGCAGGAAAACCTGGAAACTATTCCAGATACAATGACCGTTCTTGAGGCGGCTGAAATCATGAAGGAAAAAGAGATCGGATCCCTTCTTGTAAAAGACATGGAAAAAATTAAAGGAATAGTTACTGAAGAGGATTTTGCAAGGAGAGTGATTGGCAACCACCTGAATCCTGACGCAACCCCCGTCTCAAAAGTTATGAAGGCTCTTTGCAAAATTGATGAAATGCAATCAATGGATGCAGCCTTAGCTCTAATGCATGAGCACGATATAAAATATATTACAATTACCAGTGAAACGCAGGTTGTGGGAATAATTTCTCTTAAAGATTTAACCATATACTATAAGAACAAATACATCCTCGCGAATGATATGGATGAGCCGAGAAGTCTCTAATCCTAAAACCCAACTTTTCCATCTATTCACCCTTTTAGATTAATGTATTTTTAGTGAATACTACCGATGCAAGACACCAACAAATTGTTGTAATGACAGGAGATGACCTTCGTCACCAATATTTCATAAAGCAATTGAGTGCCAAGTTTCACATAGCTGCGATTTTTATAGAATCATACGATTACCCTTCACCTCTAGCAGAAACAGAAGAAGAAAATGAAGCGTGGAATTGGTTCTTTGGAAGAAGAAATTTATTTGAAGAAAAATTCATTCCCCAAAAACAAAATACAACAAGCAAAAATAAACCTGACATCTGCTACCTTAAAAAAAACGAGCTCAACTCTCCAAATACTCTTTCTCTTCTTAAAAATAAATATTCCCCCGGTTTCATTGCAGCATTTGGAACTGGAATAATGAAGGAGAATTTTTTATCTCTTTATCCTAATTCCATATATAACATGCATTTAGGGATACCCGAGTTTTACAGAGGATCCTCATGCAACTTTTGGCCGATCCACAACAGCGATTTGAAAAATTTAGGAGCCACCATCCATAGGGTAGAAAATGGTATCGACACTGGGGAAATTGCTGCGGAAGAATTCGTCCGCCTGGAATCTACAGACAATGAACAAACATTACTATGGAAAACCATACAGACCGGAACGCGGTTAATGATAAAGACCATTGAGGAATGGAAGTTAGGCACGCTAAATTTAAAAAAACAAAAGCAAGCTGGAAAACTTTACAAAATGAATGACTTTACACCAGCAGCAATTCTAAGGGTAAAAAAAATGATGGAATCAGGAGAGTTAAAATCTCAAATAGAGTTAACCATGGCTGATCCCATCAACCCCATATAGGTTTGTCCTAAAAAGCAATGGATATGCAGATAAAATTACCCACAATATTCCTTTTAACTTTGTTCCTACTTTCGACTCTCTCAATTCACAAAGCTTATGGACAGGATCAAGGGGAAGAAAAATTTACCAACATTGGCTCAATTGGCATCTCTGCTAATTACACTTTACCGGAAAATAGAAGTGCAATTATATTTAGAATCAAAAATTACACTTCGCGAAGCATAAATCAGATATTTGGTAGAGTTTTCATGATAGATGAACAGGAAACTGATCCTAAGAAAAGATTTGTCCTTATCAACAATCCCCATAAAGCCGGGACCATAATCAAAGGCAAACCGCACCGTCCAGGAACAATATCAGAATGGAATTTTTCTTTGACACGAAAAACTTTAACCGCAAATCAAAATATTAACTACACCTTGCAGGTTCATCCTCGGTCAATATTTTTCGCCAATGTTGAACCTCCAAAAAAGCAATAAAAAAACAGACAATCCTTAACGAGAAAGTTATCAAGCTTCAGCTTGTCTCAAGTGCTCTCTTGGTAGATATAGACCGAATCGTCTGCAAAAGCTCATTGCAAGTAACATCTCCTTTTTTATAAATTTTTTCGACATCTCCCTGAAGACGCCCTCTTTCCTCAAGTGTTAGCTCTTTCGCAGAAATTATTACAATTGGAATCCTTCGCCATAATGGATTTTGTCGTAGCCTTTGAACCACTTCGAATCCATTGATCCCAGGAATAATGATATCTAATAAAATTAAACCAGGAAGGTCATTTTCATTCAATTTATCAAAAGCGGATGGCCCATCGAAAGCTTCAATAACATTCCAACCATCTTTCCCAAGCATCCTGCGAAGTGCCTCCCGATTAATAGCGTCATCTTCAACAACAAGAATGGAAAATTCACGCGAAGTTTTTTTATATTTTTTTAATATCGCTACAAAATAATCCCAATCCAAAGGCTTTGTTAAGAACTCATCCACGCCAGCATCTCTCGAGCGTTGTTCTTCAACAGAATCGCTTAAAACAACCACAGGTGTATTTTTAAGGTTGGGATGCTCTTTTAATCTTTTAAGAAATTCCCAACCTCTCATTCCTTTAACCCTCACATCCAGAATTATGATTTGAGGAATCATTTTTTCAGCCATTTTAAATCCTTCATTACCATCCTGGGCAATCTCTACCTGATAACCTTCCCTCTCTAAAAACTTTCTAATTAAATTGTTTACGATTACGTCATCATCAATCACCAATACCTGGTCCGCTTCAAATTCGACCAGGGACGAATCGGGCCTACTCCTATGACTACTGTTTCGTGACAAAACATCCTCGGTAAGATACTTTTCAGCCCACTCTGACCAACCTTGGGCAACATGTTTTACAATTTGTCTTACCTTAGAAGAGTCTTGAGGCAAAAATAATGTAAAAGATGAGCCTTTTCCCGGTTCGCTTGTCGCGTGGATATCACCTCCCAGCAATTGTGCTAAACGCTTGCTAATTGTTAGACCCAAGCCTGTTCCTCCAAATTTTCTTGTCGCAGAATTATCCGCCTGAGTGAATTCCTCAAATAATTCTGGGATTCTCTCAGGATCAATTCCTATACCGGAATCTGCAATCGTAAAATGAATCCAACTTTCACCTTCCACTATTTTTCCAGCAACCGACAAGACAACTTTTCCTTTTTCTGTAAATTTGCACGAGTTTCCTAGCAAATTTAATAATATTTGACGAATGCGTGTAGAGTCTGAAAACATTTTTTCAGGAGAACTCAGCATTTTAATTTCCAATTTATTTTTCTTTTTTTGAGATAACGGACGGATAGTTGTGATCACCTCATCAATGAGTTGTTTTAGTGTAAAAGATTCTGAATGCATCTCCATTTTCCCTGCTTGTATCTTGGATATTTCTAGAATCTCATTAATCAAACCTAGCAGGTGCCGTCCCGCAAGTTCTATTGCTTTTATATCCTCCAAAAAATCGGGACGTTGTATTTTTCTAGCTTCAAATTGAAGAATTTCACCATAACCAAGGATTGCATTCAACGGTGTTCGAATTTCATGACTCATATTTGCTAAAAACTCACTTTTAGCTTTTACCGCAGCCTCAGCCTCTTCTTTAGCCACCACCAATGATTCTTCTGCCAGTTTACGGAAAGCGATTTCTTCTTCCAGTTCAACCTTTCTATTCTCCAAATCACGAGTTCGAATACTTACTGTTTTTTCAAGATTTTTATTTTGCTCTAAAATCAAACCATACAAAGC
>Ga0209992_10001263_pt1 | contig 27676 bp, 26 predicted proteins | sample 2SBtaG_2_FD_182564 | JGI IMG/M metagenome (GOLD analysis project Ga0209992, IMG submission 182564) | Deep subsurface microbial communities from Kolumbo volcano to uncover new lineages of life (NeLLi) - 2SBTROV12_ACTIVE470 metaG (SPAdes)... | ecosystem: Environmental > Aquatic > Marine >... | reverse complement strand
CCTGAGCTGCTTCTGAAAAAACAAGGTCACTCAATCATGAGTAATCCCTTAGCTGGGTCAACAAAACGTGTTGAAGATCTTGAAATTGAATATAAACGCAAACAAGCATTGCTGGCCTCACAGAAGGACCGTTATGAGCATGCTGTGGTTTTAGATGAAATGTCTCAAGTATTGAACCCTTGGTGCCAGCAACTGACTATACCAAGTACACCTTCACTATTAAGTACCGCAACAATGTGGCATTTATCAACTATTATTGAAGGCCAACTTATTAATCCGAATACGCATATTCTGTCACTTGCTAATCAGTTACATCCTACCCCCGCACTTTGCGGCAAACCTACCCAATCTGCTTATCCTTTAATAAAAGAACTAGAAGGCGAAGATAGAGACTATTTTTCAGGGATCATTGGCTGGTGTGATAAGCATGGCAATGGTGAATGGGTCGTCGTTATACGTTGTGGTGAATTAGATACAAATCACGCAAGACTATTTGCAGGTGCAGGCATTGTTGCAGCTTCAGATCCTACGGCGAATGGCTTGAAACAGAAGCAAAAATGTCAACAATGCTTAATGCGCTTGAAGTCGCAGAGCGCTATCGTGAACTCAGTGAAACAAGCGCTTTAGAATTAGAAATTGCCTAAGTCCTAAATAAAAAAATGCCCAATCAAATTGGGCATTTCTATCAACTTTCCTAAGAATATCAACCAGTACTCTGAACACTTAGTTATTCAAAACTTGAATGTTTAATTATCAACCAAACGTGAAGGCAATGACTTTGTCAATTTGAAGTTTGCAATAATGGCTAAGCATATTATCAACGCGATAAGGGCTGCTAAAACAAGACAAAAAACTTCAAAGCCAAGTGCTAAAATTGCAGGCTCAAATACTAAAGGACTGATAAATTGCCCTGAAAAGTAACAGGTCGTCATAATGCCCATGGCTTTACCACGCATCATAGGAGGCACAAATTCGAACAACCACACAACCAAATTCGGTCTGACTAATCCAAGCCCAACGCCAATCACCAAACCCGAAACTGTAATATTAGTTAAGCCATTAACAAAGCTAAGTAAAGTGAATCCAAGAGCAACAATAATCCAACCAAATACATGAGTTTGTTTAACACTAAGTAGACTTCGAACTCTCCCATAACTTACTGAGACACTTGCCATAGCGAGCAAGAAGGCCGCAATGACTAGCCCTATTGTACTGGCAGAATGACCAAGTGCCGCTAAATGAAATGGCAAGTGTAATGTCAGGCCATAAAGCACGACTATTTCTACTAACGCCAAAGCACAGCAGAGTAGAAAGGTTTTATTCATCCAACCTTTAGGTCGATTTGCTGCTTGACCCTGATACTCTTTAATCTCTGGTGCTTTTACCCATAACAGAACTCCAGGTAAAACCAACAAAGAGAGTGAATAAATTGCAAATACCCATGACCAATGCTGCTCAGCTAGAAAGCCTGCCGCAGAAAGGAATAATACACCACCAAAACCACCAAAGGCCGCTTGAAGACCCATATAGTTAGAAAAGCGAGGACCTTCAAAGTATCTACCTGCGAGAGTGGTACCAGAAACCATAATTAACGCTACGGCCACCCCCATCAAAGCTCTACTAAATAAAATAAGCCAAATAGAGTATTGCCATATATAGCCTAACACCCCGCTAACTAAAAAAAGTGCTAAGCCACTAATCAGTAGTTTTTGACTATTAAATTTATCGACTAAAGCGCCAACTAATGGTGCGCACACAGCAATGATTAACCCAGGTAGCGCAAGCGTCATTTGCGCCCAAAATGCAGCATTATCTATATGTGAAAAAGTCACAGTCATTGCTGGTAACGCTGGTGCTAAGGTTGCACTGGCAAGCACTGTCATAGTGCTTGCCAGTAACAAAAAACAAGTCGTTAATCTTGAGTGACTCATCCAGGTCCCCCAATGCGTTTACGGGCACTTTCGACGGCTTTTTGGTAATCTTGATATAGTTCATCTTCATTAAAGCGAGTACTTCGACCATCTTTAACAACAAAATCACCAGCAACCATGACCGAGTCTACATCTTTACTAGAGCCCGTTACGATAAACGTTCTGAGTGGGTGCCCTGATAGCTTATAACGGTAATCATCATTATTGATCAGTACAAAGTCGGCTTGTTTACCAACTTCAATAGAACCTATTTTATCCTCCCACCCCAGAGCTTTAGAACCAAACAAGGTTGCAGTTTTCAGTGCTAATGTTGGCGGGCAAGCTGTATTACAGTTTTGTGCTTCATTGTGGCCTAGATGAGCACCTCTCATTGCTTCGCACATACCACCTATAAAGGAGATGTCTCCATCTGTACTGCTTGAGACCCAAACCCCCTCTTTTAAGAATCTGCCGATTTGTCCGGTCTCACTGACTGTCGACTCTCCAAGCATCCCATAATGGGCTGGTGAGTGACAGATATTAACGCCAGTTTCGATAAGCCTTTGGTATTCGCTTTCACTGGCATATGCTGTATGAACTGCGAGCAGTTTATCTGTCAGTAACCCCATAGCATCAAAACGAGCAATAGGTGAAAGACCGAATACTCGTTCAACCTCTCGTCGTTCATTCTTTAAAGGCGCTAAATGCGTTGCATAAGGAACTTTGTATTGTTGAGTGATACTCGCTAAAGCCTCCAGTTGCTTGTCAGAACTACCAAAAGCGCCCATAACAGAAGGCATCGCACCAATTAAACCTGAGCTATGGTTATCCCAAGTTTCAATAAGTGACAGCCAATCCTCAGTTTGCAATTGAGTGTCTGCAATAATCGTTGGCGAAGCTTTATCAGCTTCTAACATCACATCAGAACCCCAACGACTTACTCGCAATCGCATTCCCAAATCAATGGCTGCTAATGCCATTGAGTCTGCTTTATTAGCTGAACCTAGATCGCCCAAAGCAGTCGTGCCAGATCGAAGCTGAGTCCACATACTCCATCTTGCAATTGCTAACCCTTCTTCGAGCGTTAACTTATCGCCTACTGTTGAGATAAAACCAAACATCGAGCCTAATGCTGCAATATTGCCGCCATTCGAATAAGCGGTAGGCTCTAAGTTACAGTCATCAGGCGATTCAAAGTTTGGCGCAACAAAGCTTTCATGCCAATGGGGATTAACTAACCCCGGCAGCATCAACTTACCGCCACCATCTACTTTCTTATCAAAATCTGTCGGTTGCTCTCCTTGTTTTCCTAATGCAACTATCTGCTTACCATGAATTAAAACCCAACCGTCTGAGATCACTGTATTGTTTAAGTCTGCTGTATAAATAAAAACATTATCAATCAGCGTCTTAAGGTTTTCATTATGCGGTTTCTTACATACCGCTTTTAGGCTATTGAGCTCACTTACTTGATTACTGCCAAAAGACTGCTCACTCATAGCTTTGGCAAGCGCAGCAAAACGCTGCGTCGATAAACATGAACATGCCATTAGGTATTTTCCTTAGTATCAAATACGCCTTCTGACTGCATTTCTATTAGCGATGCTTTCACTGCAGTAATCGTGTCATTAATCTGCTCCATTGTATGTGCACCAGAAATGAAGTTGACCTCTCTGCGCATTAAAATGCCACGCTTTGCCATTTGTGCTAAAAATGGGATTGCAAATTTCACATGCTCTTCTGGATTTTTAGCGAATAGAAACATAGGGATCGCATCATAGCCTACAACGCGAAGTGGGGTTCCCAGTTGCTCAGAGATCTGATTGACTTCTGATTTTAAAATACTGCCTAATTTAGCAATATATGAAGTAAAGTCTGTACGTTTGTATTCCTTTATAACGGCATCACACACCTCTAGTGACAGCATTTCACCACCAAAAGTGGTCGACACTTGAAGTTCATTAATACGTGACATTAACTTAGAACAACCAGCTACAGCTGATAGTGGCATACCTGCAGCAATCCCTTTAGATAAAGTGACTAAATCAGCATTGACCCCGAAATATTCTTGAGCCCCGCCAGGTGCAAGTCTAAACCCAGTTACAACTTCATCAAAAACTAGCACAACTCCATGTTCAGAACAGGTCTCTCTGAGCTGTTGCAAAAAGGCTTTTTCTAGAACCCGATTATAAGGCACTGATAATAAAACGACTGCTAGCTGGTCTTTTCTGTCTGCAATTTTTTCAATTATTTTAGGCTCATCAGCAGGAGTGAAAAGTGGCATTCTATGCGTAAGAGATGCAATAGCAGAAGGTACCCCTGGGGTATCAAACATGTATTGGTCATGCCAACCGTTATAACCCACAGTCATTATTTCATCGCGACCTGTAACGTGACGAGCCAACCTCACAGCTGCTGAGTTTGCGTCTGCACCCGTTTTGAAGAAACGAACCATCTCAGCCCCTGGGATCACGTCGACTAAAGTTTGGGCTGTTTTTACTTCGACAGGCGTGGGGAGAGAATGAATTAATCCATTGCTTAAATTGTCTGAAATAGCCTTTGTCACAACTGGGTGGTTGTGACCTAAAGTATTTGCAGCAAGACCACAAATGAAGTCAATATATTGATTGCCATCTACATCTGTCACTACTGCTCCTTCCCCCCCAGCTAAATAAACAGGAAAGGCCCCTGGTGAAAACTGCTCTGGCTTTTTCATCATAGATTGGGTAAAACCGGCAATCACTTGCTCGCCCTGCGATTGCAATTTTTGTGATTGGGTAAAAGAAAGTGGCTGATTATTCATAGTATCCTCGAAATTAATGTCCCAGCGTTGCACCACCATCTACCAATAAATTGGACATGGTAATGTGCTTAGCTTGATCGCTGAGTAAAAATAAAATGGTATTGGCAATGTCAAAAGGTGTCGCAATGCGACCAAGAGGTATGCCTAGTTTGAATTGTTCTAGATCGCCTGCGATGGTTTTCGCAGCGCCGTTTGTATCGCGCCAGAGTTGTTGCTGCATTTGGGTGTCTGTCGACCCAGGGGCGACTAAATTGCAACGAACATTATATGGAGCAAGTTCTAATGCTAGATTTTTAATTAATGCAGTTAATGCGGCCTTTGAAGCACAATAGCTTCCCATGTTTACCCTAGGCGTTTGTGCCGCATTGCTGCCAACAGCAACTATTGAACCTCGGCGGCACTGTTGCATTCTTTTTGCAACTGCTTGGCACAGATAAAATGGCCCATGGCAATTCACAGCAAAGGTGTTTTGCCATTCAGCATTGCCCTGCTCTAAGATTGAGCCCATATGCAAAATACCAGCGACACTGGCTAAATACTCAATATGGCCCAGCTTATCCTCAATTACCCCAACTACATCATTTACATTTTCTTGACTAGAAACGTCTAAATGTATTTGAAATAGATTGGCAGTTTGCTCAACAAGTTCGGACGAGCTAAAAGCAATATCTGCAGCAACAACAATCGCTTCACGAGCAACCAGTAGTTCAACCACAGCCTTTCCTATTCCTTGATATGCGCCTGTAACTAAAACTACTTTTCCGTAAAACTCATTAGATGAAGGCATTTAGTAAACCTCATCCATAATGACGTGACGCTGTTCATGATAAGTTTCCTCATCTTGCCCACGTCGCCAATAAGGAATGGCATAGAGTTGTTTTTTGTTCAGCCCAAAATCCTGAATCAACTGCTTTCTACAGGCAAGTACAGCACTGTTTTCACCAGCGATAAAAGCACTCATCGATGTTGCATTATTTGGGAACGCTGTATTCGCTATTGCTTTTGCCAGTTGAGTAGAGTCGCCTTTCTTGCGCTCGAACCAACGAATTTCAACTCCACTCGGGGCAGATATAAAATGCTTATCTTCTAAACTGTCTAACTCTATAAATACTTTCGCAGTAACATGAGACTCGAATCCTTCAACTAAAGCACTTATCGCGGGAACTGCGGTCAAATCACCAGCTAAGATGTGCCAATCAGCTTTTGCAAGAAGAGGATCAGGACCACCTGGACCTGCAACACCAATCTCAGAACCGACCTTGGCATTAACAGCCCAACCCGATGCTGGGCTACTATCTCCATGTACTACAAAGTCAATATCCAATTCATTACTGTGAGAACGGTAAGCTCTTACCGTATATGCACGTGTGATAGGTTTATTGTCAGGCCATTTGATTTTGCCCATTTTGTCTCGCACTGGTAGCTCTAAAGTGCCACTTTCACGATTAGCAAAAAAGAGCTTAATATGTGCCCCATGATAGCCATCGGGAAAACCCAATAACTCCTCACCAGAGACAGTTATACGTAAAAGGTTTTTTGTAATATAGCGTTTTGCTACGCAATAAACGCGTCGAGGGCCACTTGGTTTAATAGGCTGTCGCTGAGTCATGACAATTCCTTTTCAAGTTTTAGAAATGCAATTAATTTTTTTATATTTTGGAAAGCAACTAAATGAGACGTCACATTGATTAATCCGCTATCAAACGCATAATCAAGATAAATGGCTAAATCACTTTTGGTGAGAGACTCTAACCGAGTCTCGTTCGAACAACTTGCCGATTTAAAGTTTTGATTAAATGCTTCAAGCTTCATTGGTTCATGAGACTTTTGGCTTTGAGCTCTGAAAAAACTCGCTATGGCTAAATCATCTTCATCGCTCGATTGCTCAATGGTTTTTAACCAATCATCCAGAGGGACAATTTCGAATGCAAAACCATATTCCTGTAACCATAAATATAATTGTGATAAAGAGACCAAAGTATCTGGGGTGACATTGAACACGCCATTTTGCGTACCATGAAGTGTTTGGTCTGCCACAAATTTGGCGACCTTATCAACCGGGGTCCAGGGTTCAAAAACGGCTAGTTGGGGCAATTTAAGATGTTTCAAACCAGTCCTAAGAATGCGCCATACCAAGTCGTTTTGGTTAATATAGCCACTTTGTAGCGACCCTGTCACACGTGCCAATCTATATATTTTTGAAGTAATACCTTGTTGAATTGACGTCTCAACCATCGCTTCAGACAACCACTTTGATTGTTGATAACCGTCATTTAACCCTGAATGTCGCGCAACAAACTCTTCAGCAAGGGGCGCACCATCAGTCGGTGCTACTGCAATAGTTGATACCTGATTAAAAGAAGCTGAAAATCTCTTTGCAAACATCAATAGCTGCGATGTCATTGTTACATTGGCTGTTTTTAAACTTTTGTAATCTCGCAGAACAGACGTGTGTGCGGCGTTATGTAACACTTGAGTTACTTGATGACCGAGTGAATTGTAAGCTTGCTCATCAAGACCTAAAAGTGGTTTAGCTATATCGGTAAGTAGAAACTCTACGCTAGAAAAATCAATCGAGCCTATTTTCTGTGCCTGGAATGCACTTTGGAGCCTAGCTTTTGCGTGCGCAATGTCATTTGCTCTCACTGCACATACTATTTTCAAACCAGGTTGAAGTAATAAACTCTTTAATATTTGCGCACCAACAAAGCCTGTAGCGCCCGTTAATAAAACCGTATTAACAGATCGTGAACTCACCTTAATAGGCGTAACTGATTGCAGCGCTTCTTTGAACTCTAATAAGTCTTTGTCTAGTTGAGCAGCGACACTATTTGAGCCCTGCTGTTGCTCTTCAGTATTACCCTCTAATGCTAAACTCAACTCTTTTAAAGTTGGGTGTGCAAATAAGAAAGCAACACTAACCTGCTTATTAAATAGCTGGCTCAGCCGAGCTGCAACTTGAATACATTGGAGTGATTGCCCGCCTATATTAAAAAAGTTGTCCTCCGCATTTTGTACTTCAATGCCTAAAACTTCTTGCCAAACTGCTGCAATGCTTTGTTCTAATTCAGTAAGAGAGCCATTAAGCATTTCATAACTTTGGAAACCTTCGAGTTGTTTACGGTCGACTTTGTTTGCTGGTGTTTTAGGCAATGATGAATGATTATGATACTGCCCTGGGAGCATTGCACTTGGTAAAGATAAAGCCAACGCCTCACGTAAAGTAGCTAAATTCCATTCGTACTCACTTACAATATGAGCGCAAAGCCCTTTTGGCTTTCCAGTTAGGTCCTTAATAATGGTCACTGCAGCTTCTTGGATCCCTTTCAAGCCAAGCAACACAGCTTCTATCTCTCCTATTTCTATTCGATAACCACTAATTTTTAATTGAGAGTCAGCTCTACCAATATATTCTAATTGCCCGTCAGGTAACATTCGAACAACATCACCTGTGCGATATGCATCGATATAGTGTTGCTTTATTGGATGCCAAAATTTTACAAATGCCGCTTCGTTTTGTTTATCTAAGCCCAAATATCCACTGGCCAAGCCTGTGCCTGATAACCAAAGCTCACCTCGCTCTCCAAATTTTGCCAGTTGTCTCGGTTCCCTGACCACTAATGTCTCACGACCCGGTAAAGGATGACCAATAAGGCTGGTATTTGTATTGGTACTTAAATCGGTGAAAGTAGCAACTACAGTGGCCTCTGTTGGACCATATGTGTTTAGCAATCTAATTGAGTTAGAAAATAGCTGGCACCAAGACTCAACACGTTGTCTGTTAACTGCTTCGCCACCAATAATAATGGTATGTACTGAAGCTGGCATGGTCGTTTTAGTCTCACAAACAAAGTGACAAAGCTCATGCCAATAGGCGGTAGGTAAGTCCAAGACTGTTATTTGCAACCTTTCGACTTCACTAAAGAAACACTCGAATGAATTCAGCATTTCATCATTTCGCAATATTAATGTCGCACCCAAAGTTTGAGTAACAAAGACTTCTTCAATACAAGTATCAAAATGAAATGGTGCAAACTGCAATACGCGATCATTCTGACTAATGCCATAAGCAGTTTTAGCACCATTTACAAAACCTGAGAGTGCTCCTTGGCTTATTTGCACACCTTTTGGCTTACCCGTAGATCCTGATGTATAAATCAAATATGCCTGTTTAGAATCTGCCAGTTTAGTTGGCAAATGTATGCCACCATCACTTACTTCATTTAAAGCTGAATCAACACTTAGTTTTGTTATGTTTAATTCATCGAAAATCGTCAAATGTGCACTTGAAGCATCAACCAAAACCAATTCTGGAGAGGCGTCTTCAATAATCATTCGGTTTCGACTTAAAGGTGCATCGATATCGATAAAGACAAAGCGACATTCAGCTAATAGGACTGCCCACATTGCAATTATGGTATTTTGACTACGGGGTAAGGCCAACAAAATACAACTATCGGAGCGCGTCGTTATCTGAATTAATTTGCTTGCCAGATGTGAAACTTTTTCAACGAGTTGTCCGTAACTTAAGCTTTCCCCTTCTATATTCTGCAATGCAATTTTTGAAGGTGAAGCTTTCGCTTGTACAAATAAGCTTTCTAAAACATTCCTCTCATCTGGCGCTTTTTGAATCGAACATAAAGCAAAATCTGATCTCGTTACTTTTAAAGGCTGTGATAGTTGCGATGTAAGGTCATCTAAAAGTGTTATGAATGCTTTTTGCAACCCAATCAAATCTTCACAGCTATAACCGCTCTGATTTGCTTCTATTTCAAAACGGACACTACCATTACTCTGCATAATAAAAATGAAAGCAATATCTTCAACCGGCCCAGCAGATAATGGATGATTAACAACTCGACTCCCTTCACATGTTGTATTACGCTCAAAAGGTAAAATGTTAACAACTGGACCAAAAAGGCGTTTAGGGATAAGACCCTCATTGCTTTTAGCTCTTAGATTTTCATATCTAAAGCGAAAATGTCGCCTTGCCTTTTGGAGCCTTTTACTTACTTGGACGAGTAACTCAGCAAAATCAACACACTCACTAAACAACACCTTAATTGGTACTATATTCATGTGCATACAAGGTGTATTGGCAGCTTTAGAAGCAATGCGATTGGCAACAGGCATACCAATGATGGTTTTTTCGACGCCTGTTTGTTGATAAGTTAGGTAACTAACAGCTGTAAATAGTAGTTCTGACCAATTACTGTTTTTTTCTTTTGCGAGCGTGTCTAAACTCTTTAGTTGCGACTTATCTATAAATGCGGTTACTTTTAGCTTTTCCGCATTACCGTTAAGCGGTTGTTGCGTCAAAGTGACTGCATTGCCAAAAAAACTGAGTTCTTCAGTCCAATAATTCTCATCCTTTTGGAAAGCATTGCTATTTTTATATTTTATGTCTTCATCTATTAAAGCCTCATATTGCGCTATGTCAGAGACAACCTCATTCCCTTCATAAGCATTTAACACACGATTAGTTATTAATGAAAAACTAAACCCATCCAGCGCGATATGATGCGCTCCCAAAGCCCACAAAAACTTATTACTATTAATACGGATCAAGATGTGACGGTACAAATCTCCCTTACTTAAATCATAAGGGTGCATTTGCCACTGAGCTAAAAATTGCTCTGCAGCAATAATTGGCTCACTTTGGTTTGATAGGTCTAGGTAATCTCCATGTTTAGCCGTTCGTTCAACCGCATTCAACATGCTTTGAACTGGTAAACCTTGGTTTTGCTCGAAGCTAACGTTTAACGATGATGTTTCTTGTAAAACCCTAGCAGCTGCCAGCAGAAATAATTCAGCGTTCACAGCTGTATTTAATTCAATATACTCGGCAGTATTGTACCGAACACTACCAGCGTGTTTAGCTTGGCCAAGCCAAATACCTAATTGTGCTGCAGTTAAAGACTTTTTTATCATGCAATCACAGCCTCTAACTGAGAGCTAGTTTGCATGATTTCATGCCAATCGCGAATTGAAGCACCTTCAGCGAGCTGCTCTAAAGTTATATTGATACCTTGAGCGCGCCATTTCTCTAATAAAGTCATTACTCTTATAGAGTCTAAACCTAGGTATAATAAATTCTCTTCAGGATCGACCTCGTCTATCTCTATATTTAAAATCTCTGCAACCGCACACTTTAGAGATGGTATTGATACTAGGTCTCTATGATTGTTTCGATCTTCATGATCAACGCTTAAGCTTGCTTTTACGTCTTCTAAAAGTGCAACTTGACCGCATCGTGAAGAAATATACCCTATAGCCCGTAGGTGTTCTTCAAGGCTAAAGTCAGCGATTGCATCTGCAACCACAAATGCTTTTATGTCATACATGAAAGCATCTAATACGGTCGATAAAATTCCGATATGTGCGTAGATCCCACAAATCATCAGTTGATCTCTTCCTTGTGCTTTCATGTCATCCAGCAAGCTGCTTCTTTTGAACGCACTGTAACGCCATTTGGTATACACCTTGTCACCACCTTTTGGCGCAATCGTTGAAAGAATACTGGTGTCTCGATTTGTTAACCCACTGCCCCAAAAATCAGTAAGCAATGCTCTGTCCTCAGGCTTTTGATCAGCAGGCTGAGCTGTATAAATAACCGGAATATTAGCTGTGCGAGCTGCCAATATCAGTGCATCTATATGCTTAACAAGTTTCTTTACGAGTTCACCTTCAACATCGTAAAAATTAACAAAGTAAGACTGCATATCATGAACTAATAGGACAGCCTTATCGGGATCGACTTGCCAATTTGTCTTATTTTCTGGGCAGCATTGAGGTAACGCATATGATTGAATGCGAGGGATCGCCATAATTTCTATTCCTTATTAAACGCTTTTAATTGGGGCAAGTAGGTTTTTGATATGTTCGCGAAGTGCACGTTTGTCGACTTTACCAACCTTTGTTTTCGGTAAAGCGCTAATAAATTCAAATCGATCAGGGTACTTATAGTCTGCTAAGCCTTTGCTTCGAATAAAGCGATTCAAAGCAACTTTGGTTAATGCATCTCTATTATTTTCACGTTTAACAACAAATGCGCATACTCTCTCACCTAGAAGGTGATCAGGCATTGCGACTACGGCACAATCATGCACATCAGGGTGAGCGAGTAATTGATTTTCAACTTCCTCAGCGGCGATTTTTTCACCACCTTTATTTATTTGGTCTTTATCACGACCTTCTACAATGATGTTCCCACAATGACTCAACTTGACGAGATCACCACTGCAATAAAAACCATCTTCCATAAAGGCTGTTAAATTATGCAACTTTGCATTTAGATACCCTTTGAAAGTATATGGTCCTTTTGTCGTTAACAAGCCAACCTCATTTTGGGAAACAGGCTGATTATTTTCATGTACAATTTTGATAACGTCAGCTTCACTCATAGGCCTGCCCTGAGTGTTATGTCTTACCCAATCATTGTCATTTAATCTCGTATAATTAACCAAACCTTCAGCCATACCAAAAACTTGCTGAAGTATTACCTTGAACTCATTTTCTAACTTGATTGCCAAAGTAGCACTCAATTTTGCGCCCCCAACTTGAATGACTTTGAGTGAACTAAGGTCATGATGACTTCTCTCATGAGAGTCCAACCAAAGTGCTACAGCAGGCGGAACCAGTGAAGTCCAGTTAACTTGGTGAGCTGAAATCAAAGGGAAGCAACTACTTGGAGACGGGTTTGATGCACAAATTAAAGTGCCGCCGGCATAAAATACACCCAACGCCCCAGGTGAACTTAATGGAAAGTTGTGCGCTGCAGGAAGTGCACACAAGTATCGTGTATTTTCATTCCATTGACATATTTCAACACTCTGCCTGACGCTATAGAAGTAATCATTATGTGTTCTGGGGATTAACTTGGGAGTGCCGGTGCTACCACCTGACAGTTGGAAAAAGGCAACATTTTCAGCATTGTGCTTACGAAATGGCACAGATTCAAAATCATCAAAGCTTGCAGATGCATATAACTTTTTACTGATATTGGGCGCCCAATCAGTATTTCCTCTCAGTAAAACATGGCTAAGGTTTGATGAATCGCTTTGCAATTTTTTAAAAAAAGAATCATTTTGAAATAATGAATGCGTTGCATCGGCAATGATTAGGGAAGGATTAAGCGCACCAGCATAGTGAGCTAGCTCTAATTCATTGTGATTCATAAGCGCATTTACAGGTAAAACTGCTAATTTTTGCAATGCGAAAAATACAACATAAAATTCGTAACAATTAGGTAATTGGACAATCGCAGTATCGCCTGCTTTAAGTCCCTGCTTGGCTAAATATCCAGCTAATCGAGTTGATTCTTTATCTAAACAGCCATAAGTTTTTTCTATGCCATTGTCGATGACAGCTATTTTGGCTGGCAAGTTTTGAACTTGACGCTCTAATATTTGACATAGCTCTTCATCAATCCAATAGCCACGACTACGATACAGCTTAGCTTCTTCATCAGACCATTTGATACAACTGTTTAACATGACAACCCTTTAAAAAAATAAATCTTAAAATTGACTTTCAAGAAAAAACACATAAAAATCAACTTGTTACAAATTTAAAACTGCGTTACATTCTTTATAACAATTAAAAGACGATCCATTTGAAAATAAATTTAGGAGTTTTTTAAAGTTTTTTATTGAGCTCGAAACTAAGAGTTAAAAGTCACAAACCCGCAATAGCTTATGAATTTTTTCATTGACACAAGGAAATAATGAGAATTAGGATCTAAATGATAATAATTTACATTGCGGTTTATTTAAGGAAATAGAATGACTGTTGCTCGAACTACTGGTTTGTCAAAAGCAGATCAACATTGGTCAAAAATAATTGAAATTCAAAGAAGGAAATTATTAACTTATCTAACTTCAATATTGAACTGTCAACACCTAGCTGAGGATGCTCTACAAGAAACATTCATAAGACTTTCTCACATGTGTGAACCAGTTGACTCTGTATCTAATCACTCCGCATATTGCTATCAAACAGCCAAGAATATTGCGATTGATATGTTGAGAAAAAAAAATAAAGAGAATTGGATAAGTATTGAAAATACTGATTACCTGCAATTTATTGATGAACAGGGAAATCTTGAAGAAAATCTTATTAAACAGAAACTTAATAAGCGTATGGTACAAGCTGTAAACCGCCTATCTAATCGACATCAGCATATATTAAGCTTATACAAGAGAGGCGGATATAAGCAAAACGAAATTGCTAAAATATGTGCAATTTCTCCAACGTTAGTCAATTTCACACTTCAAGAAGTGGTAACCACTTGCAAAAGAGCTATCACACATTAGGCTGCTAACTAAAGTTTTAAGACTGAGTCATTGCATTCATTTTTGTCTTTAAAATAAGCATCCAGTTTTATAACTTATTACTGGGTGCTCATCTAAATATTACGTTTAATTATCAAACTTCTTAGATTTTAGGCCCCTTAAAACAAAACATAGAATTTACAAAAAACAAGAATATAGTGTTATTCTGATTGGTATATTGAACTTGTTTTTCTCACTTTTTGCAATTTCTAGCTCCCCCCTGTTCACGCATGAAGTGTTGACGAGTTTTAGCGAGATGCATTTCAACATACTCGCATTGCAATCAAAACAGCCATAGATACAAAATACATGAATACTTTCTAAATATTCTAAACGCTATCAAATGCGAGGATTTTATCTCCTAACTGAAAAAACGATTCAGATTATTAATGACATCGGGAGAATGTTTTTTATTAATAATCAGTTAGATGATGCAATTGCACATTTCCTGTGTGCAATGACCAAGACTGAAAATACCAATAATATTGTTGCCGCTTATCGAATTCAAAGCCCGCCACCTGTCGGCTATAGCTTGCTAAACTCTTTTGAATATAAGGTATTAGACAAAGTGATCAGTGCTGGTAATTGCATCACGACAGGTAATTTTGCACTGTACTTAAACAAGACTAAAGATGTGATTAAACACTATCAAAAAGCCTTCAAGCTTTTCAAGTCACAGAGTAAGAACAGGGATTAAACTCGTTTGAAGTTTAGTATTATGACAGCGGCATTAATGGCAAAAGACATACCCACATTCAAACAATATCGCCAAGGCATAGAGATTAAATTAAAACAATTTCATATTGAACAAACTGACTTTATTAACTTTTTAGATATGGTCTACACCGCCATCAAACTCAAAGATAATACACAGTTAAAAACAAAAGAGTTTTCTGAATTGCTTTTACGCCTTTTTCAAAATGATGATGCCAATGAAAATATTCGCTTATTATTATAGACGATGAAACTAGAAAGCTTGCTCGCTCCTGAACAACAAAGGCAGCCTAAAGAACCCATGTTAGAAACGAATTTAGGGGCTCCATGGTGTAAAGACTTAGAACAAACAAACGAAGTTAAAAGGCCATAAAATGGCCTTGTGACCGAATTTATAAAACTAATTTACGCAAACCGCCAACTAGCTCTGCTATGTCTACTGAAGTATCATTACAAAACACAATCGAAGCATAATTTTTCTCTGGTATGCGCTCGTAGTTTGTCACTGTGCCAAGCCAACCACCGCTGTGATAAACTATTTCAATCCCGCTTGTCTCACCTATGAATTGCCCGTTTGCGTATTTTCGACCCTCAATAGTGATCTCAGCATTATTTGGCTGCATAAACTGCGCAAGTAGCTTTTTAGGTTCCTTACCTAATGTTGGGTTATAGAAATAAGCATCCCATTTAGCCATATCTTCAACTGTTGTGTGTAACCCACCATCTCCAACCCAGAATAAATTGGTCATATTAGTAAAGTATTCACCCTCATTATTTTTACTGTACCCATCAGCACGATTTCTAACAATTTCAGTTGGCTCATCACTAAAGAAGGTATTGCTCATTCCTAGAGGCTTGAAAATGCGCGTTTCGCTGTAGTCTCTCAAGCTCTCACCCGATACGCGTTCAACCAGCATAGACAAAAGAAAATATGCGTAGTTACTGTATCGGAAGTCTTCGTTAGGTTTATTTCTTAAAGGTACCGTTTTGACGTAATCGTAAAACTCTTCAATGGTGAGATAATCTTCTTTACCTAAGCGGAACTCTCCACCCATGGTCGATTTAAGCTTAAGCGCATCTTTGTCTAGTTCTGCATCGACAAAGTCATAATCACCCATGCCTGAAAAGTGACCTAACATCGCATTAATCGTTACTGATTCTTTATAATCTCTAAGCTCTGGTAGATATTTACGAATATCAGCGTTTAAATCAATTTTACCTTCATCGGCAAGTAATATGACCGCCATCCCTGTAAACTGCTTAGAAACTGACGCAATACGGTGAACATGTGATCCATCAAGAGGCACATTTAGCTCCATATTTGCTAAACCATAGCCTGCTTTGTGAATGAGTTTTCCATCTTTGATCACGCCCACACTACAACCAGGGCTTGTTGATTTGATCTCTGAAAACACATTGTCGATTTCTGTTTTGTTAAGCGAAGTCGCTTGTGAAGATGTACTTGCTATTAAACCGGATACAGCCAATGCGATAAGTTTGCTTTTCATAACTATCCTTGAGTCATTAAAAAATTAAATAAAATTACATATTTTTTTTTGTAGTTAGCAACTGATTGTTTGTAACAAAGTATTGAAAATGCAGGCAAAAGAATTTATTTTTTCAACAAATCGAAGCTGAACCTGATACCTTATAACATACTGTTTAATTTGACATTTTCATCATATAAGCAAATATAAAATGGTATTTGAAAACCACTTAAGGAAATTAGGATGAGAAATACTGTTTTGTTTTCGACATTACTTTTAGCAGGATCTGTGATAGCCGGTGAGCACAAAGAACATAATGGCCATAAACATATGCATAATGCCAAATGCGGGCATGCCTCAGAGTGGCATATTGACCATTTTGATTATAACCATGATGGTCATGATCATCACACCCACGCAGGACATACTCATGAGGCGTTAACTGAAACGCATAAAAAGCACAAACATGCACACAGTTTAGAATGCGGTCATAAACAGCGTATCGAAAATGGGCGAGTAGAATATGAACACGATGGTCACTGGCACCACCAACATGGCAATCATTTCCATGAAACACATGGTGAGTAAAAGAATTCAAGCCAGAACTTGAAGCGAAGTACATTGAGTTATTCATAAAAAACTCGATGTACTTGCAAGTAAGTGAGTTTTTAGCTCATGAATTATTTTTTTCTTTCCAAGTAACTACTGGTCTAAAAATATGCTTAATCACATCGAAGTATTTTGTGTTATCTTCTAAATTAGGTGAATGCATATCGAGACCAATTAAGTGATACTTGAAATCCTCATCACTCGGTTTGAAATATTGTACTTTCAAACTCATCACGTCTCGATATTCAACAGCACTACTCGCAACAATGACCATTTGCTGCTTAACACCGTGCCACTGTGCATACCCATTTTCAACACGCGTATTAAAGTCAACAGGGTGAAGTACAACTAAGTGTTTAAAAGTAGGCTGCTTTTGTTGCATTTTTTTATGCGTGCTTGTTAAACCAGCTAATACAACCTCTACTTTAAGCTCACCCGTTTTGTGATTAAATGCCCCACCCTGCACTATGATGAAGTCATCAAAGTGATTCTGCAGCTCATTATAGTGATTGCTAAGGCTATAATGATTTGAAAACTCAGCCATATTGTTATTAAAGGCTTCTTTATAAAGCGCTTTCATACCTGTATTAGCCGTTGGTAACCACACATAAGCAATATCATTACTTTTAGAAGTTTGCCCAACCAAAATTGGTTCTGTTACAACAGCTGGGTCACTGTTATACATTGATTTACAACTAGTCAGAACCAATGCAAGCATCATCACTAAAACACGCATTACTTTTTACCTTTATGCTTTTCAAGTTCAAGTAAAGCAAATTGAATTGCCGAATCAAACTTAGCAGTATCTTTAAAAATTTTGTCTGCAGGTTTTACTTCTATCTCGCCATCACCATTAAACTGAGCGACTAGCTCAATGCCACCAGCGCCAATACTCAACAAATTATTTTGTTCATCGCGAAAACGAATGTAAACTCGGCTACCTGGTACATAACCTTGTTTACCTTGCATAAAAGACAAGATGGCATCACCCGTGCTAGCAGAATCAGACAAATAAGATTCTTCTTGACCATGCCATCTTGCTACTTTGCCAAGAAAAATATTATGTGTGAAATGCGCTCTTACAACGTCAACACCCATAAACATAAATGCATCAATGCCCAGCTCAGCCTTAGTTTGAGCTAATGCTTGTTTCCAGATGTCATTTTTAAGGTTTTCGTTTTCTTGACCGGTTAATGGGTCGTAGAGATTGTCGGCACTATCTAGCAGTTGCTGATATGTTTTATAAACTTTGCTAGCATCCATAACTTCAAACCCTTTCTTCACAAGCGCGGCTTTAATTGGTGCTTGTAAATGTGACTTTAAATGTGTTTTGTGTGCTTCAAGCCCTTGCTCAACATAAAAACCTGCATAGCCGATAGTTTGATATTGCTGTTTTAGTTGAACTGTATTTAAGTATGTTGGACTTGATTTACAGCCTGCTAAAAACAACACAAATATAAAAGATAGTAATAGTCTCATGGTTTCCTGACTCATTATTTTAAGTATTTAAGGCTAAAGGAAGTTTATCCCTACCTTTGCATAATTCGTAAATTGAAGTGTTCTATAGTCGCTACCACCAACATTCGAACGCCAATTGATTGTAACTGACTCACCCACTAACCTACTGTCAACATAAAACAATAAGTAAGCTGCATTTGTCGGTAGCGTAAACTGTGTTTTGTAAAACAAGTTTCCTTGCATATCGAGCGTCGTTGGCAAGCCATTCTTCCAAGCTTCGTAAGGTTTAACTGACGAAATTAATTTTTTATCATTATCATAAACTTGCACTAAAGGATAAACAAAGGTGGCGTTATTTACAAACAGTCCATTGGCATAGCTAAATACCTGCACAAAACGGCTGTTTTCGGGTTTTTCTATTGCTACAAACGGGCTATTAAAAGCCCCAAATGATCGAACGCTTTGCTGTTTTAAATCGTACTTAACTTGTTGTTTTCTATTTTGCTGTACAAAGTTTATTTTTGTAACATTTTCACAACATATAGCCTGTGTGGCTAAATGATTAGAATCAGTTTTAGGCGCATTAGCACAGCCGCTTGTGAGCAAAACAAAAATTAAAATGAGGAAAATGCGGTACATGATTAGGTATTGTTATTATTTTGGTCTGAATATTAAATCTTGGTCAATTTAGATGCAAGCGTACCTATGATAGAAATTTACAATTTCTTGCTAATCTATTTGCTTTATCAAGAAATATTTAAATTCAAAGAATGTTCAAACATAAATGATTAACCAACTATTCTCATTAACCCAAGCAATACTTATTGAGTTAATGAAAATGTTACTTAGGATTAGGCAAGGTTATCTTAGTACGCCTACCAGCTTTAATACATCACTCTCATCATTGTAAATATGTGGTGAAACTCGCACCCCATGCGCTCTAGCATCTATGCTGATCCCCGCTTGAGTAAATTCAGCCATTGCTGCTTCTAATCCCATTTTAGGATTTATAATCACTGTCCCGCTGCGCCTATTTCTATCGTGAGGTGAAACCACTTGTTCGCCCAAATGTTGAATCAGTAAATCTATTAAGTCTTGGTTATGATCCCTAAGCTTATCGCCAAGCTGGGCAAAATAATCAATACTGTGCGAAGCAAAAGCGTAAGGGGCAACACTGGGCGTACCGCCCCAAAACTTTAAAGCACTGTCGTGATAAGCAAAATGGTGAATATCGAACTCAAACGGGTTTTCATGAGAAAACCAACCCACGTCTTTTGGCACTAATTGCTCAATATGCTTCTGATTAAGCCATAAATAGGCAGCCCCAGGGCCTCCACATAGCCACTTTACACTTGAGCCAATCATAAAATCAGCATCAAGCTCATTTAAATCTAAAGGTATAACCCCAGCTGATTGCGCAACATCAATAATGCTCAAGGTATGGTTGGCTTTCGCAAACTTAACAATGTCATTTACTGGCGCGAGTTGCCCTGTATTTGAGTAAGCTTGACTAACAAAAACTAAATCGACATCGGCAGTTAAATGTTGCTGCCAAACGTCAATTTGTGTGATGTCTTCTTGTTCGGGGATGTAACGAATTGTCGCCCCTTCTGGCAGTGCCTTTTGCATCGCAAAGCCCATACTTGGGAAGTCTTGCGCACTCATTAAAACAACACTGCTTTCGCTTAGCTCAGGCAAAGCCATAATGAGTTTTGTAAGTCCACTCGATAAATTAACTTGCGGGCAAAACTGCATAGATGATGATTTAAACAGTCGTCCTAACGCTTGTTGAAACTCAGTAATGATTGCCAGCCAAGCTTGCCAAGGTTCTCTACCCGAATCTTGCCAAGGCGATAAATAGCTTTGTTTAAAATGAAACTCGGCGCTTTTTAGTGGTCTTCCAACCGAGTGATTCAATAAATAGGTGTCACTCGGTAATACAAAATCTTGCTTCATCTGATTATCTACTTAACGTGGTTTTAAGTTTTTGAATATCGTGGTAACGAGTAAAAATATCATCTCTGTGATTGGCAGCACGGCGATCACGTAGCTTTTCGAGTGAACCAAGTAACACCTCTAATGGTGGCCCACTGGCAGTTACTTTATCAAGGTGTTGCTCAGCCATTGAATTTGAAGGTTGCGCAATATACTTTTCAACCAATTGGTTATGATGCTGGGTAGCCCCTTCGCCGTGTAATTCACACACTTCTAAGAATAACGATACGTTTTCTTGATACCATGAAGCACTGTGTTTAGTTTGAAGACTCAAAAATGAATCCATCAAACTCGTGCGTCGCATACAATCGCGCAAAATTTGTTGGTCTTCTGGCATCATATATAAGAATTTATCCACCAGCATTTGCGAGTAACTTGGCTCATTGGCAACACATAACCCAAGCAGCATATCGATCACATTAATACCAGCGAAATCTCCGGCATTGGCACCTCTATACACTTGGCTACCAACTCGGTGTGGTTTGTAATAAGGCCTCACGCAGTAAAAAAAGCGGTCAGTGTCGAGCTTATTGAAGAGCTGATTATTAGATTCAATTACGTCTTGCAACGCGTATTTGGCAACTTTTAATAAATCACCCGTAATAGGGTGCGATACACCAAGCGGCAAGATTTTTAGCAAAGCATCGGCAGCACGTTTATAAGCCAAAATGCCCTTGGTATTGTAATCGACGAAGACTTTTTCATCATCAAGATCAGTAAAACGTTTATACACTCCATTCACGGCGGTGTTGTGCGTTGTCAAATGCGCAGTCGCAAAACGTGGTGTGACCCCTATCGACGCACCAATGTGCATTGCCAGCGTAGAGGCTTCAACAAGAGGTGAGGTACGCTCTCGACTTGGCTCTGTTATTTCATGGCGTCTGCAAGCTGCCATATAGAGTCCAACATTTCCGAGTAAATCAAAAGCATTATCGAAACCTTCATCGGTGTTGCCTTCAGCAACCAAAGCTTTTATTAATTCAGTGCCTTCGGATTGCAGTTGTTGCTTTAATGTTTCACCGACATGTTCAACGTTAGCTTTATCTTCTTGTTGCCAATATAGGGCTTCGAGTTGAGAATTTATCTCGCAAAATGAATTGCGGATCCAAGCATCGAACTCACGTGTACACGCTGTCATACTCTTTTCATCATTGTTTATTATTTGAAAATAATACTAGCACTTGAGTGTGATAAAAATTCACCAATAAACTTGATTATTAAACCCAAAATGGGTGATATTCAGTATATAAGTCAGATAAAATAGTGAATAACTCCAACATGAGTTTAGATAATAAAGATTTGGCAATATTAGACCTGCTGCAATATCGTGGTCGAATGAGTACCACAGAAGTTGCACAACAAGTCAGTTTATCTGATACGCCTTGTTTGAGGCGCATCAAAAAGTTAGAACAAGAGGGCATTATTAAAGGCTATCAAGCTGTTCTGGACCGCGAAAAACTTGATTTATCTATTTTGGTTTATGCCTTAGTTAGACTCAATGCAAATTCAGATAAACTTGCCGACGAATTTGAAAATGAAGTCGAAGCGCTCGAACAAGTAATGGAATGCTCGGTCATTACTGGTAGTTATGATTACTTACTGAAAATTGTTGCCAAAGATTTAAGCCACTACGAAAGCTTCGTGAAGAAGTCTTTGGGGCAAATCAGCTGTATTGCAGCGATTGAATCCACAGTCGTGTTAAAACAGACTTTCTCCCGCAATCAGTTGCCTTTGAAAACTCTTTAAAAGCTTGACCTTATAAATTACTTTATATGCTTTGAAGCCACTGACTCTAGCTTATCTAAAATAGCTATTTGATTTCGATTATCGACAAAACAATTTGATTCGAGCTGAATACGTTTTGCTGAGTGCCCATATCAAATACTTGCACGCGTTCAGAGCTGACCATAACGGTGATGATCAAGGCCAGAGCTTGATTCGCAAAAGAATATAGCACTAGTGAACGGTAACTTAATATATTGGTAGAAGACACTAGTAACTCAAATTGCTCTGAATATCGTTACTGCTCAAGGCGAATATCAACACTATGATGATCACTAATTTGTACTTGTATCAGTATCAAAGGGAGTAGTAAGTTCGATATAATAACTTCCAGAGTAAAAAACGGATTGTACTCAAGCTGCTGTTCTCTTAGTTAATGTAATTGTGTTTCGATATTACAAGTATCATACCTTAAGCGTTTATCGCGATTATTTGAGTCCTAACTTTATAACTCGCTGACAAAAAACCCATACAACAAAGATTGTTGACTTGCATCTTCCAAATGAGCATTTATTTGCTCTAAACTATGTCGTAATTTCGTTTTTGTGATTAAGATATTTTTCAGGTCTTGTTTTACTCTATCTTAAGTAGTAAAAAAATGTCGAGAGAGAATGCAAGAAAACATACCTTACCACCCCTCAGCCCCCAGTGATTTTAGTCATACCAAAGATTTTAAGGAATATGGAGCTCGAGCATTTGCAGCTTATCAGTATCAAACACGACCTTGTAGTGTTCTGACTAAATTCGACTGATAGAAGTGGTTTTTATGGCAATACCTCAGGTTTCTATACAGTAAATTTTATACGGCTGTTGAAGCCTCAGACACGAACCTAGGCCAGCCTAGTTTAATTATTTCTTCGTCGACCATGAATTAAATGCCTTATAAATACACTGAAGCAGTTTGAAAAAAGACCGCTCAGAAGAGCAGTCAAACCTGCGTTTTGGGAATTACAAACAAAGGCCGCATCCTTGCGTGGAACGAATTCTGCTGGTGCTGAATGTCGCTACTCCTTTAACTGGTTGGAATGCTATTGTGTACTCAAGCCATCAGAATTAATCGGGAGAAATGATTGAATTTACAGACTAACTTCCTAGCCGTTAGCTACAACTTTTACAGATCAAAAATTGACCTCATTGAAGCCCAATGTTAATTTTAACTTTTAATTAACGAAGATAAGGAAAGTTATGAAAATTCGTTTGAAAAAATCCAGTCTCAAAAGTCTCTCTACAACAAACACCCTTAATTTACAGCAAACGCCTCAAGTGCAAGGTGCAGGGGTAAGACCGAGCTTTTATACCTTTTGTAATACCTTTGAATACAACTGTCATGGTCAAGAAACATATCGTGATTGCTTAAGTGCCAAGCCTTGCTTTACCGATCATATTCAAGCTTGCTATTAATCTAATATAAAAGGATATTTTATGAAGAAGTTAGTTTTAGCCTCTATTGCAACCGTAACAATTGCCCTCTCATTTTCTGCCGTAGCGGGCTACTGGGATTTTCGCATCTATAACTATGTTGATGAAAACGGTAAGGTAGTTGGCACGTTACACTTTCCCTGTTTTAATCGACAAGCAGTCATTACTGGTGAAACCACAAAAAACAAGGTTCTAGTAGAAGCGGGCACATGCCTTTAATTCTTAATGGGTAGTGTCGAAATGACACTACCCATTAAATTAAGAACATATCAATCATCACTTTAAAACTCGGTACGAACATATAAAGGGTTAAAAACAATAACCAGAGCAGGATCAATAATTCAAATAATCTCATTTCTCTCTCCAAAGCTCTAAATTGCCTAAAGATTGCTGGGTGTTAAAGGCACTTAAGCCTTTGCTGGCGAGTTGCCTTGCTAACCAATCACAATGATAGTGCGCTGCCATATTTAATTGATAGAACTGGCTCTGCTTAAAGCCATTTAGGTCATGAATAACAAACTCTCTGTCATCGCCCGCAAAACTATGTGCTTGATCTAATAGATACTCGGGCCTTAAAGCTAAACCATAAAGCAACACCCGAGGCGACTTTTCATAATTTGTGCTTTGCTGCTGATATGAAAGCACTGCAGTGATCAGCTCTAGCCAAACGGGTTCACCATAACGTTTTCGACTTAATTTATCTAAGCTTTGCTTCAACTGGGAAAAAAACTGACAGTTTCCTATCTGTGAGCTAAATAGTGCCCAAGGCTCTATTTGCGGCATAGGCCGCTTTTGATTAAAACTATAAATTGTTAGCCAAGTACTTAGCCAAGCATCCAAGAGTGACTGGGTTGTATGAGGAGCGGACCAACTTTGTTGCAGTGCAAACAAACGACAGCCAAGTAACGCCAAAGGCGCAGAACGAACTAAGTCGTGATAACGCTGTTTGTAAATCACATCATTAATGGCTTTTTGAATGAATCTACTGTTCTCAAGTGGCTTCAATAATGCAAGCCTATCGCTAGGTTCAGAAGTCACTTCTGACTCGAACACCTTGCTCTGAGTTTGCTGCATGGCTCTATGGGCCAAACGCTGCTTGAAATGATACTTTAAATCCCCTCCCCCTTGCCAATCTACATCGGTCAGCGGGTTATAAAAACACTGTGTTTGTGCAAACTGCGTATTTTGTAGCGCTATGTTATCTGCCGAAGTGCTGGAGTCTAGTTTACACAAAGTGACTTTACTCGATGAAGAGTGTTCACTTATGGCAGAGCCCTCTTCTGTCATAGAGGCTTCCATCGCCGGAAACAACTCAAAGGCTAAAGCACAGTTATTAGGTCCATACGGTAAGTTTGAGTGTCCTTTTCTAGTGACTATTGGCTTAAAAACGTATTCATCAAAATGCCATGTTTTGGTATTTTTTCTATGAGCAAATTGCTGACTCGTCCCGTAACAATAATAAGCTAGTTCCTTGGCATCATTTGAAGGCATACCCGCCATGATCCCAGCTATAAGCGTTGCGTAATAATGAAATTGCTGATCCATAAAAATCCTTTTAGGCCGCCTTTTGCTCAAAGATCCTTTTTAGGTTTCGGCGGCACTAGCTATTATTGCTCGTTATATCCAATAGATACAGTTTCTGTATTACTACTGCGCAGTGATTCTACAAATCTATTAAGCACTTGATCTGCAGTGTCTTTATCTATTGGAGACTCATTGATATAAGGATCTAGATCGCTACGAATATGACCACCGGTTAAGTCATCTTTTTGGCGTTGCACTACAATAGCATTTATTGCTTGGCAGAATGCAAATGGATCGGTTTTACAATAAATTCGATGTTGCTGTGCCAATTTGCTACCTTGCTGGTAACGTGGCGCACAATACGACACCATGTAAGGCTGCACTGTGGGGTCATTGCCAACAATGTCTGCACAGGAGAACAATACAAAGTCTGTCGACTTAAACTCGTCCATCACTTGATTACACATAGGTAAGTCGCCTTCAACGCCTAAATTGTAATCACAGAAAAAAACATCAATCCCTTTAACCAAGTGAGAAAGCATGGTGTTAAACGCACCTTGCACATTATCTGGAATTTGGTCATCTTCAGGTAGCAAACAGAATTCTTTTGATTCTACGGTTATTGAACTGCGCCAATGAGCTAATAGCTCTGGGGTATCACGTCCATCTCTATCTTTGTAGGCAACCTTATAGCCATTATCAAACAGTTCTTCCACCTCAGGTTGGTCGGTTAAAAATGCGAACTTGCGGCCATCTGCAGCAACGCAAGAGCAAAAAACTAGTTTAGTCATTCAGAAAACTCCATGATTAATATGTCATTAGTGTCTGAATGAGTTTAAAGATATTTTAACTAAGTCACTTGGGTTAAAAGCCTAATTATTCAGGCTAAATTACACTTTTAACTAAAGGTTGATGGAGCAATGTGCGCCAGCACTGCTGATGCACTACTAAGCATTTATTTAAAAATGCAAATGACAAGTTGCAAGGTGCATAGAATAGGTGATTAGAAGCTAAGCCTTTCAATTCATCAAGATAGCCTGCTTGAGTGAAAGCGCTCAACGGCTTAAATAGCGATTTGCTTTTTCCCTTTTGTATCCATTGCACAAAGGCATAGTCTTCGTCTTTAGCTTGTGCGGCTAATGCCAGCAAAGTACTCAAACTAATCTGCTCTTTTGGTAACTTTGATATCAATCGTGCTATTACTTCTTCAACGGCGTATGTATGTGCCCCATTGAATATATCGTGTTGATAAGCATTTAACAGATGAGCAAATGTCAGAGATTGAATATTACTGGTTTGTTTTAATAAAGGTAAAACCGTATTGAGGTCTGCTTTAATGACGGTGTTAAGCACCTCACTCGGATTACTTAACCAAAAGATGAGCTCACCAAGGCTTATATTCATCCTTTTTGCAATAAGCTGAGTGGTGGTATTTATTTGCTCTTTTGAATCTGCATTATAATCAGTATTAAGCTTGTGTTTTAACCCTTTACTTGGTTTCTCACATAGTTGCCCACCAAAGCGTGCTTGTTGAATATCTTTTTGTGGCATTCCAAATTTAGATTTATATGTTTGTATTTCCAACCGGCTTTGTTCGATTAACTCTTCATTTTCAATATCAGGCCTTACTAGCTTTTGATTACACTCAGCATTTTGAATTTCAGCAGCTAACGAGCCTGATAAGACGTCATCAATATTACTAACAGAGCTCATAGCCTCCGAGGGCAGACTGGACAGCATAGTGGGTATTTGTGCAACATAGAATGCATAAGGGTTTGCAGCACTGTCAAAATGTGCCAGCGATACGTCTGCTACAACTGATTGCTCAGCATCATTGATATCATTTTGTTTTTCTGACACCAAATCATCTTGTAATTGTGTTACTAAAACACTTTCAACATGTGTATCAACTGCCTCTAATGTATCGTTTTTTTTAAGGCTAGAAGATTGGCCTTTACTAGCTATGGGTCGCTGGGTTGCCTTTACTACTTTGATAGGCGCAAACTTGAATGGCCGTATGATCCTGACTCTAGTCACTTGATGGCGCTTTTTTTTATCTGTCATTTTGGGCTCCTCACCATCGAAGTGTTCAACACTTCGATGGGATACAACATCATGGTTTAACGAGCTAGTGCAGAAGTCAAACATGACATGGCAGCGTTGATGGCTTTTTGAACTGTTGCTTTCGCTATAATTTCTAAGGTGATAAGTTCAACTTCCAAAATCGCTTTTTCTCGTTCTAGCTCAGCTATGAACTCACTTTCACTTATTTCCCCATTTAATTTTGCTTCAGCCAAAGCTTGAATCGAGGCTTTCTGTGCATTCAAAGCCCTTTGTAAAGGGCCTGACATTTGCTGTGCTTCGTCACCGACGACATTCAATGCTGTGTCTAACATATCTTTGTATAAGTCATTTATACCCATGAAGTAATCCTTTTATTGCTGTTTTGCTTGCTCGCCACGGATCATGGCAAGGAAAAGTCGTTGATATTGTTGCTTGCGCGTTTTGATCAAAAAATCTGAAATACTATTTGCTTGCTGATGTTGCTTTTTATCTTGCAGCCAAAGGCTCTGAGTAATTTCGACCTGTTTAATCGTCAGCTCATTTAGTTCTCTGACTTTTTGACGCATAAGTAAGGCTGAT
>Ga0209992_10001262_pt1 | contig 27682 bp, 43 predicted proteins | sample 2SBtaG_2_FD_182564 | JGI IMG/M metagenome (GOLD analysis project Ga0209992, IMG submission 182564) | Deep subsurface microbial communities from Kolumbo volcano to uncover new lineages of life (NeLLi) - 2SBTROV12_ACTIVE470 metaG (SPAdes)... | ecosystem: Environmental > Aquatic > Marine >... | reverse complement strand
CTTTTCAATTACGGATCTAACTATTTTTTCATTAATCCTATCACGCCAATTATCAGGATATTTAAATACAATATCTTTAGCCTCAAAGTCATCAGGCCAATTAAAATGTCTTAGCATATGATAATATGCAAGTATGTGGACTGAGTTGTTAGGTTCAAACCATTCTACAATATTCATTTATCATTACCATTTCATTTGTATTTTCTTTTTTAAATTCGGGACAATATTTTTTAATTCATATTCTATTACATCAGCATCTTTAACTGAATACACACATTTAATATTAAATGCTATCTTTCCGTTTAATGATAGATTGCCAGTAAAAGGCACCAATAAATTACTTGCCGCAACTTTTATGTCTTCGGTAGTGGATAGTGGAATAGTTGGTATAGCATATGAATGAGGTTTATAATAAACTGAATAATCTACACCTTCAGCAAATGTTGCATGTTCATCAATATATACTTCACATGCATCTTGTGCAATGGCGGCTTGATCAAGTTTAAATTGTTCTAATAATATAAGATTGTGTTCAAACTCCTTACGTGTATTATACTGATAAGTAGACTTCCACCCATAAACTATAATAAATCCCATAATCAAACATAAAATAATATGATTAAATTTTTTGCTATTCATTTTCCGTCATCCATTTCAGAATTAAATTCATCACGTAGTTTTTGTAAAACTACGGTGAGATTAGCAACCTTGTCTGTAAGTTCTTCAAATTTACCATTTAAAGAAATTATAGAAGCTTCTTCTTCTGGCGTCAATATTACAAAATTTTGTGAATGTGGATCATAATAATGATGTGCTATTGTATCATAAAATAACAAATCATCAATTACATATTGACCTATATCCTTTTTAAAAACAAATGTGTTTCTCATATTTTATCCTCATCATAATCATAATGACGTGAATCATAAAATGTCATTCCAAAATATACTAAACAAAATAAAGTTATTCCAAAATATACACCTTCATGATCTTGTTTTGTTCTGGTTTCCAACTTAAATATAAACCATTCGTCAGCAACCGAAGTTAATATATCAAATTGGATTTCAAAAAATTTAAAATTTTTTAATTGCCATGTTTTAACAAAAGATACACCTAATATTAAAAATTCTCTAATATTAAAAATTAATTCTCTCATATTAAAAATTCTCTATATCAGCAATAAAATTATCAATTACTTCTTCTGTCATATGTGAATTTATTACAACATGTGCAATTTCATTACCGGCAATTTGCCATTTTTCTAATATAACTTCCGGTAATTTCTTAGTCCACCATATAATAGGTGAACATGGCTCCCTATATACATTTAAATATGGTTTTAATTTATTATATGTATAATTAGCCAAATCTATCATATGCAATACTTTTATTTCAAAATCTTGTGTATTAATAGCCATCCATAAAATTAAAGCAGATAAACCATTTCTTGATCCGGTAATAGTAGTATCATATGAATTTACATAATCAATAAATGTACTAATATTTTGTACATGTTCTTTTTTAGTTAGTAACATTCCCGTTGGAAATGGTGAACCAATTACTTTTTGACCACTAATAGCAATACTATCAATTCCATGACTAAAATTATATTTAATACTATGATTAGGTAAAAATGGTAATATCATACCAAAAAGTGCCGCATCTACATGAATATAATATTCTTTTATCCCGGCTTTTTGTAATTCATATTTAATAGAAGATAAATCATCTATGGCTCCTTTCATAGTAGTACCAATATTAACTACAATAATAGGAATAACGCAACTATCTATATTTAATTGTGTTATAAGATTATCTACTTTAATCCGTCCGTTTATATCAGATTTTATTACTCTTCCTTTCATTCCCAAAATTTTTATATTCTTTGGAATACTATAATGTGAATCTTCTGAATAATAAACCATAGATTGTGGGTATTTTTCACGAGCCATGTACAAACCTTGAAGATTTCCCTCCGTACTACCATTTGTTATGTAACCCCAATTATCAATTATATTACCACCCATTAATTCAATAAAATACTCAATAACTTCAATTTCTTGATGATGTGTATGAACTTTACAACGTGAATCATGATATGGGTCACCAGCATTATTAATATGAAATTTTAAAAATGGTTCAAGTGCATTATAATCAAAATCACGATTACATGGATAACCTAAAGATGTAAGGCTATCTTGCTTAAATTGCTGTAACAATATCTGCAATTGAATATTAAGTTCTTGTTGCGTCATATAATCTTGTGTCTATAATTAGATATTTTAAGAATCTAGCCGATGATAGAATATAAATATATTCATCGTATATTCCTATAATTTGCTTCAATTTTAATACTTTCCTCTTTTGATACTTGTTTCGCCGAGGTCATTGATTTTTGTGCCGTATTTTTATCTGTCAGGAAAAAAATACTTCTACCGTCAAATACTAAAACTTTTTTACCATCAGTTCGTACAAATACTTCATCATCAATGTTTATAATAACTTGTTTAAATTGTGCATGTAGTTCTATAACCGTAGATTTATACCAATAATGTTCTGTACTTACTGTTTTTTCTTTTAAATGCTTCATATTTGTATATTATACCATACTTAAATTAATTTTTCAACCAAATTCATATCCAAATATTTCAATTTCTTTTGCATATTTGTCACGTATTATTTTTTCAGTAGTATTTGTATAGGCCATAGTGTAATCTGCTTGACGAGATGGATCTCGATTCAATTGTGGCAATTCTTTTTTTGCTTTTATATGATCACATATCACATTAAAATCTCGTGATAAATGTTCAAATCGGCCAACAAAATCAACTATTATTTTATCCCCATCCATAATATAATATGTTTGTGGTTTATGAAATAATAAATCACTATTTAACAAGCAATATGTAAATGATTTTACACCACCACGTGGCGTCATAGGAATTTCAATAGGATTACCACGTCTTGCTAAATGCTTATATAATGAATAAATTCTATCCCATGGATTACGAACAAATGCAAATTTATAATAATCATCAAATTTTTGTGGAATCATTTTACGAAGTTGTATAGCAGAACAATGTCTGTCTTCATGAATTGTAGCAGAAGAAGGCTGTAATGCTTCAGAATTCTCATTATGATAAATACTTGTATCATACCCCATTAACTCTAATAATGCCGTAGATATAGAAATCCCACCCGTTTTTTTAACATGTAAAAAAATACATTTATGTTTATCAGAAACTATTGCCATTCCATTGCCCTTTTCATACGTTTTAAAATTTCATCTGGCGAATCTTTTTCTACAACAGCTATTTCATGCCATTTATTTATACTATCAGGAGGAACCGAGTTATAGTAAAAACCCTCATTCTTGAAATATTGACTCCAAATTATAACCGTAGGAACTTTAAAATATACAGACTTTATCGTATTTCCACCTGCCCAACCTATCATTCCTTTAGATTCTTGTATTAAAGCAAATAATTGATTCATACTTGTTTGTCCAGTCATGTCTATAATATCAATATCTTGGCATAAATTAGCTAACCTTGTAGAAAAAGATTTATCCCACTTACCACCAGTCAATATTATTTTACATCCAGTATCACGATATAACCTACTTAATATATAATGTATTTTGTTAATAGGTAAATGCTTTAACCATGTAGAACTATACATACCATCATCAGCAAAATAAGCTACAATATAATCACCTAACTTTTTATATTCTATTCGTGCCGCATCTTCTTCATCTGATTGTGTTAAAGAAAAATACCAATTTGATTCATATTCATCTAATTTATGACTATCCAAATCATATCCATTTCTAAGAATACCATTCATACTAAGTACATAATCAAATTCTTGGAAATTTTCTTTTTTCCACACATTTCCGAAATATATGTCATTAAAACATGAATTGTTTTGTGTAGAGATAACTTTACTACCACCATATCTTACAAACGGCACACGTTCTATATAAGGTTTGCTTCTATTAAATTTATGTTCTTGTATTTCCCATGTATAAATATCTGCATGTTTTATACCATTTTTTTTAAGTAGAGATTGGAGCTTAATAAATACCCAGTAGATATCACCCATTCCGGGCAACACTAATATTTTAGACAAACTTTTTACCTGCGGTATTAACTATATATTTTCGTTGTGCGGCTGTATAAACATCAACAAATTGCGGGAAATACCATTGATTTAATGCATCAGGGTCAATACAATTAAATGCAAAATTGTGATGCCATAAATCTTCTGACCAAAAAATAAAAGTGGGCTTCTTAAAATATGTAGCCATTATTGTATTGCCTGCTGCCCATCCTACTACGCCCACAGATCCTTTCATTAATGCATACATCTGTGATGTGTTTGTTTGGCCTAACAAAGAATGAAAAATACCATGTTTGTCTTGTTTTATTAATTCATTAGTAGCCGGGGCATCCCATGTAGTGCCTATAAGAACTACCTTAGCATCAGCTTTTTTAGACATTTCATAAAGCATACGATATAATTCACCAGATAATCTTTTATTAAAAACCTCATTATATCGTCCAGTTCCAGTAAAATATCCTACTATATATCTACCATACTGTTCTTTATAATTCGCTTCGAATTTATATTCTTCTAATGGTGTAAACATAGGTGGATACCAATTAGTTTCATAATCTGATAATGTTCCAGAAAATTCTATATCTTCACCAATTTCCAAAAATCCATTCATATTAAAAAAATATGCGTAACCACTAACATTTTGTTTATACCAAATTGGTTTTAATTTTTTGTTTTGTTTATGTGCATAAAATGCATCAAAATCCCGATTTCTGCGAACATCAAGTGTTCCAGTATACTTCATAAATCCCATTTTACTGAGATATCCTTCAGAACGTTGTTGATCCCCTATACGCTTTTGATCTAAATCCCAAATAGTACTAGTAGGAATGCCCATATTATGTTGTTCTATAAATGATTCTACCTTTGTCAAGGTCCAGTAGATATCTCCCATACCAGGCATAAATAATAATTTGCTGGTTTCTGTTTGTTCTACTTTATTCAAATAAAATACTATCTTAGAAGGTATTGGCTTATCTATATTACTAACTACAAATCCATATTCAGTGAATAACTCTATCAATCTGTCAACCGTTATATACCATAAATGCTCTATTTTTTTCCAATGATGTAAACCAGCATCATCAAAAAAGTTAGGGAAATCTATAACTAATGTACTACTTGGCTTTAATATCTTGTGTAATTCAATTAAATATTTGCTTGGTTCAATAAGATGTTCCAATACATCATGTAATGTAATAACATCAAAACTTTCTGGCGGGAAATTTATATCAAGTAAATCTTTATTATATACATTATCAAAATTTTTGCCCAATTCGCCAATTTCTACACCATATGCTTCATGTCCATGTTCATTCATGACATCTACAAACGCATTATTACTACTGCCAATATCTAATATCTTACGTGGGTGTGCTAAAAATGATTTGTATTTTTCATTTCGTTGTTCAGAAATTTTTTTATCATGTTTATAACGTTTTAAATAATCAGGCGTTCCTCTATCATGTTGAAAATTCATATGATAATCATCTGCATAAAAATTGAAATATTCTTCTTCTGTCATATTAAGATGTTGAAAAATAATACCACAATCTTGACATTCTCTAACTGGTATTTCATGTTGTATACTATTCACAAACCTACTATCATTGCCACATATACATGCTTTAATTAATTTTTTATCTGACACGCGTTCATATATTTCTTTTTTAGAATAATCAAACCATATTAAATCATATCCTACTTTCTTAAGAAAGTTAATAATTTTAGGTGAACGATATAATTTATCAAAAGCATCTGGCATTAATGCATAAATTTCATCTAAATAACCTTTTTTATATATTTCCTTTAGATGTTTAAAATCTTTTGTAGAATTATGTACTATCCATTCATTAGCCATCTTATTAATAATAGAAGGATTATGTTCTATATCTAAAAAAGATTCTAATTTAGTTAATAATGTTATTTTTTCTTCTACAGTAACCGGTAAATCAACAGGAAAATAAAAAACATTAGGCAAAATACTAAAATCTGCCATATATTTAAAACCGTCAATGATATGTGTATAATCAGTTAGTTTATTATGTTTATTAAGTCTAGTTATAAATGATAATATAGGATCACGAACTGTAAAAATAGTTTTTCGTTGCTTTATTAAACCTGTTTGATCCTTTAACGAAAGTCCTCCATTTAGCAAATGTGTATGTATCGCCGGAAATAAATGATATCCACGTGAATTTAAATTCTTAGTTAATGTAACCTCAGTATTTGATAACTGCTTTAATACATCTATTAAAAAAAATGTTCCTGTATGTTCTACAGTACCTAAAAATGTATTTTTTAATGGCGTTAACGATAGTTCTTCTTGTGGCATTACTTGTTGTGGCGGTGTTAATTGTGTTGTATTAATTCTTCTCACTAATTTCCCCCAATATGGACTTATATCTTTCATACATGTTTCCATAGTAGGCTCACCATGAAATTTAATTATTTTACAACCTATAGGAATTTTAAATGCTTTACTTGGGTGGTACTGTAAATTTTGTGGGAATAAACATTCATACTTATAACTCTTAACCCATAACATAGGCCATACATCAACACGTGGTCGCTTAGAATGAACCCATACTTGATCACCCCAAAATTTATGCCTTCCAAAATCTGGATCACTAGAATCTATATTATGTGATATTTTATTTAAATCAATATCATTATATAAATCATCATGTTCACCCATGTTGAATTTCATTAAACATGTACTATTTCCGTTTTTAGGAAAAAAATCACGTTCCATAACAAATGGTGCATTTATTTTAAATAAATCATCAACATTATCAACAATAACCATATCAAGATCAATAGCTAATGTTGGACCTGTAAAATTAAATAATTTTGAATTAAAAAAATGTAATTTTTGCCACCATCCTTTATTATGTAATTTATCGTCGGTAGGAAGTTTAACTGGTATTATTTCTGATCGTAATCCTGTAGTACGATCACAAATACATGTTAAATTAAAATCTTGTGTAAGATTTTTTTCAAACATAGAATATAGATTATTTACATAATCTACTGTGTACTTGTCGCCATACCATAAGCAAACAATATTATTCATATTGGTATCCAAACATATCTATATCTTTTTTATAATTTTTTTCTATAAATTCGATAGTTTCATTATCATATACAGTACTATAATGTTCACCATCAACTTTACGTATCCACTTTAATGTTGTATTTATAACATTTAATTTTTTACATATTTTAGTAAAATCTTCATTAAGAGTTTCATACTTTCCTATATAATCTACTATTAATACGCCATTTTCATCAGTAAGCCAATCTAATTGTGAACGTTCTTGTGTACGAAGTATAGATTCATGCGGAAGATGTGACAATGGCATATTAGAAGGGAATTCTAATAAAAATTTTTTGAAATCATACCCTTTTATAGCAGTAGGCCAACGATTTAATGTAAAACGATAAAAGCTCCACATGCGATCCCATGGATTTCGAACTATAGAAAATTTAAAATATGAATCTAATTTGTTTCCATATTTCTGATACATTTGACGCATCGTTGCATGAAAAAAGATATCATCATCGTTAAGACCTGTTATGATTGTTGAATCATTCAGTGGTGGTGTTAATGATTGTTGTATACTACTTCCGGCGTTTTTTGGTATATGTATGAATATACATTTTTTAGTGTGGGACAAGAGCATAATTAAATAATTCCATTTCTGTTTTAAAGTGTGTTAGAACAAACTCTTGCATCTCATCATCATATACACCATCTGGTATAGCGTTCGTTACATTACGTTTTAATAAAGTATGTGAAGAATTTATTCCTATTTTATTAAGTATATAGGAATAATCTTGTTGAAGTGTTTCAAAATGACCTATAAAATCCATGTTTACCGTATCATTATCATATAACCATGATAATTGTGTTGTATGTCCGTTATAACACCAATATTTTTCCAATAACCATTGTTTAAATGTAAGAAAATACCGTTGATTCATTTGTGGTCGGAAACTATACCAGCTATATAACCTATCCCATGTATTTCTAACTATAGTGAATTTAAAATAATCATCAATAGAATATTTATTCTTATAATCTTGAAGAGAAGCATGATAATTCCACGATGTTTTACTACCACCAATTATGGAATTTTTATCAAAATGTTGTAACGTACATTTAATACTTGTACCTGATGTTCGTGGAATATGTACGAAAACAAACTTTAATTTATGTGAAATCATGAAAACGGGTTATTTTTCGTGAAAATGGTTTATATATAGGGCGTATACAACGCATGTGGTTTATATATAAACCATTATAAAAAGCATTTTCCTAAAATTTGTTCAGCCGGTAAAAATGGAAACACAGTTAATCCTGAATCAGGATTTAAATTTATCACTGTAACTTTTTGTTGTTTTAATGGTTCGACAATTGTATTAAATGATTTTATCATTTTAGCATATACACTTTCGGGGTCACATCTTTTATGACCACTATGCCAATGTGTCTTTTTGCCTTCCCATTTCATATCCACGCCCAGAAGATATATTTTTTTATATCCAATTTGAACCAATAAATTAATTGCCGCGTATACTGAGTTGGAACCATGTTTAAGAAATCCAGGTCGCATATCAAGTCCATCAGAACCACTTAAAGTAATTTCCCGTACTTTGGTATCATTAACTGATTGCCCTGGCAAATGTCCTCTTACAATTTCACCAGCATGATTATGCATAGCTTTTTTATGCTGATAATAAAAATCTGGATCTGTTATATAAATAATTTGTGCATTAGGCAAAACTTCATAAGCTCTATTAACTGCAACGACAAATTTATTATTTAATGCCATCCAATTAAATCTTGATAATGATGGCCCACCTCCTACTATAAAAGCTTCTTTATCCATAATACCTCGCTTTGAATTCTTGATGTATTGTCAAAGTGACTTTTGGTTCCGCCAAGGTTTCAACATCATAGGCCCGTAATTCAATCAATATAATGTTACTACATTATCATGTTCAGGGAATTCTTCTTCAACCATTATGCCTTGTTGAGTAATTATTCCTTTTCCTATATCAAGATAATAAATATTATCTTCTTTACAAAATGATGATTCTACAATATCACCTGTATAGAAATTACCTAATTCAGTATCTACAAAGGCAACATATGATTCGTCATCCAATTGATTTAATAATTTTATCCAATCTTCTTTAGTTTTCATTAACATTGTTCCTCTATGATAGTTAATCCGGTGTTCATTACGCGTTGTTGCTTTCGCAACATGAATCTGTACGATTTACATGATTCCATTTATTTGAGGTAGCACCTCTACCCGAAATTAACGCATTTATCGCGGCATTTATGTCGCGATCATGAGCCGTTCCACAGCGGCCACATTGCCAATTTCTTACTTCAAGCCCGTCCCAACCAGTTGGTCCGGTCAAGGACCCACAAGCAGAACAAGTCTTGGTAGAATTCTTACAAGCAACTTCAACTAACTCGCCTTGTCCGTCAATTCTTGACGCTAACTTGGTTTTGAGTAGATCTCGGAATGAACCAAGAGCCAGATTTGAATATGCCTTCCCAAATTTTTTCATTAAATTTTTGAAATTATCATTTGACCAATAAATCTTGGCATATTCTTTTGCTAAGTTGGTCGATAATTTATGATGATGATCCTTCCGCCTGTTTGCTATTTTCCTTGCTAAGTATTTGATGTTCTTACTGTTTTTGGATTTTCTCTGAGTTTTCTTTAAGAGTCCTTCGGACTCCTGATAAAATCTCGGGAAATTTATCACAGTAGTATCACTTAATACTAAACTAGATTTCAAACCAGGATCAATCCCTGCCTCTTTTTTATCAGTTACCGCAATACGTTGGCGATTCTGATCATAACAACACGACGCATACCACCCATCAAACTTATTGATTAATGTTACTTTTTTCAGTTTTCCGGCAAATTTGCCTGTTTCGCTAATCTTAATTGTGGTTTTCAAACCGGGTAATTTCAATCTGAATTTCTTATCAAACTTAATATCACCATTGAAACAAAACGATTTTTTCTTTCTAACTGATTTCCAACGCAATTTTGCAATGCCGTGTTTCTTGAACCCAATCAACACAGAACTGATGCAATCATTCAACAACTTACTTGGCAACCCAGATTTGACCGAATGACCCTTGATTTGCCTACTCAAATGCGAACGCAAGGCAATCGGCTTCATAAACCTTAGCGGAAAATAAGCCTCATTAACATTATTTCGTATTTGTCCAATCACCCAATTCTCAACCCCAATAGATGACCACAAACAATCAGCCAAGTACGACTTTTGCTTGTTTGTAGGATATATTTTATGCAAAATATTAATCATCCGCTAATTATACCACATAACATTGGTCACGTCAATCGTCATCCCCGAATTCAGCTAATCCAAAATGCACTGGCGTAATGCTACGCTTCGCTACGCTGGTTATAGAATCCTGTTCCCCCATATTTTCTATTTTTTTCATAATAATCTCAATTTGGTAAAAATAAAAAATTCGCTTCTTCTGTTGTTGTTCCTAATGCCGGTTTAAGTGTCTTAGATTTCGCATCATAAAAAAAACCTTCATAATTATATATATATTCTATCGCTTTTATTTCATTCAATAATTTTATCGAATTTTCTGGTTCATACCATATTTCAACTAACAGAGTAGGCCGGTGTTTCATTATAGTAGTATAAGATCCTTCTAATACCTTCAATTCCAAACCTTCTACATCTACTTTTATAGCACCTATATTATCGAGTTTTAAAGAATCTAAAGTACAAACATTAACTTTTGTTGAAAATATATCACCAAACCTATTTGGTGTAGATCGTGCTTTCATTCGATCTAACCATGTTTTATCTAATGTACCAATGCCATAATTATTTCTCTTTAATACATTATCATATGGCATAGATAAAATATCTGTACCAATATTATTAGATAAAGCATATGGATAAATTTTTAAATTATCTAAGTTCTTTGATAAAATATCTAATTCTTTAATTAATATAGGATTTGGTTCTATACAATGAACTATTTTAGAATATTTAGACATGTAATATGCAATATATCCAAAATTTGCACCAATATCTACAGAATCTTTTTTTGGATCAATATAATTCATCCAGCATTCTAAAATGCTCATTTTAGCATTTATATATTCTGTTATTTTTTCATCAAAATATTCTGATTGCATTATGTAATCCAAATTTTTATAATTAAAAATCACCTCCAAGGATTCGAACCTTCGGTTTCAGCCCCCAACACCACAGGGTTCCGTCAACTGTTGCTGTTACAGTGTCTAAAGATGATTTTTAATTATATTTGGAGCTACTAGTGAGATTCGAACTCACGACCTCTTCCTTACCAAGGAAGTGCTCTACCAACTGAGCTATAGCAGCAAACTGTTTCATTACCTTTCCACATTTTTTACAAAAATTTTCTGTCCATCAATAATATCCATATCTACACATGAAATAACAATATCACCATCCCGTTTATGTATAAAATATTTTTTCTGTTCTACTACAACAGTAACACCTTCACCTTCTATTAAAGTACTAGCAAAACCTCTGGCAAAAATTTTATTACAAAGCCATGGACTACGTTCAAGAGGATTCTTTTTACTAATATCAGTAATATCACGAAACCAATCTAACAGCCCAACAATATTATTATTCTTAAATTCAAGCATCTATCTAGCATTAATCTATTATTTCAAGGACTTCCAATTGACTACATCTTACTTTATTATTGTATGTTAATGCCTTAACATCAGAAATCTTCGCCCGAATCTTTAATATTTTACCATCATAATATTCTTTTGCTTTTTCTTTATCGTACCACATTGATAAACCAAAACTATTTTCATTATCACAATTTGGATCATAATGCCAATCACTTATGATTCCAATATCATATTTTATATTAAAATTATATACTGAAGACATGTCTTCACGGACTGATTTATATCCATATGTATATCCATCTTTAACTTCATATCCACTATCAATTAATTTTTCGATTTTGATTTCATCAGTTACATAATTCCAATTATCTTCACTTATCGTAATATCGAATTCTTCAATAAATTCTTCACTTAATTGTTGATAACAAGATATACATTCCCAATATACCAAATCCTTATGTTCCCGGATAAATTCTTCACTTAATTGTTGATATATACTAATCCCTCCACAATCTACCAAATCCTTATGTTCAACAATAAATTCTTCACTTAATTTTTGACATGCACTAATATTTAACCAATATACCAAATCCTTATGTTCAACAATAAATTCTTCACTTAATTTTTGACATGCACTAATAAATACCCAATATACCAAATCCTTATATTCAACAATAAATTCTTCACTTAATTGTTGATATGCACTAATATTTAACCAATCTACCAAATCCTTATGTCCAACAATAAATTCTTCACTTAATTGTTGATATTGACTAATGTCTTCCCAATGTACCAAATCCTTATGTTCAACAATAAATTCTTCACTTAATTTTTTATACTTACTAATCCCTTCCCAATCTACCAAATCCTTATGTTCATGAATAAATTCTTCACTTAATTGACTAATTTGTTTGTTCATATCTACACCATTAATCTATTATTTCAAGGACTTCCAATTGACTACATCTTACTTTATTATTGTTGCATGTTAATGCCTTAACATCAGATATCTTAGCCCGAATCTTTAATAATTTACCGAAATTATAATATTCTTTTGCTTTCTCTTCATCATACCACATAGATAATCCAAAACTATTTTCATTATTACAACTTGGATCATAATGCCAATCATTTATAATTCCAATATCATATTTTATATTAAAACTATATACTGAATACATATCTTCACGAATGGATTTATATCCATATGCATATCCATCTTTAACTTCATATCCTCCGGCAATTAATTTTTCGATTTTGATTTCATCAGTTACATAATTCCAATTATCTTCACTTATAGTAAGATTAAATTCTTTTATAAATTCTTCACTTAATTTTTGTAATTGACTAATATTTAACCAATTAACCAAATCCTTATGTTCGCGGATAAATTCTTCACTTAATTGTTGATATAGACCAATAAATCTCCAATTAACCAAATCCTTATGTTCGCGGATAAATTCTTCACTTAATTGTTGATATTCACTAATACGTGTCCAATCTACCAAATCCTTATGTTCACGAATAAATTCTTCACTTAATTTTTGATATGCACTAATATTTAACCAATCTACCAAATCCTTATGTTCGCGGATAAATTCTTCACTTAATTGTTGATATTCACTAATACGTGTCCAATCTACCAAATCCTTATGTTCACGAATAAATTCTTCACTTAATTTTTGATATATACTAATCCATTCCCATTTTACCAAATCCTTATGTTCGTGAATAAATTCTTCACTTAATTTTCGACTAAAATGTGTGTTACAAATTTCTTCCAAAATGTGTTTTTTTCTAATATCCCATTGACCTATTGCTAATCCTAAAAATGTTCCGGCAAAAGCACATGCTATAGAAAATAATATAGCGTGTATATAATTTGGTAAATGTAATACAAATTCTAACATAATTTTCTCCTGTTTTTCACGTAGTAATTATTTCAATTCAAATTAAACTAACCCGGAATCGAACCGTTCAGACCGATCATCAGTCCTGCATCCAGCAACCTATTTGTATACAATAGTAAAGGTTAGTTTAATAAATTATATAAAACATGCAATCATAATAATTATAATAGATATTGCAAAAAATACACCTATAATAATTGCCCGTTGCTTTAATCTAATTTTTTCTACTTTTTCTAACCATATAAAAAAATTCGGGATTTTATAATCATAATAAAAAGGATCATTCATACTTCCAATAATCTGTTTAGATAATTCAGGATATTCAATATCAAGAACATTAAATAATGCTTGTCCATAACGTTGTTCAGGGTGATCATTCATATAAAGATTAACTGAATTTTTATAATCATCTATATTCATATTATTTTGCCTATAATTTGATAAATTTATTTCTTATCAAGCAGCATACCGGATGTAATCACAATAACTATTATAGATATAACAAAAAATATTACACCACATACACCTATAAATAATTGACCTGTTGCTTTAATTGCTTCCATGTTTATTCACCAACATATTCTCTATAAAGTTTACTACACTTAACACACATAAACCCAGAATCTATTTTTTCGTTTTTAATAGATATCAATTCATGTTCACATGAATTTTCTTCAATATCATATGAATTTTCTTCACATTCCAAACATCGTACAACAATATTTGTTACGGGAACGTCATTATTACATGTGTCACATTTAAAATACATATTAATCACTTAATTTTTGACATTGACTAATTGTTGTTTCATACTAATTTCTTTCAAATCTTCTTTCATTATTTCAATAACTTCCAATTGACTACATCTTACTTTATTATTGCATGTTAATGCCTTAACATCAGAAATCTTCGCCCGAATCTTTAATAATTTACCGAAATTATAATATTCTTTTGCTTTTTCTTTATCGTACCACATTGATAAACCAAAACTATTTTCATTATTACAAATTGGATCATAATGCCAATCACTTATGATTCCAATATTATACTTTATATTAAAATTATATACTGAATACATATCTTCACGAACGGATTTATATCCATATGCATATCCCTCTTTAACTTCATATCCACCAGAAATTAATTTTTCAATTTTGATTTCATCAGTTACATAATTCCAATTATCTTCACCTATAGTAAGATCGAATTCTTCAATAAATTCTTCACTTAATTGTTGACATGCACTAATATTTAACCAATTAACCAAATCCTTATGTTCGCGAACAGATTCTTCACTTAATCTTTGATATTGACTAATATTTATCCAATCTACCAAATCCTTATGTTCAGCAATAAATTCTTCACTTAATTGTTGACATGCACTAATATTTAACCAATATACCAAATCCTTATGTTCAGCAATAAATTCTTCACTTAATTGTTGACATGCACTAATATGGATCCAATGTACCAAATCCTTATGTTCAGCAATAAATTCTTCACTTAATTGTTGACATGCACTAATCCCTCCCCAATTAACCAAATCCTTATGTTCAACAATAAATTCTTCACTTAATTGTTGATATGCACTAATATTATACCAATGTACCAAATCCTTATGTTCACGGATAAATTCTTCACTTAATCTTTGATATTGACTAATATTATACCAATATACCAAATCCTTATGTTCACGGATAAATTCTTCACTTAATCTTTGATATTGACTAATATTATACCAATGTACCAAATCCTTATGTTCAGCAATAAATTCTTCACTTAATTGACTAATTTGTTCGTTCATATCTACACCATTAATCTATTATTTCAATAACTTCCAATTGACTACATCTTACTTTATTATTGCATGTTAATGCCTTAACATCAGAAATCTTCGCCCGAATTTTCAACAATTTGCCACAATTATAATATTCTTTTGCTTTTTCTTTATCGTACCACATTGATAAACCAAAACTATATTCATTATTACAAATTGGATCATAATGCCAATCACTTATGATTCCAATATCATATATTATATTAAAATTATATACTGAATACATATCTTCACGAATGGATTTATATCCATATGCATATCCATCTTTAACTTCATATCCACCAGAAATTAATTTTTCGATTTTGATTTCATCAGTTACATAATTCCAATTATCTTTACTTATAGTAAGATCGAATTCTTTAATAAATTCTTCACTTAATCTTTGAAATCGACTAATATTATACCAATATACCAAATCCTTATGTTCACGGATAAATTCTTCACTTAATCTTTGATATTGACTAATAAATCCCCAAATAACCAAATACTTATGTTCAACAATAAATTCTTCACTTAATTTTTGACATTGACTAATAAATACCCAATTTACCAAATCCTTATGTTCAACAATAAATTCTTCACTTAATCTTTGATATATACTAATACGGATCCAATTTACCAAATCCTTATGTTCAACAATAAATTCTTCACTTAATTTTTGAAATTGACTAATACAATGCCAATCTACCAAATCCTTATGTTCGCGAATAAATTCTTCACTTAATTTTTGATATTGACTAATACAATGCCAATCTACCAAATCCTTATGTTCACAAATAAATTCTTCACTTAATTGTTGATATGCACTAATATTTAACCAATCTACCAAATCCTTATGTTCAACAATAAATTCTTCACTTAATTGTTGATATTGACTAATACGGATCCAATTTACCAAATCCTTATGTTCACGAATAAATTCTTCACTTAATTTTTGAAATTGACTAATAAATCCCCAATCTACCAAATCCTTATGTTCAACAATAAATTCTTCACTTAATTTTTGACATTGACTAATACAATGCCAATTAACCAAATCCTTATGTTCAACAATAAATTCTTCACTTAATCTTTGAAATCGACTAATATTTAACCAATTAACCAAATCCTGATATTCATGAATAAAATCTTCGCTTAATTGTTGATATATACTAATAAAAAACCAATTTACCAAATCCTTATGTTCACGAATAAATTCTTCATTTAATTGTGTTTTACTAATTTTTTTCCAATTTTTCATAACAATGACCAATGTTAATTAACATGTACGTATTAATACATATAATATCAATAATGATTCTATAAAAATAAGTTCTAACATTTTAACCTCTTAATAATTTTAATTTGGTAGCGGGTGCACGGATCGAATGTTTAAAGGAAATTATACATGCATTTACGGTTGTTGTCAACCTGAAAGCAAAAAAAGCGTGAATACTCACGCTTTAGCTACTTAATGTCCTTTGTCTTTTATAATGCAGAAATGGCTGTAGTTACAATAAATTTTAATGCTTTATATGCCTTTTCTAATAAAATTTTTCGTTCAACATCTGCTACTGCATTTTCAACAATTATTAATTCCAATATATCATTAGTTAATTCTTCTAATTCATCTTTAGTTATATCAGAGTCTATTAATTCCTTTATCTTAAATGCCGCATTACGAACTATTGTTTCGTCATGTACTAAAAGATCAGCTATACTTAACATAATATAATCCCCTTATTCTATTGGCTTACCGGAAACCATCCTTGCACCTTTACTAGACATTATTTTCAAAATTTCTGTTTTACCATTACAATAACTAGTTGAAACTCCCTCATACCCCTTAGCATTGTATCTATTTAACATTTCTAGTGCATTATCACTTATTTGTTCAGCAATAACAACAACTTCCGTGTCATTATCACGGTATTTAGCAAAATTTAATAAAAATTTAGATTCTTTATTAATTGCTAACATATAATTAGGAACGCGAACATCATTTTTACATAAATCTTGTGCTTGTTCAACCCAAGTCAAAATTCGTATAAAGGAAATATATTCTCCTTCACTGTATCTTGATGTAAATATGGAACATGAACTCATTCCAAATACAATAATAATAATAATAATTAATTTATTCATAATTCTATTTATAAAATATTAGGATTCTTTCTCATAACCATTACCCCTAATAATAACATTAATGACCCCAAGCAGAATCATTATCCCCTTCCATATCTTTAGCATCTTCACCTTGAATATCATATAATTTAGACCATGCATCATCTGCATTTCTGGCATCAGCATATTTTACCATAGAGGCAGAATCATATACACCAAAATTTCCATCAATTGAATAAACAGCATAATCAGGAGTACTTACTGTAGGTTGATTGGGTTCTACCGGTTCTTTAAGATATTCATTATTTGGTGTATCAGCAAACCATATTTGTTTATCATTTGTTAAATGATAATGTCCATGTCCATCTGTAGCAGTCCACATATCATATGTTTGTCCGTTTTCAGCATAATCAGTAACTTTTATGATAATAGGATTTTGGTTAACAACTTCGTTTAATTTCATAATGAATGTATTTATTAAAATTATTTAAAAACATTTTTAAAATCTTTATTAATATTATTATACATGTCTTCTACAATATTATTAGTAACTATATGTGGATGTTTTCCACTTTGCCAATTAATCGTTCCATCGTTGGCATGTTTCCATAAATGGTAACGGTATTCGCCGCAATCACAATGTTCTTCAACAGAAATATTCCATCTGTTTACGGAAATGGAATTCCATTTGTGTTTATGAAAATATCCTAATAATCGTTTAAACATACTTCTATTTATACGTGTGCAACACCTGATTTCTATCAGGCCCAATTGAAATCATAATAATTGGAATTTTCAATTCATATTCAAGGAAATCAATGAATACAGATAATTCTTTAGGAATATCCATAATAGTTTTACAATTTGTCAATTCACTATTCCAACCATCAAAAATATGATACTGTAATGTATCATTATGTGTACAAACTTTAATTTTATCAAATGTATTCAATACATCTACTTTAGTCATAATTAACTGGGTTACGCCATTAATCATACAAGCATATTTCAATGCCGGTAAATCTAACCACCCACAACGTCTAGGACGCCCAGTAGTAGCACCATATTCATTGCCACACTTTCGTAATTTATTACCCATATCATCAGTTAATTCTGTAGGAAACGGACCATTTCCTACACGAGTACAATATGCTTTAAATATACCATATACTCCACCAATTTTATTAGGTGCAATCCCTAACCCCGTGCAAGCACCAGCAGCAGTAGTTGTTGATGAAGTAACAAACGGATAAGAGCCAAAATCTATATCTAATAATGTACCTTGTGCACCTTCAGCTAATATCTTTTTATTATCTTGTAATTGCCTATTAATAAAATATTCTGTGTCAACTACATCAAGAGTTTTAAGTAATTCTATTCCTTCAAAAAATTTCGACTCAAATTCCTCTAAATCAATGTAAGCTGTAAATAAACTTTGTAGAATATCATGATGTTTATAAATTAATTTTTGATATATTTTATCAAAATCAGGTAAGAAAATATCACCCACTCTTATACCATTTCTACCCGTTTTATCCATATAAGCAGGGCCAATACCTTTTAAGGTAGATCCTATTTTAGTTTTACCTTTAGATTTTTCGGATTCTCTATCTATTAAACCATGTGATGGTAATATTAAATGAGCTTTAGAAGAAATTTTAAGTTTTTTATGAATATCTACGCCCATTTCAATTAAAGTATCTACTTCTTCTTTAAATAAAATAGGATCAATAACTACACCATTGCCAATAACATTAATAATTCCTTCATGAAAAATACCAGAAGGAATTGTATGTAAAACATGTTTAATATCATTAAATACCAACGTATGGCCTGCATTAGGGCCACCTTGGAAACGTGCTATATAATCATATTTTTGTGTTAGAACATCAACCACTTTGCCTTTGCCTTCATCGCCCCATTGAAGACCTAATAATATATCTATTTTCATAGTGCAAGTATACTTTCTATAACAGCATAATCGTCTAAAGTTAATATAATTTTTGTTTCTTCATTTATAGTACTCATTATATTTCTCCTAATTAAAAATCTGGTGGGTCGTGAGAGATTTGAACTCCCAACCTACGGATTATGAGTCCGCCGCTCTACCATTGAGCTAACGACCCATGTTTTATTAAACATGTCAATAATAATTTGGTAATTCCGCACGGAATCGAACCGTGTACAGTCTCCTTGTAAAAGAGATGCCTCCCCATTCGGCCTCGGAACTATTAGTGGATCACCTCGGGTATGATCCGAGATCCCTCTGATTAAAAGTCAGATGCATTTTCCATTTATGCTAGCGATCCATTATTTAAAAGTAGTTTAGCTCCAGCGGAGGGATTCGAACCCCCAATGTCTTTCGACGACACGTTAACAGCGTGCTGCAATGCCTTTCTGCCACACTGGAGCTAACTACTCTATTTGAACTCCTGGCGGGATTCGAACCCGCACTCGAACCCGCACTCGAACCCGCACTACGCCCTAATCTGGGGCTAATACTGCGTATAAAGCAGGTTGTTCTACCATTAAACTACAGGAGCATTATTTTCTTTATCTTCAAATACTTTATTAAACATTTTAAAAAAATCTATTAATATTTCTAATTTTATTATTGCTTCTTCATCACTCATTTTTCTTTCCTTATACGCTAATACGTATGTTAACAAAATATACGGTTATACGAATAAAAGCGGACATTTAACCGGACATCCTTTACTATATTCCTTTACCTATTCAATCACTTAGTCCATTTTAAAACGGACATTTTGTAGGTCGTCCAGGAATCGAACCTGATTCTCTTGTTCTTCAAACAAGCACTATGACCACACTAGTTCACGACCCATAAATCTTTTCGAGCTAATGGGGAGAATCGAACTCCCAACATATTCTTTACGAAAGAATTGCTCTGCCTAATTGAGCTACATTAGCGTAAATTTGGAGCCCCAGCGAGGAATTTAACCCCGTTCCCAACATTACAAGTGTTGACATCATACAGATAAATGCTTCAAGGGCAGTAATTTTTTCATTTCATTCCAATGTTTTTGTCTGTATTTTCTCCCATTTCCTTTATTTGCACCTTTGTGGAGCCTGCCGGGGTCGAACCGGCCACCTTTTGCTTGCAAAACAAATGCTCTCCCTACCATGAGCTAAGGCCCCATTCATTATGGTTGTCCCGGTCGGAGTCGAACCGACTAATGCTGCCTTATCAGGACAGTGCATGACCGTTTTGCTTCGGGACATCATACAACAAAAAACCCGGTTCCTTTCGGTTCCGGGTTTGTTGTTTGGTAAAAATGATACTTTACTTAGACACAAACCCGTCCGTCCGTTATCGCGATATTATTCGCCACGGTTTTAAAGACTATAATTGTTGTGTTAAAAGTTTTCATTTTCATTTTCCGTTTTAATCTATTTATGTTAGTTACAAAATTTACTTCATTAAATATATATTATACACGATTTTTAAAGATTGTCAAGTATATTTTCCAAACATTCTGTATAAATATCCTTTATATCCTGATCGAAACAAACTAAATTAATTTCTGTGATTTGTGAATCTGTAGAATATTCAATCAAGGTTTCAATTGCCACCTTTGCTGCTTTTTCAATTGGGTATCCATAAATACCACAAGAAATTGCAGGAAAAGCTATGCTGTAAATCAAATTCAATTCTGCTAATTCCATTGCAGTACGATAACAAGATGCTAATAACTCTGCTTCATTTGCTTGACCATCTTCCCATACTGGCCCCACAGTATGAATAATATATTTTGCTGGTAAATTATAAGCCTTAGTCAATTTAGACTGACCAGTTTCACAACCACCCAAGGTTCTGCATTCCTGCAATAATTCGGGTCCGGCTGCGGCGTGAATTGCACCATCAACACCACCGCCGCCTAACAATGAATTCTTAGCTGCATTAACGACAGCATCTACTTTCAATTGTGTGATATCATCATTGATTATTTTAATTGGATTCATTTTCGTTTCTCCGTTGTTATAAAAAATTATGTAAGATATTATTTGATTATTTTTCAAAACCATGTAATGGACATTTTGCATTTATTATCGCAAACTCTGTTCCAACATTATCTTGATTATCCATTGTCGGGCATAGACACTTTGGCGAATGATACCACCATGTATGATAGTTAATAGACTGCGGGAACTTCCATACACGTTGCATATCAAATTCAAGGCTAGTAAGCAATTTAGCATATAACTTAAGCGTATTTGAATCAGATGTTTTTTTCATCAATTGAAACAAATCATCCTTTGTTTTATGTAATACATGAAGTTCTTCAACCTCCTCATCACTCAAACATTGTGTTTTTATTAAATTTTCATTTAGAATAGTCATTTGCCTATAAGCCATGCCGTTGTTGCGTCTTCATTATTTACGATATTGTTTAAAAAATTATCACGTTGTCGTTCATATGCCACTTTGCATGATGGACTACAAACAAAATCACCATCTATAGAAACTACAATAGCCGAAGGGCTATCATATGGCTTAGTACGATAATTTGTACTACAATTTTCATTTGAACAACTCATAATATCACCTCTAAATTTAAATTAGTGATTATACTATAAGTTTTATAAGAATGCAAGATTTAGAACATTACAGGTTTTACGAAATTTTTATCGGCATATCGTATTTTGCCCAATTTTGGATCTATAATAGCTATATCTCTAGCAGGATCAAATTTTGTGCCAGCCAAAAATGCTATGTTATCTATTTTCTTTTTATATTTTTGATAAGATACTACATTCCCGATTTCGCCAGCATAAGCACCTTTTTCTATTTTAACTTTTTGATTTTCTTTAAAATCTGGTTGAACAAATTCATTAAGTTGTTTTGCTACTTTTAATTCATCATTCAATGATTTTATTAAAGATAACGTATTCATCTTAAATTCCTTTTCATTTTTATTTCATGTGCAACAATCTTAAGTGATTGTAAATGATGTTCTAATCCTTTTCGTTCACTATCTTTGCCTATTTCAAGTAATGCACTACCAAATTTGCCTTCTGGCGAAACCATAGAAGCCAATTCTCTAACTTTAAACATAAATTCTTCATATCCATGTACTAAACTATCATCCCGATTTTGTGTTTTTTCACGATGACCGCCAATACTAACAACATCTTCAACTATCATTACTTAACCACGATTAACTTTACGATTAATCCTTGCAAATTCAGTTTTTAATGCTTGTATATGTTGCATTAAACTTTCTGTCTCTGCTGGTGTAATTCCATATCGCTGTGATAATTGTTCTACTTTACCGCGTTCTAACATGAATAAATCTACCATTGCTTTATGTGCTTCGCCTACTTTATAATACACAAATTGCATTTCTGAAGGTAATTTTTCTTCATATGAACCTACTTCTGTTAAATGTTTTAATTTCATTATGGTATCCTTGTCTCATATTCTGTTACAGCCGTTGTTTTATCAGGGAAAATATCTGATTCTACGAATTTATCCGTACCTGCATTCCCTTCTACACGAACATCATATTCGAGTGTATTAGCATTTATAACAGAGTTAAAACGTACTTGAACAATAACACCAGGTTTAACTCCACATGTTTCAATAACATAAACATTATCATTTGGTGTATATAAATAATTTAATACTGGCATTCCATTCTCCTAGTTTCCATGTATTTATATTTTTTCTTATTATTTAAGACAAATTCTTGGGATATGGTAGTGTAAAAAGTCTTTGTATATCATCAAGACACTTATTAGTTGCATCATCAGGATGCAAATTTTCAAAATCGGGGGCGATAGGAGGATTTTTACGTAATCCTAATTCAGATAAAACTTTTATTGTTGCGGCATCCTTTGCATTCATTCATGTATTTATGTTTATGTTTTATAGAATAAATTATTTTCCATTTTCATACGACGCAAATGATCTATAGCCCATGATATATCTGTGCCTGTTAAACGTTCTTTTTGAACATTAGTCAAATCATCAAAACCATACTTTGTAGTTTCTAAAAAACATTCTTTAATACGTGATAACCAAGTAATATCAGCCGCCGATGGGCCATTAGGAGCTATTCGTTCTTCACCTGTTATTAACCTAATAGTATCTAATGCTAAGAAAAAAGATTCTTTGTCGTTCCATGCATTGCAATCTTTAAATAATTTCATAAGACAAATAGTATCAACACAAAGATGCCATGTACAATATCGTTTTATTTTTTTAACTATCTTAAAAAACTTCAAAAACCGCTTTGGAATGCCAATCAATTCTTCTAATTCTTCCATAACTTCAACATCAACATGATAAAAAATAGAAACAAAATTACATTCATCATTTTGAAAATCATAATTATGTTCAATTTTTAAATTAATATCACTTAAAGGCAATAATACATGTTCTAATGCATTGCATTCTTTTAATATAGAAAAGAATTTCTCTGGAGATTTACATGTTTTTATCATTTTCTCCATTTCAAGCCAAACCCGTTCTTTCTTTAAAGCATCTAATTCACCTATATTTACCAAATGTTTCAGTAATTCACATGTATTATCAGCCACCACGAAATCATATCTAGCGGCGAAACGTGCCACACGCAATACACGAACAGGATCTTCGGCAAATGCTTCTGATACATGACGTAAGATGCCTTCTTTAAGGTCTTCTTGTCCACCAAAAGGATCAATAATATTCCCGTTAGCATCTATTGCCATTGCATTAATCGTTAAATCACGACGACGCAAATCATCTTCTAATGTCACAGAAGAATCATATACTGTTTCAAAACCATGATAACCAACGCCAGTCTTTCGTTCAGTTCTAGCCAATGCATGTTCTTCGTTATCATCAAGAAATACAGGAAAATCAGCACCTACTTGTTTATATCCGGCATCTATCATACTTTGTGGCGTTTCGCCCACAACTACCCAATCTCTATCACTAGGATCAAGACCAAGAAGTGTATCTCTAACAAATCCACCCACTAAATATTTTTTCATGTCCAATCAGATAAAGAAATACCATGTTCTACTTTGTGAACCACATAAAACATTATACCCATAAAGGTAGCAAATATAAGACCTGTAAAAAATCCTTTCGCCCAATGCTTATTATTTTCACTTAATTTAGAACCAATATGATATGCTAAATTAGGTAATGTATAATATAATGTAGTACAAAAAACAATTAAACTCAAATATTTCATAAAATACCTATTTGTACGCCAAAATGATCATCAATCTTATCATTAATACTATGTTCTTCTATATTAAAATTTTGAAGTAAAGAAGTTCCAGTTATTGTTATTTCATTATCAATTTTAACTGTTGTGTTTAATAACATTCTATGTTTATATGGAACTAAATCAACTATCTCAAATATAGCATTATAAACACAATCTACAAACATAGGTTTTTTAAATGATAATGTTTGATCTATCCATATAGTATCTTTACCAGGAAATATTGTTCCAAAAACCTTACCAAATACAGATATTGATAAAAGACCATGCATTATAGGCTGACCAAAAATTCCATTTCTTGCATATTCCGTGTCAAAATGAATTGGATTATTGTCACCTGTTACTTCGGCAAATTTAAATACATCATTTTGTGAAAAACAAAACGGTTGTATAAATCTATTTCCTATTTTATATTTCATTATTTCATTCCGAAAATGTTATAAACCATAAACACACACCAAGAATATAAAATTAATAAATCAATTGACATTTACAACCCTTCGTTTAATTCCTTTACTAACAATACAATTACGATAGAAGCAACAATACCTATCATAAGTTTAAAAAAGTCTCTGCCAACAATAGGAAATACACCACGTTTCATGTTTTTATTCATTACCGTAGCTATTGCAAATTCGCGACCGGCTAAAAGTCCTAAAAATACAAAAGTAGTTGAAAGAGGAATGTTATTGTATATTTTAAATACATATAAGACCAAAGCATATACAAAATCAATTAACGTAGCAGAACGAACATATCTTGTATCAGTTTTGGATTTAACAATATTTTGAATTTTTGCACCGCGTTCGTAAAACATACCACCCAATAACAAAATAAAGAATACACATACTATTAACAACAATTCTATGCTAATTTGTCTAGGCAAAAACACAGCAATATTAGATACATCATGACTTAACCACATATACCATAATACACCCGTGCTTACCCACTGTGATATTCGCCACCACTTTTCTCGGCCACGTGTTAAGATATCAGTTCGTTCGTTTAATACACGTGCCAACCCTATCCATATTACATAGGCAACCATTGCGGCAATCCCATAGCCTAAAAATGACTTTACTAACATTTTTTCTAACAATACACTTGTTGTAAAAACTGATAATACTAAAAATGAAGTTGATACAGGTACACCAAGACGCGTCAATATCAATAAAGTTAAAGGAGCTAATGCATGATACCATTGTGGCTGAACCCAAGGAATTCGTTCAAGTCTGCCATGGCTAATATCACCAGCATTAGCATACCATCCTGTTACTAACGTAAAAACTAATACAACAGAGGCGGCAAGCCACATCCATTGCCATTTTACATCTTGGTTAGAATTCATGAATGTCCCCAAAGTTTGGACACTATCATTTGCAATTACAGAATACCCAGCAAATCCAAAACCAAGTATTATCCATAGTGTTGTATAATCAATAGTCATTTTAATTCTCGCTTTAAAAAATTTAATTATAAAACAAAAATAATCTAATGTCAATACAAAATGGTCTGGTTATTTACACCAATTAGGTTTTGGTCCGCTTCCATGGTATTCTTTTGCATATCCTTTTTCAATTAATAAAGCTCCTATATTAACTTTATCTATAAAAACATCAGCATCAATTCTACCACCATACATATCCCATTTATAATTTCTGACAACCATTATACTCATATCACCAATATAATTTCTTAAAAACATAGATGCTTCTTTACCTAAATTATATTCTGCCATGCATTTGGCGGCCTTAGTGTTTTTTGGACATGGAATCCCTTTTTTTGCACATTTTGCTATGCGTGATTCTGGTGTATCAATATCGCGAATTCTAACAGAAACAGAATCTAATGGACCAGGCAAAGAAAACGCCGTTTTTATTGTATCACCATCTGTTACTTCTAAAATAGGTAAACGCATATCCACTATACCACGTTCAACTACAATATATTTAACCATTTTATTATTATGTTTGGCTGTATGTCTAGCGAACGCAACTTGATTAAATATCCCCACTATTAATACAAAAATTGCTATAAAAAATGTTATGTATTTAGTTTTATTAATTATTATATGCATTATATTTTCCTTATTTATAACTCTGCTTCTGCTGTAAAATGTATTCCATATCCATTGTTACCTGTTCCGCCACCCATATTAATATAAAAATATTCTTCGCCAGGAAAACTTCCAAAAGAGGTAGCATCGGCACCGAAATCATGTCGCCTCCAATTTGAATTGTTTGCACCAGGATTATATCTAGTTAATGTAGGTGTAGTTCGCATTCTAACAGGATATTTAAAACTTTTATTAAATGAACCATTAGAATTGGCCATCATACCCAATGTACCGTTAAATGATCCTATATTAGTAACAGGTGTCACATCTATTTCGAAACTTTTGCAATAATATCGTTGGCATTTAGATATAGTTTCTGTTATAGAAGGTTCTGAAAAATCGGTAGCAGAACTACCAACTTCTAATTGAACTTGTGCAATTGCAAAATCATTTGCCGTCGAATCTGCATGATTAACTTGATTTGTACTTGCTAGAAAATTTCCCGTTTGCCATGTATCTAACGTACTAGTAGTATATGTTGATCCTGAACCCAAGCCGAAAATCACATCCAAACCACGGCCATTAGTAAAATCCCATGTTCCATTGGCAGAATCATTTAATAATACAGTTACAGTTTTCTTTTCCCATGTATTAGTCGTATTAATAGTATATTCTGATACATAAGATCTGTCATTTCC
>Ga0209992_10001260_pt1 | contig 27709 bp, 27 predicted proteins | sample 2SBtaG_2_FD_182564 | JGI IMG/M metagenome (GOLD analysis project Ga0209992, IMG submission 182564) | Deep subsurface microbial communities from Kolumbo volcano to uncover new lineages of life (NeLLi) - 2SBTROV12_ACTIVE470 metaG (SPAdes)... | ecosystem: Environmental > Aquatic > Marine >... | reverse complement strand
CGGCGCAACGCCCGAATGTGCGCTCCTCCAGCCAGCGCGGTTCCCAGGTCCGCACCGAGCGTGCGGATGTAGGTCCCGGCCGAACACTCCACGACCGCATGCACAACCAACGGATCCGTGGTGGCCTCGACGTCGAAGCGGAACACTTCGATGCTCCGCGCTTCCCTCTCCACCTCGATGCCTTCACGTGCGAGCTCGTACAGCCGGCGGCCGTCGACCTTGAGTGCCGACACCATGGGCGGAACCTGCTCGGTCACCCCCACGAACCCGGCCGCGGCGGCACGAACCTCCTCGAGCGTCGGGCTCATCTCATGGCGTGCGGTCACCTCGCCCGAAGAATCGAGCGTGCTGGTCTCCACCCCGAAGACGATCTCGGTCTCGTAGGTCTTGCGCCCAGCGGTGGCAAAGCGCATGAGCCGCGTTGCCTTGCCCACCCCGACCACCAGGACCCCGGTGGCGTCGGGATCAAGCGTGCCGGCGTGGCCGATCCGCCGCTCCCCGAAACGTCGCCGTAGCCGGCCGACGACGTCGTGCGATGTCACCCCCGGCGGCTTGTCCACAACCAACATGCCGTGAACCTTCGCCGGACGACGACGGGCCATCAGTCGGAATCGGTTTCGGACTCGTCGCCCATCCCGAGACCCTCGAGAATGGCGTCGATCCGATTCGCGGCGCCGATGGACGGGTCGACGGCGAACTCGAGGGTCGGCGTCCTGCGGAGCCGGCTCTGTGACGCCAGCGCTCGCTGCAGGCGATGACGATTCGCCTCGAGCGCTTCTTCGGCCTCGGCCGCGTCCTCATCGTCCAGCACGTCGTAGTACACGACCGCTCGAACGAGCTCGCGATCCACTTCCACACCGGTCACCGCGACGGGAAACAGCCGGTCGTCGTCGATCCGCTCGAGTTCGGTCGCGACGATCTCCCGAACGAGCTCACCGACTCGATCGGTTCGTTCGAAGTTGCTCGAACCGCCGTATTTCTTCTTGGCCATCAGTCGACCTCCATCCAGCGCCGATCGGTTCGAACGACCTCCACGTCGGGCCGCGACCACACGAACCGCTCGACGTGATCGAGCCAGTCTTCAGCCTGGGCGGGGGCGGCCGAGACCACTGCGATCCCGAGTTCGGCCCGTTGCCACTGGTCCTGGAAATCGGTCTCCGCAACCGACACCCGATGTCGCTGCCGCAATCCATCGACGATGGGCCGAAGCGCCTGGCGCTTGTCCTTCAACGATCGACAGGTCGGAAGCCGAAGCTCGACTGCGAGGGCCAGGACGTGCATCAGACGGCCCGATCAGCTGCGAGGAATCTCGCGCTCCTCGTAGGTCTCGATGATGTCGCCCTCTTTGAGGTCGGTGAAGTCGCTGAGCCCGATGCCACATTCCATGCCGGCCGACACTTCGTTGACCGGATCCTGGAAGTGACGCAGCGAGGCGACCTCGCCCTTCCAGATGATCGTGCCCTCGCGCAAGAAGCGGACCTTGGACCCCGCTTGCACCCGGCCGTGCTCCACGAAGCAACCGGCGATCGGCCCGACTCCGGAGATCCGGAAGACCTGACGGACCTGCGCTTCACCGGAGACGATCTCTTCGAACTCCGGCTCGAGCATGCCGAGCATGGCGTTCTCGATGTCCTCGAGCAGCTTGTAGATGATCTCGTAGAGACGGATCTCCACGTTCTCGGCCTCGGCCGCCTCCCGGGCCTTGCGGTCCGGGCGAACGTTGAAACCGATGATCGTCGCGTTGGATGCCACCGCGAGCTGGACGTCGTTCTCGTTGATCCCGCCGACCCCACGGCTCACGAACGCGAGCTTCACGTCGTCGCGTTCGAGCTTGCGAAGCGACTCGGTCACCGCCTCGAGCGAGCCGTGCACGTCGGCCTTGAGGACCAGGTTGAGGGTGGCGGTCTCGCCGGCCTGGATCTGCTTGAAGATGTCCTCGAGCTTGGCGCCGCCCGAACCGGCCCCAGCGGAGGTGGCCATCGTGGCCTGGCGCTGCCAGTGCTCGCGGGTGTCCGCGACCTTGCTGGCCGTCTTCTCATCAGGAGCGACGACGAACATGTCGCCGGCGCGTGCGACCTCGTTGAGGCCCAGGACCTCGACGGGCGTCGACGGCCCGGCTTCTTTGAGGGCGTTGCCGCGGTCGTCGACCATGGCGCGCACACGACCCCAGGCCGCTCCCGCGACGAGCGGATCGCCGACCTTGAGTGTGCCCTGTTGCACCAGCACCGTGGCCACAGGCCCGCGGCCCTTGTCGAGGTTGGCCTCGAGCACGGTCCCGGTCGCCCGTCCCTGATCCTCGGCCACGAGCTCCTCGAGCTCGGCGACGAGAAGGATCTGGTCGAGGAGGTCGTCGAGGCCCTCAGATGTCATGGCAGACACGGGGACGGTGATGACGTCACCGCCGTAGCTCTCGGGAATCAGATTCCGTTCGGCGAGCTGGGCGAGAACTCGATTGGGATCAGCTCCCTCGCGATCCATCTTGTTGATGGCGACCACAATCGGGACCTCAGCGGCCTTCGCGTGGTCCATTGCCTCGAGCGTCTGGGGCATCACGCCGTCGTCGGCGGCCACGACCAGGATGACGATGTCGGTGGCCTGAGCGCCACGGGCCCGCATCGCGGTGAACGCCTCGTGGCCCGGTGTGTCGATGAACGTCAGCGGTTGACCGCCGCGCTCGACCTGATATGCGCCGATGTGCTGGGTGATACCGCCGGCCTCGCCGTCGACCACGTTGGCGGACCGGATGCGGTCGAGCAGAAGCGTCTTGCCGTGATCGACGTGACCCATCACCGTGATGACGGGCGGCCGCGACGTCCCACCATCGAGCTCGAGCTCGATGTCGAGAATCTTGAGGATCTCTTCTTCCTGCTCGGCGCCCGGGTCGACGATGCGAACATCGCCGCCTACCTCTTCGGCGAACAGCTCGACCATCTCGTCGGACAGCGACTGGGTGGCGGTCACCATCTCGCCCTGCTGGAGCAGGAAGCGAACGACGTCGGCGGCAGAGCGATTGAGCTTGCTCGCGACCTCCTGGGCCGTCGAGCCGCGCTCGATCAGGATCTCGCCGTCGGGGACCGGCGCGTCGACCGGCGTGTAGGTCGGCAGCTCCTGTGGCTGCAGTTCTTCGCGCTGACGACGACGCCTCTTGCCCTTGCGCCCACGGCGCTGCGGAGCTCCTCGGGGGCCACCGGGACGGCCACCAGGACCGCCTGGGCCACCACCGGGTCCACCGCCAGGGCCGCCTGGGCGACCACCGGGACCGCCGAAGCCGCCGCCGGGTCGACCACCAGGGCCGCCGCCGGCACCCCCGCGGCCACCACCACCAGGCCGACCGGGCGCGCCGCTGCGGGGCGGGCCCGGAGGCGGAGGAATCGGCTTGCCACTGGACGAACGCGGGGCGATCGGCGGAGGGGGAATCGGCTTGCCGCTCGACGAACGCGGTGGAGCGGGCGGCGCGGGCGGACTCGCGGGAGGAGCGCCGATGTCACGACTCGGGGTTCTCGCCGGTGCCTCGGCGGGCGGTGCGCTGCGGGCCGCGGGTGCAGCCGGCGGCTGAGCGGCGGGTTCCTGGGCGGCCGCTGGTCGAGCTGGGGCCGGAGCGGGAGCCGGTTCGGGAGCGCGCGGCCGCGCTGACTCCTGGCCGGACGAGGTGACGAGACGCCGCGGAGGGGGCGGCAGGTTGGACGGAGGAGGTGGGAGCGGTGGGGCGGCAGGCGCGGCGGCTGCAGGCGCGGCCGGTTCGGGGGGTGCCGGTGCGGGTTCGGGGTCCGCTGCCGCGGGCTGCTCCGTCGGGTCCGTCGGCTCCGTCGGCTCCGTCGGGTCGGCCGGTTCCGTCGGGTCGGCTGGTTCGGGCTGCGGCTCCGCAGCGCTGGGTGGCGCGGCCGGCTCCGGAGCCTCAGCGGGTGCCTGCTCGACCTCTGGTTCGGACGGCTCGACCGCGGACTCGACTTCGGCCTCGGGCTGATCGCCCGCAGCTGCCTTCTTGGCGGGAGCCTTCTTGGCGACCGCCTTCTTCTTGGCCGGAGCCTTCTTCTTCGCAGCGGCCTTCTTCTTGGCGGCCTTCTTCTTGGCCGCCTTGGGTTCCTCGGGCTGCTCATCGCGGATGAGACCCTCACGCTCGGCCTTACGGCGCACCCGATCGGCCTGCGCTTCGACAACGCTGGAGCTGTGGCTCTTCACCCCGATCCCGAGCGCGTCACAGAGATCCAGGGTCTCCTTGTTGGTGAGACCCAGTTCTCGTGCCAGTTCGTAGACCCGTGGGTTCTTGGGCAAGCGCGTTCCTCGCGTGTGTTGTCGAAATTTCGGGGCGTGCGGCGGTGGCGCCAGAGCCGACGGCCATCCATCTTCGCAGACAGAAGCAGCCGACCGTCAAAGTGTGACGCTGGCTCCGAGGTCTCCACGCTACATGGTGAAGGCCCCCGGACCGCGGGTGAGATCAGCTGGTCTCTTCGGGCTCTGGGGCCTCGGAGTCGCCGGACTCCTCAGCGCTGTCGTCGGCGGCGTCCTCGGCTGGCTGTGCACCGGCGTCTTCGGTAGCGCCCTCGGCACTGTCTTCGGCAGCACTGTCTTCGGCAGCACTGTCTTCGGGCGCGTCTTCGGCGTCGGGTGACTCGGACTCCTCGACGGCCGCCTCGGTCCACTCGCCGGCCGTCATTGCCTCGCCACCGTCAGCGGGCACCCAGGTCTGCTCACCCGTCTCGGGATCGGTGACCCACTCGCCTTCGGCCCAGTCCTCTTGCTCGTAAGCCGCTTCTTCCTCGGCGAGCTGCGCTTCGCTCTTGATGTCGATGCGCCAGCCGGTGAGCCGCGCGGCGAGACGAGCGTTCTGACCCTCGCGGCCGATCGCCAACGACAGCTGGTGATCGGGCACGATCACCTCGGCGACGCCCTCCATCTCGTGGAAACGCACCTCGCGCACCTTGGCGGGAGACAGAGCCTTGGCGACGAAGTCGTGCTGATCGTCGGAGAAGGGGACGATGTCGATCTTCTCGCCCCGGAGCTCGTTGACGACCTGGCGAACCCGGGCTCCCCGGGCCCCGACACAGGCCCCCACCGGATCCACGTTGGAGTCGTTGGACCACACCGCGATCTTGGTGCGGTGGCCGGGCTCGCGAGCGCAGGCCCGCATTTCGACGATCCCGTCGCTGATCTCGGGGACCTCGAGCTTGAACAGCTCGCGGATGAGACCCGGATGGGTGCGCGACACCACGATCTGGGGGCCCTTGGCTGTCTTGCGCACCTCGACGATGTACGCCTTCAGCCTGCTGTTGGGCTCGGGCCGCTCATAGGGGACCTGCTCGGACTGGGGAAGCAACGCCTCGACGCGGCCCAGATCGAGAAGGGTGTACCGGGCATCGTTCTGCTGGATGATCCCCGTGACGATGTCGCCCTCGCGCCCGGCGTACTCGTCGTACTTCATGTCGCGCTCGACCTCGCGGATGCGCTGGGTGAGCACCTGACGAGCGGTCTGGGCGGCGATACGGCCGAAGTTCTCGGGCGTGTCGTCCCACTCCTGAGCGACGTTGCCCTCCTCATCGATCTCTTGGGCGATGACACGGATGTTGAACGTCTCATCGATCACGACATAGGCATCGTCCGCGGCTTCGGGCATCCGCTTGTACGCCGACTCGAGGCCGTTGGCCACCGCCTCGAGCAGCACCTCGGTGCTCATGCCCTTCTCGGCAGCCAGCGCCTGAAGCGCTTCCATCATGTCGGGCGTCGTCATCGACTTCGCGCTCCTGTGTCGTTGCCGCTCTGCGAGCCGGACGTGTTGCCGCTCTGCGAGCCGGACTTGTTGCCGTTCTTCGCGCCTGGTTTGGGGCTGGGGCCCCACTCGAAGATCGTCTTTGCCTTCTCGATCTCGTCGAGTCCGATGATCGCTTCGCCGATCTCGCGGTCCTCGATCGTGAGGCGGCCGTCGTCGTAGCGGAGCAGTTCGCCGACCAGGCGACGACGGCCCTCGGGCCCCGGGAGAGTCCGCACGGTCACGAGCTCGCCGACTGCGCCCTCGTAGTGGTCCGGGCGCCTCAGCCGCCGCTCGACACCGGGCGAGGACACTTGCAGCGTGTACCGCCCCGGAATCGGGTCGTGTTCGTCGAGCAGGGCAGACACCTGACGGCTGAGCCCGCTGAGCTCGTCGATGTCGACGCCGCCGGGTCCTTGGACGAGAACGGCGAGCGTGCCGCCGTTCTGCTGAACGTCGTAGAGCTGATAACCCGCTGCTGTCACCAGGGGCTCGATGAGGTCGCCGAGGATGCTGGTGTCGCTCACATCTGCTCCTCTCTGGCCGTGTGGGATGGGCGTGGTGACGGGGTCTCGTGGTGGGACGGGCGTCGGGTGGAAAATGCCCCCGAAACGAACGATGGACGTGGGCAGCGCCCACGCCCAGCAACCGCTGACCTGTGTGAAACCGATCTTACCAGGGACCCGCTGTGGCACCGCACTCACCGAGAGGACCCTCTGTTCAGCCCACTGTGGCCCGCTTCAGCGCTTGCGGATCAGCTCGACGATCTGCTGGCTGTCATTCGCGTCGTCGCCCTGTAGCTCGATGAGGGCCTGGCGATCCGCCTCGGCCAGAGCGGCGGCGCCTTCGTCAGCGTCGGCCAGAGCGCTGTCGACACCCTCGGCTGCGATCTTCTCCGCCCACTCCACGAGGGCATCGACCATCTCGGCCTCGGGCACGACCTTGACCACCTGTCCCCTGACGAAGAGGTGGCCGCGCTGACGTCCCGCGGCGATCCCCAGGTCCGCGCCCTTGGCTTCGCCGGGACCGTTGACCACACACCCCATGACCGCGACCTGAACGGGGAGATCGCGGTCTCCGAGTGCCTCCTGGGCCCGCGACGCAACATCGATGACGTCGACCTCGGCTCGCCCACACGAGGGGCATGCGATGAGGTCGAGGCCGGATCGCTCGCGGAGCCCGAGAGCCTCCAGCAGCTGGCGACCCACCCGCGCCTCCTCGACCGGATCGGCGGTGAGGCTGTAGCGGATCGTGTCGCCGATGCCTTCGCTCAGAAGGGTCGCGATACCCGCGGTCCCCTTGAGGATTCCGCCAGGAGGCGGGCCGGCCTCGGTGACCCCGAGATGGAGCGGCCGGTCGACGGTGTCCGCGAGCAGACGATACGAGTCGATCATCAAGGGCACATCGCTGGCCTTCACCGAGATCTTCACGTCCTCGAATCCGACCTCGTCGAAGTAGCCGAGCTCGCGGTTGGCCGACTCGACGAGGGCAGTGGGTGTCATCCCGTACCGCTCCTCGATGTCGGGGTCGAGGGAGCCGCCGTTGACGCCGATCCGGATCGGAACGCCGCGGTCTCGAGCCTCGGACGCAACGGTCTTGATGTGCTCGGGCTTGCGGATGTTGCCCGGGTTCAGGCGGAGGCAGTCGACGCCGGCGTCGAGCGCCGCCAGCGCCAGCCGGTATTGGAAGTGGATGTCGGCGACAAGCGGAACCGGCGAGCGCGGCACGATCTGGGCGAGCCCTTCGGCTGCCTCGATCTCGTTGCAGGTACAGCGCACGATGTCTGCGCCCGCCCCGGCCAGGGCGTAGATCTGCTGGAGGGTGCCCTCGACGTCGGCCGTCTTGGTGGTGGTCATCGACTGCACGGTGATGGGCGCGTCACCGCCGACCGCCACCTCGCCCACCATCACCTGGCGGGTGCGGCGCCTCTCGTAGGCCGACGTGTGCGGTGGAGCTGGGCTCACGGTCGCAATCTAGAAGCTGAGCGGGTTGGCGATGTCGAGATACAGCGCGCCGAGCCCGAAGAACACGAGGAACATGACCACGGCGTAGGTGATCGGCATCAGCCGAGTGATGTCGATCATGTGCCGGCGTCCCGAACGCCCTTCCCTGATGCGCTCGTATGTGGCGACGGCGATGTGCCCGCCATCGAGAGGCAGCAGCGGCAGGAGGTTGAAGATGCCGATGAAGATGTTGAAGCCGATGAACAGCCGCAACCGGTCCTCTGCGGTGAGGCTGTCGCTGGCGCCGGCCTGCACGGCGCCGACGAGGGACAGCGGACGCGTCTCGAGGTTCTCGTTCGCGCTGGGATCGTTGGGCGGCGAGACGATCCGGTCGATCAACTCGCCGAGGTTCGAGAAGATCTGCCCCATCGCCTCGACGGCATCCCAGCTCATGTCGGAGAAGGTCGTGAACGAGGTCCCGATCCCCTCGAGCACCCCGACGTCCTCGAAGTTCTCTCGAGCCTGGGCCAGACCGATTCCGATCCGACCCCCACCGGTCTCGGGATTCACCTCGACGGGCACGAGCAGGCTCAGCTGTTCGCCGTCGCGTTCCAACACCAACTCGACGGTCTCGCCGGGGTTGGCCACGACCACCTCGACGAAGTCGCCCCACAGCCGTGCGGAGTGACCGTCGATGGTGAGGATGCGGTCGCCCGGCAATACGCCTGAGGCCCCGGCATAGGCGGGAGCCCCGTCGCCGAACACCGCAGGTGCGTCCCGCACCTCCCATGCATCGCGATCGGGGAGGACCGGACTTCCCCACGCCATCAGGAAGACGAACAGAGCGATGATCGCCATCGCGAAGTGCATCAGAGAGCCGGCGGAGGCGACCAGGATCCGACGGGGGTACGACTGCTGCCGGTACGTACGGTGCTCCTCATCGGCCTCGACGTCATCGAGGTTGTGCATCCCGATGATCTTCACGTAGGCGCCGAGCAGGACCGGCTTGAGGCCGAAGTCGGTCTCGCCCCTGCGGAACGAGAAGATGCGTGGGCCGAAGCCGAGGAAGAACTCGGTCGCCTTCATTCCCGTCCAGCGCGCAGTGATGTAGTGCCCGAGCTCGTGCATGAACACGACGAAGGCGATCACCAGAACGACGACTACCATCGTCGAGTTGACGAACCCCAGCAGCACGAGCAGCCCGAGGACCACAGCGGCCCCGACCAGTCCAACGGTTCGCTTCTCAGGTGTGTCGTCGGTCTGTGGTGGATCGGCGGTTGCCGTCACGCAGGTTGCTCCCGAATGTGCGAGTGAGGCGGGCGGGTTCCCAAAAGGTTAGGGCGCCCGAAACGCTTTCGGCGGTCGTGGGCCCTTCACGCGAGAGCGGACAGGTGCGCTCGCACGCACTCCCGCCCACGGTGATCGGCCCGAACGACTGCGTCGACCGAATCGGCTTCCTCTCCATCGTGCGAATCGAGCGCCGCCATGAGGACATCGGAGATCTGCGCCCATCGAATGTGACCGGCCAGAAAGGCGTCGACGGCCGCCTCGTTGGCTCCGTTGAGCCATGCCGGAGCCGTGCCGCCGACTCGGCCGGCCGCGAAGGCCAGATCCAGGCATCGAAACGTTGCCCTGTCGGGAGGCTCGAAGTCGAGCGATCCGATCGTCTTCCAGTCGATCGCCCCGAACGGGGTGGAGATCCTGTCGGGATACGCCAACGCGTAGCCGATCGGAAGCCTCATGTCGGGAAGCGAGAGCTGAGCGATGGTTGTGCCGTCGGTGAAGGTCGCCATGGAGTGCACGATCGATTGCGGGTGCACGACCACGTCGATGTCGTCGTAGGCGACGCCGAACAGCTCGTGGGCCTCGATGACCTCCAGGCCCTTGTTCATCAGCGTCGAGGAGTCGACGGTGATCTTGGGTCCCATCGACCAGGTGGGATGAGCGAGCGCCTCGTCGACGGTGACCTCCGCGAGATCGGCGGCGCTGCGCCCACGAAACGGCCCGCCGCTGGCGGTCAGTACCAGCTGCGACAGATGGGCCGAACCGCTCGTCGCCGAACCGTCGGCACGGAGGCACTGATGGAGCGCGCAGTGCTCGCTGTCGACAGGCACCAACTCCGCCCCGGGTGTGTCGCGCAGCGGCTGCACGATCGGTCCAGCGGCGATGAGACTCTCTTTGTTGGCCAGGGCCAGCCGCTTGCCCGATTCGAGCGCGGCGAGAGTCACGCCGAGGCCAGCGAACCCCACGACACCGTTGACCACCACGTCGGCCCGCGTCGCCAGCTCGGCATACCCATCTGCACCTGCGATGACCTCGGTGCCCGCGGGTACCGCATCGCGCAGCTGCGCGGCGAGCTCGGGACGCCCGATCGCTACCACCTCGGGCTCGAACTCGCGGGCCTGGGCCGCGAGCGCATCGACCGAACTGTGCGCGGCGAGCGCTGTGATCCGGAAGCGATCGTTCTCGGCGCGCACCACGTCCGCGGTCTGGGTGCCGATCGAGCCGGTGGCTCCCAGCACCGCGACCGTGGTCATGGCGTCAGTACAGGACCAGATCGGAGACGTAGTACGCGGCGGGCAGCACGAACAGCAACGCATCGAAGCGGTCGAAGACTCCGCCATGACCGGGCAAGAGCGAGCCCATGTCCTTGACGCCGAGGTCGCGCTTCACGAGCGACTGGGTGAGATCGCCGAGCGGTGCCATGACGGCGATCGCGATACCGAGCCACAGGGCGTCGGTCATCTCTGTCCAGGGTTCGACGCCCGGAATCGAGTTGAGCGCCAGCGTCGTGACGACGATCGCCAGGATCATTCCGCCGATCAGTCCCTCGTAGGTCTTGTTGGGGCTGATGTGCGGAGCGAGCCTGCTCTGGCCCGTGGTTCGCCCGATCACGTATCCGCCGACGTCGTAGGCGACGGTTCCGATGACCGCACCGATCAAGATCCCGTCGCCGTCTGGCATCTTCAGGATCATCGCGGCGAATGAGCCGAGTACACCGATCCAGCCGACCCCCATGATCGTGATGGCGAGGTTCGCTGTGGCGTGTTCGGCTTCGACACCGAACAAGAACCACAGGAGCCCTGCCAGCACGGACAGACCCAGCACCAACGGATAGGCCTCGAAGCCCTTCCAGTACACCGCCAGCGCGAGGCCACCAACCGAGGCGAGACCCAGCAGAGCGGCCGGTCGGTATCCGACGTTGCGGACCGATTGGTAGAACTCCGCCGCTGCGAGAACCAGGGCGATCACCACCATGCCCATGGCTGCACCGGGGCCGACGCGGAGCAAGCCGAAGAAGGCCGCGGCGAGCGCCACTCCCACGAGAATCGCCATCGGTAGGTTGCGTCCGCCTCTCTGATCGTCGGCGTCGCCTGGCGGCGCGCCGTCGTCGTCGAAGTGGAGGACCGTGCGTTCGTCATCGCTCACGGTTGTTCGCTCCTCATAGTCCTGACTCCCCTCCCGCCAATGGGGAGCCGGAGAGTCGAGATCCGCCCAGGAATCGAGCTTGTCACCCTCGTCGGTGTCGGTCGAGGCCTGCGGCTCGGTCCCCGCACCCAGCGGGGCGGCGACGTCGGGTGTGTCGTCGTCGAACAGCGCGCTGACTTCGCTCGGCGCCGGCGTGGGATCCACGGGCGCCGCCGGCCCATCGTCGAGATCGGGCAAGGCGTCGAGACGGGCCCACGGGTCGTCGTCGGTCTCGTCCCCCATGACACTCTCCTCCCCCGCGCCCACGGGTGCGAGGTCCTCGGTAACGGGGTCGGCCAGCGCGGCCGATCCGGACAGATCGCTGATCCCCGAGCCTGCTCGGGTGGTATCGAAGTCGGGTTCTTGCCCGCCGGCGAACGCGGTGGCCGCGGCGATCTCCTCGTCGAGCGCGTCGCTCTCGGCGTCGGAGTCGAACATCGCGCCAGGATCGCGTTCGCCCAGGCCGCGGATGACCGTGGTGTCTGCGACCGGAGGGCCATCGGGGACCGCCGGGGGCGCGAGAGGTGGGTCGCTGAGGTCGGCCAGATCCATGGGTCCGGTCGCGAGCGGATCGAGTACAGCGCCATCGGGCGGCGCGAAGATCGACTCGTCATCGTCAGGGCCGCCGGTATCGCGAGCCATGTCGTGCAGTGCCTCGGTGGGCAGCGACGGCAGGGTGTCGCTGCGCACAGCGTCGAAGCGGCCGGTGTCTGATGTGTCCACGAGGTTGGGGTCGTCGGGCAGCTGCGGGAAGAGCCGCGATCCGCCGAGGTCGTCGTCGGTCTCGTCGAGCTCGCGCGTCTCATCCGTGGATCCGATCACCGGCACCTCGCCCGTGGGCGCATCGGCCCAATGCGGCATGGCTTCGGTGTCGTCGTCGAACGACAGAAGAGGTCCGGTGGGATCGGGCCGCTCGTCGGGCTCGTCACCTTCCCCTTGCTTGTCGACCATGGCCCCTCCTCGACCGGGTCTCACGCCGTTGCAGGCTCACACCTCGAGAAGCTCTGCTTCTTTCGCGGTGAGGGCTCGATCGATGTCGTCGACCGAGTTCTGGGTGTGGCGATCCAGCTCTTTTTCGAGCCGGTCCTTGTCGTCGGACGAGATCTCCTTGTCCTTCTCGAGGGCGTCGAGGTCCTGGCGGGCCGATCGACGCAGGTTGCGAATAGCGATCCGGCCGTCTTCGGCCATCTGCTTCACCACTCGTACCAGATCGCGGCGCCTCTCCTCGGTCAGAGGGGGAAAGACGAGGCGAAGAATCTCACCGTCGCTCGACGGATTGATGCCCAGATCCGACTCCTGGATCGCTCTGGCGACCGCGTCGACGGACCCCTTGTCGAAGGGCTGAATCACGAGAACCCGGGCCTCGGGGACCGAAAAGCCGGCGAGCTGCTGGAGGGGCACCTCAGCGCCGTAGTAGTCGACCTTCAGCTTCTCGACGAGAGCTGGAGTCGCGCGACCGGTGCGGACAGTGGAGAACTCGGACTGTGTGTGTCCAACAGCGCGACCCATACGTTCGCGTGCGTCTGTGCAGATCTCCTGGGCGAATTCGCTCACCTGACCAGAGTACCGATCGGCTCGCCCTCCAGGATGGACCTGAAGTTGCCGGCGCGCAGCAGATCGAACACCACGATGGGCATGTCGTTGTCCTTGCAGACGGCGATGGCCGCGCTGTCCATCACGGCGAGTTCGTGGGAGAGCACCTCGAGGAACGAGACCTCCGACAAAAGCTCAGCCGTCGGTTCGATCTTCGGGTCGGCGGTGTAGACGCCGTCGACGCCGCTGTGGGTGCCCTTCAACACGACGTCGGCGTCGATCTCCGCCGCTCGCAGAGCAGCCGCTGTGTCCGTGGTGAAGAACGGGTTCCCGGTGCCTGCGGCGAAGATCACGACCCGGTTCTTCTCGAGATGCCGAACCGCGCGACGCCGGATGTAGGGCTCTGCGATCTGGGCCATGTCGATGGCGGTCTGCACCCGGGTCGGGACCTCGCGCTGCTCCAGGGCGTCCTGAAGGGCCAAGGCGTTGATCACCGTGGCCAGCATGCCCATGTAGTCGGATTGCGCGCGATCCATGCCGCCATCGGAGCCCGCCATGCCACGCCAGATGTTGCCGCCACCCACGACGATCGCGATGTCGACGTCGAGGGCGTCTCGCACGTCGGAGATCTCCTCCGCGAGCCGCCGAACCATGTCGGCCGACACGCTGTCGCTCCCTGGATCGGCGAGCGCCTCACCCGAGAGCTTGAGGACCACGCGGCGCCACGGGCTCGGTCCGTCCCATCGCCGCTGTGAGGTCATCAGACGCCGACCACGACCTGCGAGAAGCGGTTGACGTTGCCCCCACCGACGACATCGGCGACGGATTTCTTCTCGTCCTTGATGAACTTCTGTTCCATCAGCGCGTTGTCGCGGAAGAAGCCGGTGAGGCGACCTTCGACGATCTTCTCGATCGCCTGCTCGGGCTTGCCCTCGTTGCGGCTGATCGTGGCAAGCGTCTCGCGCTCTGCGGCGACGATGTCTTCGGGGATGTCGTCGCGCGTGAGGTAGGCCGGACGGCTCGACGCGATGTGAAGAGCCACGTCGTGTGCCACGTCGGCGGTGCCGTCTTGGATCTCGACCAGCACCGCGTTGACGCCGCGTCCGTTCTGCAGGTGGACATAGGCGTCGATGACCGCGCCCGCCGGCGCCTCGTAGCGCACGACTTCGCCGAGGTCGATGTTCTCTTTGAGGGTGATCTTGATGTCCTCGAGCTCGGAGTTCTTCTGGCTGGTCGCGCCCTCACCGTGCGCGATCACGAGGTCGAGGAGCTCGTTGGCAAGCGTGCCGAACTGATCGCTCTTGGCGACGAAGTCGGTCTCGCACTTGAGTTCGACGATGGCGCCCACCGAGCCGTCGACACGAGCGACGACGATGCCTTCGCTGTTGTCGCGGTCGGATCGCGACGCCGACTTGGCGATGCCCTTTTCTCGCAGCCACTTGGCGGCGGCCTCGGGGTCGCCTCCGTTTTCGACGAGTGCGTTCTTCGCGTCCATCATGCCGGCGCCCGTTGCCTGGCGAAGCGCTTGGACGTCCTTCGCGGTGAAGCTGGCCATCTTGGGGGGATTCCTCTCGGGGTGTGTTCGGACGAGTAGGGGTGGACGAGTGGGGGTGGGCGAGCGTCGCCCGCGTGGCGCCGCGAGCGTTCGGCCCTGAAAGTGTGCCGTGATCTCGAGCGCCTCTGGTGGACGCTCAGCCTTCGGAGCTCTCTTCGCTCGAGGCTGCGGCTTCGTCGGCCGTTTCGGCCGTTTCGGCCGTTTCGGCCGGTGCGGCCTCGTCGGCGGGAGCCTCTGCCGGGGCGGGCTCAGCGGGAGCGGAGACCGTGGGCGTCACCGCAGCCGCCTGTTCGGCGGCGATGCGTGCTTCGCGCGCGGCAGCCTGGGCGATCGCGGCCTGAGCGGCCTCGGCCTGCTGCGCGGCGATGCGGGCCTCTTCCTCGGGCGTCCGCTCGGCGGGGGCCGAGGCCACGATTCCGCGGCTCTCCGCGATGTAGCGACCCTCGCGGACGGCGTCGGAGATCACGCGGCACAGCAGATCGGTGCTGCGGATCGCGTCGTCGTTGCCGGGGATCACGTAGTCGATGAGGTCCGGATCGCTGTTGGAGTCAGCGACGGCGACGACGGGGAGCTTGAGGCGGTTGGCCTCTGCGACGGCAATGTGCTCTTTTGGGGTGTCCAGCACGAACACCGCGTCGGGGAGCTTGTCCATCGCGCGCAGACCGTGGAGGTTGCGCTGGAGCTTGGTGAGCTCGCGAGTGAGGAGCAGGGCCTCCTTCTTCGGCATGTTCTCGAAGTCGCCTGCGCGCTGCATGCGCTCGTACTCGAGCATCTTCTCGACCCGGCCCCGGATGGTGCGGAAGTTGGTGAGCATGCCGCCGAGCCAACGCTGGTTGACGTAGGGCATTCCGCAGGTGCGGGCGTAGGTCTCGATCGGATCCTGGGCTTGCTTCTTGGTCCCGACCAGCAGAATCGTGCCGCCCTTGGCCACCGTGTCACGGACGAAGGTGTAGGCGTTGTCGAGCAGGCCGATCGTCTGCTCGAGATCGATGATGTAGATCCCGTTGCGCTCACCCCAGAGGTAGCGCTTCATCTTCGGGTTCCATCGGCGGGTCTGGTGGCCGAAGTGCACGCCTGCCTTGAGCAGGTCGGACATCGTCACGACAGCAGCCATGGTGTCTCCTCCCCACGGTTGGTCGAAACTGCACCGGCGGCGACACCGTCCTCACGGACGGCGACCGTGGGGTCGCACCGGCTGATCGTTGGTGTTGGATTGTCGTTGCGAACACGGGCCACATGGCCCGCGCACAAACAGCGCACGAGTGTAGCGGCGAGTCCGCCCGACGCCCAACGGGTCACTCCAGGCGGAGCCGCACCGGCGGTGACAGCCGTGATGGCACCAGTCGGACCCTCACTCCAGGCGGAGCCGCACCGGCGGTGACAGCCGTGATGGCACCAGTCGGACCCTCACTCCAGGCGGAGCCGCACCGGCGGTGACAGCCGTGATGGCACCAGTCGGACCACGCGCCGCCCACCGAACACGATCGCCGGATCGAGGTACGCCGAGCCGAGCCGTGTCCCGACGTGGAGCCGCTCCCCCGCCGTTCCGATCACCTCGCCCTTGGAGACCCTGTCGCCACGTCGGACCGCGATCGTCTCCAGGCGCGAGTACGAGACCCGAAGTCTGTCGGGATGGGCAGTGGTCACATAGAGCCGTCCACCCACCTGGCCGGCCCACACCACGACCCCAGCGCCGGCTGACCGAACCACCTGGCCGACGGCGGTCCCGAATTCGAGACCCCGGTTGCCCGAGCCGTATGGGGTTGCGGGCGGGCGAAACGGATCGACGACCGGTGCGTCCACCGGCCACTCGTAGGGCCACGGGTCGTCTGGTCGCGCGGCAGCGTCGGATGCGCTTCCGACGGCCGCAACGACACAGCACGCGAGAGCGAGAACCCACCTGGCGGTCCACTTCGGGCGAGTGCATGTCATTGTTCACTTCTCCTGGGCGCGCCGGGGAGCCGGCGGCGTGGGGGGGAAGTGACGTTGCGCCTCGACGCTATCGGGAGGGGTCAGCCATCCCGACGGCCCGGGAGCCGCACACCATCGCGCTCGACGGCCTCGAGCTTCGCCTTGAGGTGCAGGACGGCCTTGGTGTGGACCTGACAGATCCGACTCTCGGTCACGCCGAGCACAGATCCGATGTCTGCGAGGGTCATACCGGCGTAGTAGTAGAGCGCCAACACGAGCTTCTCGCGTTCGGGCAATTCGTTGATCAGACCCCCGAGCCGATGCCTGAGCTCGTCGTCGTCGAACAGCTCATCGGGCCCGGCGCCGCGATCGGCGACCGTGTCGCCGAGGGTGATGGCCTCGCTCCGGTCGCCACCCACGGTCTCGTCGAGGGCCACCAGACCGGTGTTGGCCACCTGTTGCATCATCTCTTCGACCCGCTCGACGGGAAGGCCAAGATCCTCGGCGAGCTCCTCGGTGGTGGGCGCCCGGTAGAAGCGTGCTTCGAAGCGGGCGTAGGCCCGCTCCAGTTGGCGGGCCTTGGTACGAACCGAACGGGGGACCCAGTCCGTCGAGCGAAGGTGATCGAGGATCGCGCCTTTGATCCGCGCCATCGCGTACGTCTCGAACTTGAACCCGCGCTCCGGCTCGAACTTCTCGATCGCGTCCAGGAGCCCGAACATGCCCGTGGAGACCAGCTCGGTCACTTCGACCGACTGGGGAAGGCCTGCACCGACCCGATTGGCGACGAACTTCACCAGCGGGGCGTAGTTGAGGACGAGACGATCCCGGTCGGTCGGTTGGTGCTCGGCTCGGTAGCGCGCCCACAACTCGTCGATGTCGATGTCTCTACGGCCCACGGCCCTGCCTCGGTCAAGCTCTCGGATGCGACCCCTGGTACACCGACCGCAGACGCTCGCGGCTCACGTGTGTGTACAGCTGGGTAGTACCCAGATCGGCATGCCCGAGCAGTTCTTGAACCGAACGTAGATCTGCGCCCCCATCGAGCAGGTGGGTGGCGAAGGTGTGGCGGAGCGCGTGCGGGTGCGTCGGCTCGAGCGCTCGACCATCGAGGACTCGGCGAACGTCGCGGGGCGTGATCCGATTGCCTCGACGATTGACGAACAGCGCCGAAGAATCCCGTTCTTCGATCTTCACTTCGAGGTCGAAGGCGGCGGCCCCACCCAGTACCCAGGCCGCGAGCAGCTGTTGGCTGGGTTCGCTTAGCGGCAGGCGCCGTTCCTTGGATCCTTTTCCGAGAACCACCAGGTGCTCGGCCCGTTCGAGGTCCGAAGCTCGATCGAGACCACACAGCTCAGCCACCCGCAGCCCGCTGCCGTACAGCAGCTCGACGATCAACCGGTCCCGCAGCTCGAGGGCGGTCGTGGGCACGACGTCGTCCCCGAACAGACCCTTGAGCTCGCGTCCAGTGAGAACCCTGGGAAGTCGGCCATCGGCTCGTGGGGCGCTGAGCCCCGCGCTGGGGTCGAGGTCGATCTCCCCTCGGCGATGCAACCAGCCGAAATAGCGACGGAGGGTGGATGCCTTGCGAGCGATCGAACGCCGGGCGTACTGCCGAGTCGTCAGGTGGGCCAGGTAACGGCGAAGGAGCCGGCGGTCCACGGACTGCGGCCTCTCGACCGATCCCCGGGCCGCCCAATCGGCGAACTGCTCGAGATCGCGTCCGTACGCGGCGACGGTTGCCGGGGCCGCCGCGGTGAGGCCGGCGAGGAACTGCTCGCGCTGCCAGGAATCGACCACCGCTCCGAGGGTACCGACGGCTGACGAAAGCACTCATGCGCCCGAACTCACGACGGGGACCTGCTCGTACCACCCACCCGTCTCGACCACTCGACCCTCGGCGGTCAGGGTGCCGAGCCCGGTTGTCAGCTCGGGCAGGGTGGCGCCGGTGCGCAGCAGGAGTTCGTCGATCGTGGCGGCTTCGTATCCCAGCGCATCGAGAAGCCACTGCACCCGATGGGCGGCTTCCTCCGCCGTGGACCGTCGAGCGGTGGAGCGCTCATGACCAAGCACCACGAGCACATCGTCGACGTCTCGGATCGGAATCGCACCCTCGACGAGGAGCTTGTTGGGCCCCACCGAGGTGGGGGCGGTGACCGGCCCAGGCACCGCTCCGACTGGTCGATCGCGCTCGAGCCCTGCTTCGACCGTGTACATGCTTCCGCCCTGCTCGGGCGACTCCACGACGATGACCATGTCGCTCAGCGCTGCGATCAGGCGATTGCGCGCCGGGAAGCGCCACTTCTTCGGGTCCGATCCCAGCGGGTACTCCGAGAGGAGTGTGCCCGTCTCGGCGAGCCGGTGCCAGAGGTCTTCGTTGACCCGTGGATACGGGCGGTCGAGCCCACCGGCCACCACGCCGACAACGTGCCCTCCCGCATCGGCGGCAGCCCGCTGGGCCGCGCCGTCGATTCCCGCTGCGACGCCGGACACAACGACGACCCCCGCACGCGCGAGATCTCGTCCGAGCTGGCCGGCGACCGCCCGGCCGTACGCGGTGCATCGACGCGTGCCGACGATGCCGACCGTCGGCATCGAATCGCGAACCGCACGCCCAAGCCGAAACAGCAGACGGGGTGGCTCGGGATCCGAACACCAGGGCTCGAGGGTGGCCAGCGTGTCTCCACCATCGACCGCCACCCCCCTGTCCAAGTGCTGCCGGAGAACCGAGTGGGGGTCAATCTGCGCCAACCGAGTTGCCCACGTCGACAACTTCGCCTCGTCGATCCCACGGCAGTTCTCGAACACCGCATGAAGAACGCGGTGATCGCACCGACGCAGCAGCTGCACCGCCTCGACGGCCGACCGGTCCCGCAGCACGGCGGCCAGGCGAGTTGGGCCCATGTCGTCGAGATGTGCCAGGCCGACCAGGTGGGCCAACTCGGCGCTCATCCCCCGGCTCCGGAGAGCAGGCGCTTCGCATCGGCACGAAGGCTCAGGGCGAGCCCCACCCGTTCGACGTCGAGCAGCGGTTGGGGGCCCGCGAGATCGGCGAGGGTGAGCGCCACGCGCTTCACACGGCTCAGGCCGCGTGCCGACAGCGCCCCACAGCGGAGCTGGGCGTGCAGGAGGTGCTCCGCCTCGGGTGTGATCCTGCTGCACTGCTCGAGCTGGTCGGCCGTCAATTCGGCGGTGCAGCGCACACCTCGTTCGGCGCTGCGCCCGCGAGCAGCCGCGACTCGCTCCGCGATCGCCGCCGTCGGTTCTGCCCGTGGCGGATCGATCAAGACGTCGGGGTGGGGCCGCGGCACCATGACCCTCAGGTCGAAGCGATCGAGCAGGGGTCCCGACAGCCGCCGTGAGTATCTGAAGCGCGCAGCATCGGAGCAACGACAGCTCCCGGGGCGGCCCGCTTCGCCGCACGGACAGGGGTTCATCGCGCTGACGAGAAGGAAGCGGGCCGGGTAGTCGTAGCTGCCGCGCTGACGGCTGACGCCGATCTGACCTTCTTCGAGCGGTTGACGAAGTGAGTCGAGAACGCTGGGACTGAACTCGCCCATCTCGTCGAGAAAGAGCACACCCCGGTGGGCCATGGAGATCTCGCCGGGACGCAACGCCGAGGATCCGCCGCCCACGAGACCGACGAGCGACGCGCTGTGGTGCGGGCTCCGGAGCGGTGGACGGCGGAGCAACCCCTGAGGGAGCGGCAGGCCTGCCGCAGAATGGATGAGGGTCGCCTCGAGCGCGTCGTCGGGCGCCAGGTCGGGAAGGAGGCCGGCGAGGCGCCTGGCGAGCATCGTCTTGCCCGCCCCGGGAGGGCCCAACAGGAGCAAGTGGTGGCCACCGGCCGCCGCCACCTCACAGGCGAGCCGGGCCTGGGGTTGACCGACCACGTCGGCCATGTCCGGGTGCTGAGCAGGGCTATGCGGCGCCGACAGCGGCGTCGGGTCCGGCCAGGGCATGCGACCGTTGAGGGCCTCCACGACATCGCTGAGGGTCCTCACCACCTCCAGCCGACCGCCGCGATGAACCGGCTGGGCGAGGGCGAGGCCCGTGTCGGGAACGACGAGGTCCGAGTCGCTGAGGGCGTGCACGAGCGGAACCAGGCCCTGCATCGGCCGAACCTGCCCGTCGAGCCCGAGCTCCCCGAGAAACGACCACCGCTCGGCGGCCTCGACGGGAACCTGTTCGGTGATGGCGAGGACCCCCACGGCGATCGCGAGATCGAGGGAGGATCCGGTCTTGCGCAACTCCGAGGGAGCCACGTTGACGGTGAGCCGCCGCTGCGGCCATTCGAGACCCGAGCTGATGACCGCAGCCCGTACGCGGTCTTTCGCCTCGCGCACTGCGGTGTCGACCAGACCGACCATGGCGAAGGCGGGCAAGCCGTTGGACAGATGGACCTCGACGGACACTCGGCGTCCCTCGACCCCGATGAGCGTCGACGACGTAGTGGTTGTGGTGAACACGGAGACACCTCCGATGTGAGGCGGCGCGCGCCGGCGCCGGCCCGGGGAGGTGACCTGCGTGAGGTCACGATGCGGTCGAACCTATCGGCGGGGTGGGACGGTGAGAGTCCCAGACGCCATACTCACGCCATGGGATACAACCCCTACCGCAAGCACGAGGTCTCCAGGATCGACTTCGTGCTCCTCGGTGCCGCCATTGCAGTGGCGATCGGGTTGGTGATCTGGGGCTTCTTCGGCTGAGGCCGTCTCGCCAGATGGTTTTCGAGCTCGAGCCCGAGGAGGGGTACGACGTCCGGCGGATCCAGCCGTACGACGCGCACAAGGTCTACCTGTGCCCGGGCTGCAACCGCGACATCCCGCCCGGACTCGGCCACATGGTCGCGATTCCACACGAAGCGCCCGATCTGCGCCGGCATTGGCACTACGGCTGCTGGCATGCGCGACACCGTCGCAAGCCGTTGAGCTAGACGCACCCAGCGGGCGGTCCGACCCCCGCTAGAACGCGCTCTCGATCACGTCGATGCGTCCAGCGACGACCGAGGCCACGTCGAAACGGATGGGCCCCCGCCAGGAGGACGTGCGCATGAACGCCGCGGCCAGGTGTCGGATCCGCCTCTGCTTGTCGAGGGTGACCGCCTCGAAGCCGGTGCCGAACCGGTCCGAGGAGCGCGTCTTCACCTCGCAGAACGCCAGAACACGGTCGTCGCACACCACCAGATCGAGCTCGCCGCGTCCGTGACGCCAGTTGGCGGCGACCACTCTGAAGCCGCGCCTGCGATACCACTCGGCGACGCGTGCCTCGCCGGCCCGACCGAGGGCCTGTCGGCGCCGGGTCACTCAGCGGGAGAGCACATCCACACCGTCAGGGGTTGCCGAGTTCGGACTCGGGGAGCTGCTCGATGTTGACGTCTTTGAACGTCACGATCGTGACGCTCGGGACGAAGCGGCTCGGCCGATACATGTCCCACACCCACGCATCGGTGAGCGACACCTCGATGTGGCGCCGTCCATCGGCGTCGACGACCTGACGGTCCACCTCGTTGGCGAGATAGAACCGCCGTTCACTCTCGACGACGAAGCGGAACAGGCGACACACGTCGCGGTACTCGCGCAACAGCGCGAGCTCGAGATCGGCTTCGTAGGCCTCGAGGTCGTCGTGGGACATGAACCTGGCACCCCACATGCCGTCTGGACGGCCGGTGCGTGACGAAGGGCGCCCGGCCCGGGCGCCGAGGGGATCTAGTAGCGCTTTTCCTTGACGCGAGCCGACTTACCGATGCGGTCGCGCAGGTAGTAGAGCTTGGCCCGGCGCACGTCGCCCGCCGCAACCCGCTCGATCTTGGCGATCGTCGGTGCGTGCAGCGGGAAGGTGCGCTCGACGCCGACACCGAAGCTGAGCTTCCGCACGGTGAATGACTCGCGAATACCCGAACCACGACGGGCAATGACGTAGCCCTCGAACAGCTGGGTGCGCTCACGGTTACCCTCGACGACGCGAACGTGAACCTTCACGGTGTCGCCGGGGCCGAATTCGGGGATGTCGTCCCGGAGCTGAGCCTGATCGACGAGATCGGTGCTGTGCATGGCGCACGGACTCCTGGTGTGGGCTCCACGTCGGGAGCGAAAGCTGGAGCGGCGAACCGCTGAGAGGGGAGCGAACCGAGTACTCGTGCGACGATGCGCAGCGGGCCCACGGCCGACGGACCATGCTAGCGGCAGCGGTCCCGTTTCAGCCAGACCGCCCGTCAGCATCGCCGAAGCGGTCCCCGAGCTCGAGCCCGAACTCAGCGAGCCACGCCCTCTCGGTCTCGGTGACGCCTCGCTCGGCGAGCAGGTCGGGGCGCAGCTCAGCCGTTCGAAGGATCGACATGGCGCGCCGCCAACGGTCCACACGCCCGTGATCGCCGCTCGTGAGGACCTCGGGCACGGCGAGGCCACGGAACTCCGCCGGTCGAGTCCACTGCGGGTACTCGACCAGGCCGTCGGCGAACGTCTCGTCCGTGGACGAATCGACGTTCCCGAGGACTCCGGGGACGAGACGGGCCACGGATTCGACGATGGCCATCGCCGCGAATTCGCCGCCAGCCAGCACGAAGTCACCGATGGAGACCTCACCGTCGACGAGGTCCGATCGAACACGCTCGTCGACGCCCTCGTATCGGCCGCACAGCAAGCTGAACCCCTCCCCCGCCGCAAGCCGTGATGCCATCGCTTGATCGAAGCGATCGCCACCCGGCCCGAGCAGGAGCAGTGGCCGAGGTGGATCGACAGCCTCGACGGCTCCGAACAGCGGCTCGGGCTTCATCACCATTCCGGCTCCACCTCCGAACGGCGCGTCGTCGACGGTCCGATGTGGATCGGTGGTGGTCATGCGCAGATCGTGAACCCGCACGTCGAGAGCGCCGGAGTCTCTCGCCCGGCCGAGCACGCTCAGGCGCGCCATCTCATCGACCGCTTCGGGAAAGATCGTGAAGACGTCGATCCGCATGTTCAGCCGCTGAGATCGAAGAGCCCGTCGGGGACGTCGACGCGAACGACACCATCCCGGCTGCCCGTCACGAAGACGAGCGGGACGAGATGTCCCGTGTCGAGGACGAGCAGATCCGAAGCGGGGTTCGCTTGCACCGACTCCACCGTCCCGCGGTCCACGTCGCCCTGGTCGCGCACCACCGACCCCACGAGTTCGTGGACCCACAGCTCGGCTTCGTCCTCGATCGGCTCAGCACTGAGCACGGTGCCGCGCAGCGACTCCGCCGCCGTGCGGTCGGCGACGCCTTCGAAGCGAACGAGGTGGCGATCCTGATGCGGGCGCGCTGTCTCCACCACGAGAGCGCGTTCGCCCGCGTGCAGCACCGAGCCCGGATCGAGGCGTTCGGTGCGATTGGTGACGAGGCGTACGAGCACCTCGCCGCGCAAACCGTGGGCCTTGCCGATCGTTCCGATCTCCAGCAGTCCCACAGCGTCGGAATCAGTCGCTGAAGTCGACCTCGACCTCGACGCCGTCCTTGACGGCGGCGGCCCGGACGAGCGTGCGGATCGAGTTGGCGACCCGGCCGCGCTTGCCGATCACCCGGCCGATGTCGTCGGAGCTGACCTTGGCCATCAAGCTGATCTTGGTGTCGGTCTCTTCGATCTCGAGCTCGACCTGGTCGGGGTTCTCGACGAGCTGGGCGATGAGGTACAGCAGCACCTCTTCGGCCGTTGTGCCCTCTGGATCGCTCATGCCGATTCCTCCTCGTTGTCGGAATCGGCCGTCTCGGCCGCGTCCCCGTCGTCGGTCTCCGCCACTGGCGCGGCTTCGGGCTCCGCAGCCGGCTCAGGCTCGGATGCCTGCTCGGCCTCGGGCTCGGGCATCGGGGCGTCGCCAGTGAAGACGGCCCACGCCCCGGTGATCTTCAGGAGCTTCTCCACGGCCTCGCTCGGCCGGGCACCGTGGTTGAGCCAATGCACAGCGCGTGCGGTGTCGATCTTGACGCCGGACGGCTCGAGACGCGGCTGGTAGGTCCCGATGATCTCGATGAAGCGGCCATCGCGGGGCGAACGGCTGTCTGCGGCGACGACTCGATACGTCGGCTGCTTCTTCTTGCCCATGCGCATGAGGCGCAGTCGTACGGCCATGGTTCTCCGGATGTCCTGTGGTGTGGTGGAGTGATCGTCCGGCGGAGCCGCAGGGGGTGCGGGGGGACAATCGGGGGAACGGCCTGACGGCCAAGATCACAGCCTATCTCGGCGAGACCCGGGAGAGCACGTTCAGCGACCAGGGAGCGTCAGATCGAGGCCGTCGATGTCGAGCTTGGGCAGCGCCTGCGGCTCTTTGCTGGCGACGCGCCCGCCCGTGCGACCCTTCGGGGATCCCTTGCGGCCCTTCTGAGAGCCCTTCTTGCCCTTCTTGGCTTTGCGAGCGGCCGGCTTGCGCTTGGAGCCCATGCCCGCCATGCCCTTCATCATCTTGCGCATCTCCTTGAACTGCTTGAGGAGATTGCTGACCTGAGCGGGGCTGGTGCCGCTTCCCCGGGCGATTCGCGTGCGGCGGGAGCCGTCGATGACGTCGGGGTTGACCCGTTCCTCCATCGTCATCGACAACACGATGGCCTCGACGCGGTTGATTTCCTTCTCGTCGATCTCCGCGTCCTTCAGCTCCTTGGGAACGCCCGGCATCATCGAGAGAAGACCGCTGAGGTTGCCCATCTTACGGACCTGGCGCAGTTGCTCGACGAAATCGTCGAGGGTGAAGGTCCCCTCGAGCAGGCGCTGGGCGGCCTCCTCGGCCTCCTCCTGCTCGTAGACCTCCTCGGCCTTTTCGATCAGGGTCAGGACATCGCCCATGCCCAGAATCCGCTGAGCCATGCGATCCGGGTGGAACTGGTCGAAGTCCTCGAGCGTCTCACCCGTCGACGCAAACGCGATGGGGCGCCCCACGACCTCTTTGACCGACAGCGCGGCGCCACCGCGTGCGTCGCCATCGAGCTTGGTGAGAATGATCCCGTCGAGCTCGAGCGTGGCGTGGAAGGTCTCGGCGGTGTTGACCGCGTCCTGACCGGTCATCGCGTCGATGACGAGGAACGTGTAGTGCGGTTCGACCGCATCGGAGATCGACGCGATCTCGTCCATCAGGTCGGTGTCGACGGAGAGCCGGCCCGCGGTGTCGACGATGAGGACGTCTCGCCCCAGCCGCCGCGCTTCCTCGAGCCCGAGCCGGCTCGTCTCGACCGGATCCGCGGGGTCGCTGAAGACCGGAACCTCGATGCGACCGGCGAGCGTGCGCAGCTGCTCCACCGCGGCCGGCCGCTGGAGGTCGGCACCGACCAGGAGCGGGTTGCGGCCCTGGCTCTTGAACCAGCGGGCGAGCTTGGCCGATGCGGTTGTCTTGCCCGAGCCCTGGAGGCCGGCCATCAAGATCACGGTGGGCGGTTGCGGCGCGTAGTTGATCTGAAGCGTCTCGCCGCCGAGGATGCCGGTGAGCTCCTCATCGACGATCTTCACCACTTGCTGACCGGGGGTGAGGCTCTGGCTCACGTCGGCGCCGAGACACCGATCCTTCACCCGCCCCACGAAGTCGCGCACGACCGCGAAGTTGACGTCGGCCTCGAGCAAGGCGAGGCGAATCTCGCGCATCGCCTCGTCGACGTCGCCTTCACTCAGCCGGCCCTTGCCCCTGAGGCGACCGAAGATGCCGTCGAATCGATCCGAGAGTGAGTCGAACATACGGACTGAAAGGCTAGCGGCGGCGAGGCCGGATCTAGGGTCCGGGGATGGCGCGGCTCACCTCGGCCAGGGAAGAGCGACTCTGGCTCGCAGCCGCAGGCGTCGCGTTCGCCATGACCGCCGCCGCCTCGCCGATCGCTGAGCCAAGCGCAGCTATTCGAAGAGAGCCTCGACGAAGTCGTCCGGGTCGAAGTCGACGAGATCCGCGGCGCCCTCGCCGAGCCCGACCAGCTTGACCGGAAGTCCCAGCTCGCGCTCGATGGCGAACACGATGCCGCCCTTGGCCGAACCATCGAGCTTGGTCAGCACGACGCCGGTGACGTCGACCGCTTCGGCGAACTGCTTGGCCTGCGACAGTCCGTTCTGGCCTGTTGTGGCGTCGACGACCAGCAGAACCTCTGCGACGTCGCCTGGCTCACGGTCCGCGACCCGACGAACCTTCGCCAGCTCGTCCATGAGGTTCACCTTGTTCTGCAGCCGGCCGGCGGTGTCGGCCAGGACCACATCAGCTCCACGCGAAGCAGCCGCCTGGACGCCGTCGAAGATGACCGAGCTCGGATCGGCACCCTCGCTGCCCCGAATGAGATCGGCTCCGCAGCGCTCGGCCCACGTCGCCAGCTGCTCGGCCGCCGCCGCTCGGAACGTGTCGCCGGCCGCCATCAAGACGGTGACGCCGTCGTCGGTCAACCGCTTGCCGACCTTGCCGATCGTGGTCGTCTTGCCCACGCCGTTGACGCCGACGAACAGCCACACCGGGGTCCCTTCGACGTCGTGGGACAAGGACCTGTCACCGTCGAGATCGGCCTTCATCTGGGCCTTGAGCGCATCGAGAAGCTCGGGACCACTCGTGATGCTCGAGGCCGACGCCGTCTCGCGCAGCTGATCGACCGCGGCCATCGTCGCCTCCACGCCGACATCTGCGAGGATCAGCGCCTCTTCGATCTCGTCCCACGTCGAATCGTCGACGTCGCGGCCGCGGATCGAGCCGAGGTACCCCGACATGGCCTGGCGGGCCTTGCCCAGGCGGTCCCGAAACGACGGCCTGACCTCCGGTTCGGGTTCGGGCTCCGGCTCCGGTTCGGGCTGGGGTTCGGGAAGCGCCTCGGCTGCGGGCTCCGGCTCCGGATCAGCGACGGGTGCGGCTTCGTCGCGCTCGTGCAGCTCATCGGGCGGCGCCGTGGGTGGAGCAGCGGGCGACTCGTCGCCCACTGTTTCGTCGCGGCCAGCCGTGTCGTCGCGGCGAGCCGTCCACAAACGATGGATGAAGGGCAGCATCGCCAACAGGGCGATGGCCACCACGAAGAGAACGATCAGCAGCGTCGTCGTATCCACGAGATACGGAGGCTACCGGTCTGGTCAGGCGACCTTTTCGCTCACGACGCGAGACGCGCCGCCCGGGGGCATCGAAACCCCGTAGAGGACGTCGGCCGCTTCCATCGTGCGCTTCTGGTGCGAGACGATCACGAGCTGAGCCTCACGACGGAATTCGGCGACGAGATCCAGGAACCGGTGCAGGTTGACGTCGTCGAGCGCCGCTTCGACCTCGTCCATCACATAGAACGGCGACGGCCGGCTGCGGAAGATGGCGAAGAGGAATGCGAGCGCTGTCAGGCTGCGCTCGCCACCCGACAGAAGCGAGAGTTTGCGGACGTTCTTGCCAGAGGGCCGGGCCTCGAGCTCGACGCCGGTGTTGAGAATGTCGTCCGGGTCGGTGAGGCGGAGACGCCCACCGCCCCCGGGGAACAGGGTCGAGAAGAGGTGCTCGAAGTTCTCGGCCACGTCGGTGAACGCCGCGCTGAACACGCGGACGATCTCCTCATCGATGGCCCGAATGACCTTGTGAAGCTCGCGGCGACCCTGCTTGACGTCGTCGAGCTGTTCG
>Ga0209992_10001258_pt1 | contig 27753 bp, 18 predicted proteins | sample 2SBtaG_2_FD_182564 | JGI IMG/M metagenome (GOLD analysis project Ga0209992, IMG submission 182564) | Deep subsurface microbial communities from Kolumbo volcano to uncover new lineages of life (NeLLi) - 2SBTROV12_ACTIVE470 metaG (SPAdes)... | ecosystem: Environmental > Aquatic > Marine >... | reverse complement strand
TTCACGCTCTTCTTGCTCGACTTCTTACTGCTCTTCTTGCTTGATTTTTTGCTGCTTTTCTTGCTGCTCTTACTGCTCTTGCACGATTTTTTGCTCGACTTCTTGCTTGATTTCTTGCTCGACTTCTTGCTGCTTTTCGTGCTAGGAAGCTTGATTGTCGGATCACACTTGTCAGGATTGACTTCAATATCTACCGGAATGGCAGATACATCGATCGTGACATCATCCGAGTCCGTTTCGCCATTTCCATCATCGACTTCCAGAGTGAATGTATAAGAACCGACAGTGAACGGACCTTCAGGCGTAGTCACAGTTGTGGCGCCGTTGCTCCAGGCGTAGGTCAGCGTGTCGCCGTCTGGGTCTGATGATCCGGAGCCGTCAAGCGTAACGCCAGTTCCAGCTACAACTGCCTGATCTGGACCAGCATCTGCAACAGGTGGTTCATTGGTTGGGACCTGAACTTCTCCACCGACACCTTTGAATCCGAAAATGAACGTCGCGGGTGAGCCAGTAATGTGGTTACCTGAACTTTGACCGAAGGAAAACACTTCAGCAGCGACTGCGCCCAGTGCAGCAATTGCATCAGCTTCGCTGCCTGCCGCACCATAGTAGGTGGTGAAGGAGAACGTTTCTCCAGCTGCCAGGGCACCAAAACCAAAGTCAAAGAAAGCACCATGGTCAGTTGGTCCGTTGTCGACAAAATCTCCGTAGATAGCTGCGCTTTTTGGAGCAAGTGGATTTGCAGAGTTAAAACCATTGTCGCCGGCCAACAGAACAGCCGAAGCTGCCGCTGTGCCACCGATAGTTACCGTTTCTCTGAATGGTGTTGGGTCGATGTCCCAATCCATCACACGCGTGTAGCGTAGATCGGGAATAGCAGCTCCAGAGATGTTTTCAATCGAGACCGCGACCTCATACATGTTGGCCGTCTCAGGTGCCGGGCTGTAAGCATGAATTACCCTGAAGGTAGTTCCCACCGTAACCGTAGATGTCGCTGTCGAGCCGTCAAACACGAAGCTCTCTCTCGTTACACCTACATATCCGAATGCATCATTTACATGTCCTGTGACTCCTGAAGAAGCGTCTGCGACTCCCCAACCTTCACAGGTACAACCCTGGAAAGTGGACTCGTAGATTGCGCCGCCCGGTGCGAGATACTCCATGCCGACACCATTATGTGGAAATCCGCTGCGCTGGACGTTCAGGTTTCCTTCGTGGTTTACACCGAGACGAATCGTGCCGTTCTCAATGATTGCACCATCAGACTTGCCGGCAGACAGTTCTTTCGGTTCCGCATCTGCGTTCATCGGGTGCGGAGTGCCCGGTTCGAGCTGTTGGTCGGTCGTTGTTTTCTGAGCTGTGTCGACTTTTTCCATTTCGGAAGAGTCACAACCAACGAACAGGAAGGCGGCCAGAAGGCCCCCATAGAGGAGTTTTTTCATCACTTTTAGGCGGGTTGAGGATTGGGGTTGGGAGGCTCACCTCGGTCATATTGAACCTGTGTGAAGCCCGTCTATCTATATACTACTTATTTTGTGGTTTTCTCGCTCTGTTAGCCATCCAGTCCGAGGTTTTTTTCGCCCGCTTTTCCTTGCGCTGCTTGACCGAGTGCCTTTCTCCTCACGTGGCTGCTTGACCGAGTGCCTTTCTCCTCACGTGGCTGCTTCACCGCGTAAAAAAGACCCCAGCCCAGTACCATGTAGCGACCGGCTATTTCACCAGGATCATTTTCTTGACGTCCACGAACTCATCAGCAACCAGGCGATACAGATACATACCGCTCGAGAGTCTGGAGGCGTCGAAACGAACCGAATGCCTGCCCGCACTCAACATAGCGTTGGCCAGCACGGCTACTCTGCGGCCGATGATGTCGAACACTTCCAGCTGAACCTGCGCCGCAACCGGTATTTCAAACTCAAGCGTGGTAGATGGATTGAACGGATTGGGGTAGTTCTGGTGGAGCGTGTACACACTTGGGATCTCCGTTGCAACGTCGTCCACGTCTACACCCGAAGGCGCTTCAGTGACCGGGATACACAGAGATACCTCGGATGTGTTTCCAGCCGAAGAGGTAACGGTTGCTGCGACGAATTGACCTTCCTGCGCTGTTACATCGAGGTTCACGTCGACCAGAGCGTAACCCGTAGCGTCTGTGACTATTTCTGCAGATCCAGCGAAAATTGCCAGTTCTCCAAGGTCTTGCGGCCCGCACACATCTGCCAAAAAGAAATCCAGCTCAAAACCCGTATTGGGCGAGCTCGTCAATTCTCCCTGGACATTCAAACTTCCCCTCAAAGCGCTAGTCAATACAGGGAAGTTCTGCAGAGCGTTGGCCCCAGAGTCCACATCGTCCATATCGTTCAGTGTGCGTCCGTCTCCGCCAAGATCTACTGGAGATCCCGAATTGGATATCAGAAGGTTACGCCGCAACGAATTGCCCGTCCCTGCACTGACCCGGATACCATCTCCTCCGTTTCCTGAAATGATGTTGTCTTCTATTTGAATGCCGTCTCCAGAAACAATTTCTACGCCGTGGCTCGAAAACCCTGTCACGGTAATCCCGGAAACCAAACTGAAATCACCTGCCAATCGGAGCCCTATCGCACCGTCTCCTGCATCGCTACCATTTAAAACGAGTTCCCCTCCTCCAAATAGTAGAACTGAATCGGTCAGTTCTGGCAAGGGTGTGTTTGGAGAAACAGTTGTAACCCGCTTTCCTGCGGATTGGCTGGATCCGAGAGCCGACAGGTCGATAAGGTCGCGCCCCGGGCTTGCATTCGCCTCTTGGAGAGCTGCACGGATTGAACAATTTCCCTGAGCGTCACCACAGATACCGTCCCCGGGGCTTACGTCCACTCCATCACTGAGCTCGGTAACGCTCGAAAGAGAACCCAGAATAGCGAAGCCGAACACGGCATCCTCATTGGAAATCGGCTGAGCTGAGTGCGCCCAGTTCAAAACATCTGTCAATTCTACGCTTACTCGATAGGCCGAGCCACCAGGAAATACGTGGTTCCCACCTTGTGTGAGGGTGAGAGAGCCCTGAGCGGGTTGTTCGGAGGCGCTTGGGTCGTGGCCTGAGTTTTGAACAATAACGTCGTATCTCCCTGGACCCAGATCGAATGAGTAGCGGCCACTCTCATCGGTAGTAGTCGAAAATGTTTCATCCGGAGAAATTCCGCTCGATTCAGGTGATTCCAGTACCGTAGCAGTCACAGGGAGGTTGTTGAGCCCGCTTTCTCCTGGATCCTTGTTACCGTTATTATTGGCATCGAAATAGACCAAACCCTCCACACTGGCAGTCAACTCGGGTATGGTGTACCCGAAATTCTGACCCGGAAGAGAGGCGTTCTGAATCACCGTGGCGGACCGCTCACCCGTTGATGGCTGAGTTGCATTCCACGCCAATGGGACCTGTGTAGAAATCGTATAGGGGTTTGGCAACAGTTGGGAAAAAAGGAAGAAGCCGCTGGAATTTGTCCAGGCGCTCTGAATGGATCCGTCGGGCGCTTCTGCATTTACCCGAACGGATGCGATTCCCGGTTCATTCGTGTCTACCACTCCATCTTGATTAGTGTCTAGCCAGACACGACCGCTTAGCCCCGTCGCCAGCACAAGCCCGGCGTCTACATTCGTTACATGTGTGCCGTATGACAATAACACGACGGGAGATGTTGGAAGGGTATTTCCCGTAAAATCAGAATCGGCGGCGTCACTGTTTCCGGCATCTGGAATCGTGGTCAAGTATCCAAGACTTGTGACATTTTCAAGGCGAACAACATATTCCCCGGGCTGCAAGTCTGAAAACAGGTAGTTACCGTCTTCATCGGTAGTAGTAATCGCAGTTGGTAACGGTTGAACAATTCCAGAAAATGGAATAACGGTGTGAAGACTAACGGTGATGCCTTCGATACCTGCTTCAAAAAACTGCTGGCCATTTCCGTTTTCGTCGAACCAGACTCTATTGCCGATTGACGGCGCACTCAAAACACCTGCATCAACGTTCGATAGGTGCTCTCCCTGCGAGAGAACGAAAGCCTGTGTCATCAACGAGTTGAGCCAGATATCAGAATCGAGTGCGTCGTCGGAACCCACACCCCTTTGAGTCGCAATGAAAGAAGTGCCTGGGGGTTCTTCGACTATGACATGGTAGGCCCCAGGCTCAAGATTTTCGAATAGATAAGATCCGTCGGCATCCGTCGTTGTGGTTTGTACAGGAATAGGCCAAAAGTTGCCCGCAACTCTTGGGTGCAAATGTACTGTCACTCCTTCAATACCTGGTTCGCCATCATCCTGAATACCATTCTGATTCAGGTCTTCCCAGACGAAGTCCCCAATCGAAGGTGGCCGGACGAGCCCAGCATCCATACCCGTCAAATGCTGACCGGTTGAGAGCGTGAAACCGTTGCTTTGGATAACGATGGTGGAAGAATTGATCGGGCCGAAATCTGAGTCCAGGTCGTCATCTGATCCCGCATTGAGAAGAGTCGGCTCAAAAAGCGGAGGAAGAGTGACGCGAACCAGATACTGTTGCATCAGGCCCGGTCCGGGCGTACTGCTAGGAGGTACATTTACGAATTCATAGTTCCCGCTGGCATCGGTTGTAGTCTGCGCCAACGGACTCGGAACAATCATGGGGCCAAAAGCCTGGTGCAACGCAACGATAACGTTCGCAATTCCCGGTTCTCCTGCGTCCTGTATACCATCCTGATCAAGATCATCCCACACGTAATTGCCCACAGACGGAGCGCTGATCATTCCAGCGTCAATATTCGTGATGTGAGTACCTACCCCGGCAGTAAATATCGGTGAAATGAAATCCGTCGATGTAGTCGAAGCCACAAAATCGGAATCAGCGTCTTCATTCTGTCCCGCATCCGTGGTGGTAAGCGACAAAAAGGGAGGGTCGGGGATGACAACGCGAAATCTCGGTACAGGCGGCTGAAATACTGGTAAATTTGAAAAAAGATAGTTGCCATCGCTATCGGTCGTGGTTGACCGAATCTGCGACATTGGTGACAGACTTACGCTCATTTCCAGCTCAACCGTTACCCCCCCAATTCCTGGTTCATCAAGATCCTGTATTCCGTCCTGATTCAGGTCGTTCCACACGCGGTCTCCGACACTCGGTGCCGTTAAAAATCCTCCGTCAATATCACTCCGGTGGACACCATCAGCCACAACTAAGTTGCTGGCCGTGAATATGGCGGACGTGCTGCCTTCTTCGAAGTCCGAGTCTTCTTCATCATTCAATCCCGCGTCCGTTTGCGTGTTGGTTTCAATGAGCGGCGAGTTGGAAATCGAGACGCGATACGTCCCGTCTGAAAGATTTTCAAAAGAGTAGGCACCAACGGAATTGGTGGTCTCCGTTCTTCCCCAAAGGAGCACATATCCAACGGTTGGAAAATACTTTGAAATTGTCAGATCGACCCCTTCGATACCTGGTTCTCCCACGTCCTGTATGCCGTCCTGATCGAGATCATCCCAGATGAAATTCCCGATTGTGTTCAGAGTCGTTAGCCCAGCATCAATATCTGTCCGCGGATCATTTGCGCCAAGCTGTATATCCCCTGAGGAGAAGATTCCGCTTGGCAACTCGGTGAAGTCTGAATCTATTTCGTCATTGAATATCCCGGTGTTGGCTGGAGACAGCACGAGGGAATCCGCAGACGGGGGTTCAATCGTGACGATATAGGTTCCCGGGGATAGAGGCGAAAACAGGTAATTGCCGTCGGAATCCGTTGTTTGAGTCTGAATCGGAAATATCAACAGCGGTCTGCGCCACAACTGCATCACAACGCCTTCCAGCCCGGCTTCATTGGAGTTTTGAATGCCGTCCTGTGATGTATCATTCCACACGAAGTCTCCGATGGAAGATGGTATTGTGAGGCCGATGTCAATGTCCCCTATAAAGTCGCCCTGTACAAGAGAAAGCACCTCTGATTTTCCTTCCTGGGTGTCGATGGCAGAATCTGTCCTGTTGCCTTCAGAATCGGCGCCCATCGTCAAAACTCGTCCTTCCGGAAGAGCGACCCTAACCCTGAATTGACCATCCGGCAAATTTTCGAAGGAATACCGTCCATCTGAACGAGTCAATTGACTGATGTAGGACTGCTCATTTGTTGCCGATTCCAAAAAGACCTCCACACCCGATGCGGGCGCTTCATCATCCGATCGCATGCCATTGCCGTCTGTATCCGTCCACACCTGCCCGTCGATGGAGGAAAGTGATAATGCGATGGCGAAGTCAACGTCCGGCACCGTGCCACCGTCTGTCAACATGACAGTCTGTGATCCAGAGGATGGAGCGATAAATACAAATCCCTGCTGAGGAACGACAGCTACATCGTGCGTCCCCGGCCACATACTTGAAAACTGATAGGTCCCGTCAGCATTCGATACTTCCTGATTGTCTCCGGGAGAAAGTAACCCGTCACCATCTCTGTCAACAAAAACTGTCCATCCTGATGCGCCTGATTCTGACGCGTCCATTACCCCGTTTTGATTCGAGTCCGTAAAAAGCGTACCCGAAAAAGTGTTAAATGGAACGTGACCTGCATCAACAAACCTGATGTGTTCACCAGCTGCTGGAGTGAGAAAAACATTGAAATCCAGCATGTCAAAATCGCTGTCGATCGCATCATCCTGGCCTACATTTAGTGGGCTTATTGGAACAGCGGGAACACCAAGGGAAACCTCATACTCGACATCCGGCTGGATATTGGAAAACTCGTATGTGCCTTGAATGGGGTCTGTTAATACCATTGCGATCTCAGCCGCCCCTCCTGCTCGAAATAACTTAACTATTGTGGAGCCCACAAATCCTTCTCCCTGGTTCCGAAGTCCATTTCCGTTATCGTCCGTCCACAAGCGTCCCGAGATCGCGGCCAGGTCGACCATAATGCTGCTGATGTCAACCATCTGGAGTGGATTGACGTCGAACGCGTTCGTCCGAAAAGTCTCTTGGTCGAAGTCATTGTCTTGATCGGGATTCGAGCCCGCACCCTGAATCGTCAATCCCAAGCCTTCTGGAACAACGACTTCAGCCACGTACCGTCCTGGAACAACCTCCAGCACAACCTCCCCGTTGTCACCTGTACTGCCGGAGGAAATAAGTTCGCCAGATGTGGGATTCAGAATTCTCACTTCTAGATCCTGAACTGGTGTCGCATTTTGATCGCGGATTCCCTCCGCTGTCGCACCGTTCCACGCCTTGAATCGCACACCAGTAAGGGATTGAAACCCGAACCTCGCAGTCGAATTGTGGCCTTCCGTTACAGAGATGGCGTGTAGGCCGATGGCTGGAAGTGTTTGCTTAAAGCCTTGCTGCCCAACGGCGCCAACTGAATAATTCCCAACTTGCAGAAATCCGGTGCCATAGTATCCTCCCTGAAACGAATTGGTCGAATTGGGAGCCTGGCTGATCCAATGTGGCTCTCCGAGGTCAAACGAACTGTTGTTATTTTCATCCAGGTAAACGGTCCAACCTATCAACGGATTTTCAATTCCAAAATCATACTGGCCGTCCCCATTGGTGTCCTCCCACACAAAGCCATTTATTGCCCCGAGTCCCGTGGGGTCTCCAGTTCCGGAAACGGTAAACGATTCGGTAGCAACGTCCAGGCTCGTACTAGCGATTCGTACAACAGCTATACTTAGATCTCCAGTGAGCGGCGAAAACGTAACATCGAAGGTTATTGGTGGTCCTGATGGGCTTAATACTGCAGGTAACGATGTCGAAATGTTACCGAGCTGATGGGCACACGGAGGGCCAATCGGACCCGCGGAAATGAACGTACACGTCGTTAACTGCAGGCCATCGAACAGAGGATCATCCTCGTCTAGAACTAGGTCGACGCTGCCGGTATTCTGAACAGTGAAAGTCTGAGTAACGGAAGATCCCGTCACGACCGTTCCGAAATCAAAGTTTCCTGAGGGTGTGACGGAGATGATGCCAACATCGCCCGCGCCCGAAAGTGTAGCCTGTGCAGACGAGATCCCCGGCGTGCTGCTCGTAGCCTCAAGCGTTGCTGATGAGAACCCTGACGCAGAAGGGGCAAACACGACATCAATCGTCATTGACGATCCTCCACTCAAAATCATGGGAAGCGTTGTCAAAAACGGATTGATGCTGAACACGCCACCCGAAACGGCCTGAATGGAAAAGCTTGAAATACTGACGTCTTGCCCCCCTGCGTTGCTGATGGTCACTGTTTGTGGGCTTGAAGTCGTTCCGAGTGCTTGGACTCCAAACTGAACCGGGGAAGGACTAATGGTGATCACCCCTGGCAACGCAGAGCCATCTGCAGTACCCGAGATGGGTATAGTGACCGGTGCCACTCCTGGGCTACTCGAGGAGAGAACCACGTTTGCGGTTTTGGGTCCCGTGGATGAAGGAGAGAACGTCAGTTCGACGGTAATCGGAGGATCGTTCGGCGAAATTACCGCCGGAAGAGAAGTTGAAGACGAAGAGATCGAGAAAGAACCCTCAACGTCACCATTAATCGTTGCAGAATTATATGTGAGATCAACACGACCGGAATTCCAGAGCGAAAGCGCTGACGGGCTGGAGGTTGTACCTACCGCCACGGTGCCAAATGACAGCGGACTCGGGGATGCGGAGAGGACTCCGGGTTCTGCTTCCCCTGAAAGAGGTATATCCAGATCAGCGACTCCGGTAGTACTTGTCGAAGCTCGAAGGATCGCTGAAAACGGGCCGGAAGAGGATGGGGTTGACGTGACGGCCACCGTCATGGATACGCCACTCGCCAGTGTCATGGGGAGCTGGCCCGAAACTGCAATCAATGAAAAAGCTCCAGATACGTCATTGAGAATGGTGAACCCGCTTACCACCACATCTGCACCACCTGAATTTGATACGGTTATCAGCGTAGCCGGTGCAGTGGAGCCGATCGCTTGCAATGCGAACTGGAAGGATTGAGGACTGGCGACCAAAACGCCAGGAGTAGGCGCCGGTACGCCTGTTCCTATCACTGATACCGTCTTATCTGAAACACCCAGGCTTCCACTACTGAGAACAATCGATACGGTTTTTAATCCTGTCGATGTGGGTGAGAATGTTAGATCAAACAAGAAGGCAGAGCCCCCGGGAGTAATGGTTGCAGGCATCGGGCCGATTGGGGTCCCAATGGAAAACTCACCTTCGACATCACCCGTGATAGAGATCCCTGTCAGGACCAGATCAGCATTTCCCGAATTGGTTATGGTCACCGTAGACGGGTTCGAAGAAGATCCTACCACCACAGATCCAAATGACACTGGGTCAGGGTGAGCGGTCAGCACTCCGGCACCTGCCGCACCCGACAATGTCACCTCAGCAGAAGCCACTCCGCTGGTAGAACTCGATATTTCCAGTGTGGCTGTGAATGACCCTATCGCTGACGAGCTGAACGAAACGTCCGCGGTCATTTCAGCACCTCCACTCAATGTCCACGGAAGCGTTTCTGAAATAGTTGTTACGCTGAACACGCCAGAGACGTCGTCAATGATGTTGATCCCGGACACTTCGGCATCCTGATCACCTATGTTCGTGATGGTCACCGTTTGGACAGCTGATGTAACGCCGGCCGGTTGTAACGAAAACACCAAAGAATTCGGATTCGGATTCAACTCTGCGGGGGCCAGCACGTTGTTACCGAAATCGGCGCCCGTTTCGGTTGAGCCACTCACGATATTAATCGTGTGAGCACCCCCGCCGGGAGAGCTCTGCTCGAATCCAGCCGGGAGTACAATGGCGATTACAAACGTTCCTGGGGCCAGAGAGGTGAACGAATAATCGCCGTTCGAATCGCTTGTTGTTGAGGCCTCGCCGCCATCCAGCTGGCCATCCGAATCCGAATCTATGTAGACCGTCCAGTTTGGCAGCCCTGGGTCACCCGCGTCCTGGATCCCATCCCCATCTGCATCCTGAAATACGGTACCTGATATGCTGCTTTCTCTATAGGCTCCAAATACCAAGTCTTGTCTGCTGGCTTGATCTGCTATAGTAAATGTGTAGCCCCCTGAGGCCGGTTCCGTTTGAACCCATGCCGAAGGGACAACTGCAAGAACTGTATAATTCCCTGCTGCCAGTCCTCGAAATTCATACTCCCCCGAGCCGTTACTGATTTCCGACAGCTCACTCCCGTCTAGCGATCCGTTTCCATTCGCATCGATAAAAAAGGTCCATCCGGACAGGGGGGATTCGCCTTGGTTTGCTGTTCCGTTTCCATTCCGATCATCATAGGCACGACCGCCAAACGACACCTGTGCTGAGGACTGGTTGGGGAAACTCAACGCGAGCACTGTAACGATCAACAGGCCAAATCGCATAGGATCTCAGGTAACGGGTGGAGCAGTCAGAACCGGACGGGGGAGGCCCAAGTAACTGATTTTTTAAGACTAATGCTCGTCTGGTGGCTTGACCCGCACCATCAACGCCGGATTGTCGGTGATAGTTGGAATGAGATGACATTCCGTCGAGTGTGTATGGGACGCCTTTTAGGCCCTTTGGATCTCGTTAGTCGAAACGCCATCGCGCTTCTCGTTTGATCCTTGTTCTCATCCGCGCCTGATAAAAAAAGACCCCAGCCCAGTACCATATCCCGACCGGCTATTTCACCAGGGTCATTTTCTTGACGTCCACGAACTCATCAGCAACCAAGCGATACATATACATACCGCTCGAGAGCCTGGAGGCGTCGAAACGAACCGAATGCCTGCCCGCACTCAACATATCGTTGACCAGCACGGCTACTCTGCGGCCGATATTTCTGAAGTACTGCCACCCACCGAGGTGGCAGAGGCCGAGACAAACTGACCTGTTTCGAATGAGATATCAAACGTGGCCTCGAATGACGCCTGTTTGGTACTGAAAAAGACTCCGCCGCGAATGAGCATGATCGATCAGGGCCGCTGAACATATCAATGACGCTATCGAAGGCTCACAAAGGAACCGCTGTCTCTGGCTCTGCTGGTTTGCGAAATGATCCGATAGAGATACAAACCGGGGGGCAGATTATCTGGACGGAGTTCAATTTGAGCCTCTTCTCCTGCGATCAGGCTGATTTGAAGTCTCGAAACGAGTTCACCAAGCGCCGAATAGACAGAGAGAGAATATTTTCCGCTCGTCGGAGCTCTGAACGTCAGGTTTGCTGTGTGACGAACCGGATTGGGATAGATTGCAGATTGAAGGGACGAGGTGAAGGGTAGCTGATCTTCCACGGCCACTGCAACACCACTGCCTTCCTGAACTCGGAATACCTGATTCGCGGTCACATCGAAAAAAGACTCAACATATCCGTTAGGCCACGTAATTCTCAGCTCACGGACGACGTTTGCGCTCCCCAGACCAAAATGAACGGGCTGAATGCTTTGACCCAGAAAATCCATTCCATCGTTCATTCTGAAGTAGGTGCCTTCTGCTGTCGTTGCACGAAGCACGGCACCGAGTCCATTTTTGTTTGAAGTAACACCTTCCAACTCGATTTGCAACCAGTTCCCGGTGATACTCTGGTTCTCGTACAGGTATGTCGCGTCTCCCCAGTTTGCGACCAGCATATCTAGATCACCGTCGCCGTCACCGTCAAACACAACAAGGCCGCGTGCTTCGGCCGATCCATTCGTGTTGCTGGACTCTGAGATATCTATAAATCCAAACGTGCCGGTTTCAGCGAGTGTGTTGCTAAAGAATCGATTTGGCGTCACTCCCTCCAGCGCCATCCCATTGACAACATACACGTCGAGATCTCCGTCCTGATCAGCATCGAAAAATTCTGTGCCCCAGGACCAGTCTGTGCGATCGATTCCCAAACCAGTGGCAGCCTCAACAAAAGGTGGGGCCTGCGTTCCGAGATAAAGCGGATTGGGCGTACCGGGTCTCATGGAGATGTTGGTGAGAAATATATCAAACAGACCATCATTGTTGACATCGCCGATTGTAGCCCCCATTCCGTTGCCGGAATCACCTACTTGATACAGGTCAGTAACGTCTTCAAACGTGTTGTTTCCCAGCCCCTTATACAATTCATTCGGGCCAAAATCATTCACCAGATAAAGGTCTGGTATGAAGTCTCTGTCGACATCGGCCGGGAGGACCGTCCATGTTCTGCCCCAGGAATCCACACCACTGGCATCCGATATGTTACTAAATGTTCCGTCTCCGTTGTTCTCGTATAGACGATTCTGGCCTGTCCACGCGTAAACGTACAGATCCAGGTCGCCGTCCACGTCCAGATCCCACCAGAGAGCACCTGCTGTCTCCAGAGAATCGCCGCTAGCAAAACTTTCCTGAAGCCCCGCCTGGACTGATACATCCTCAAACGTTCCATCACCTTTATTTTGGAAAAGTACTTCCGGACCAACATTGGTCAGAAACAGATCTGGGTCCCCATCATCGTCATAGTCGCCCCAAGAGGCTCCAAACTTGTTTCCCATCATTCGCTCGTCCCTTTTTGGGAGGAAGTCAACCCGTACCCCCGCTTCTACGGCAACGTCGGTGAAAGTACCGTCCCCGTTATTGCGATATAGGCGGTTCCAAGAGGTTGGATCAGACTCTTCATGTGGCAAATAGCCGACGAAGTAGAGATCCAGGTCTCCATCGAGGTCAAAATCTGCGACCGATATTCCATTGCTGTTGTATGCGTCAATCAGGCCAGCATCCTGTGTTTTCATAACAAATTGCTGTGCGTGTGTTTCAGAAACGGTAAGCACTGCTATGATGAGGGTCAGCAGCGCCATGACGGGCTGATATTTGTGGGGGGATGTACGCATCGACTTAAGGCTCTACTTGCATGGTAAACCTCATAGAACGTAATGGTTAGGCCTCGGAAAATCGAGGCAGAATCAGTTCAACAACATTTCAGGCGCTTAGCTACAACCCACTGGCGCCTGTCGCGAATGATTTTTGCCCTTCTGACCGCAAGTTTTGAGTTTCATCTGCTGACTTCCAGAATTCCAAATTGCGGCTACCCTATTGACATCAGTCTTCTCGAGGGTGTTAGGCAGACTACGCTAATGCATCCTGCTTATTTCTCAAAAGACCAACCAAAAGAGGAATAAACACCAAATCCGGATAAATCCGGTAGGAACCAGCTGAACACATTCCAAACGCATTCCACTCTTCACTCAATGTGGCGACAACGAATATCGCACCCCTCGCCCAGCGTCGTCCATTTCGCGGCGAAAAATGAATGATGAAGAGACCTGCGACCCCGGAGGTGACGGGCGGATTATTCGGACGCTTCGCGTCCTCATCAGTCGCTCGCTATGCGAGCTCGTGTCAAACCACTATCGGTTCTCATCCACCCACCAATGTAAAAATGCCCCGTAGGTCCTGCGGACCCGGGGCATTTTTATGAGGTGACGGGCGGATTCGAACCGCCGTACAGGGTTTTGCAGACCCTTGCCTAGCCACTCGGCCACGTCACCAGTTTCCTCAGTGCGTTTTCTCAACTCATCGTTACAACGAGTAAAACACCCTGAAGATCGCACGCCCGGCAGGACTCGAACCTGCAACCTGCGGATTAGCTTACCAACTACGGCTTTCGCCGCGGCCACATTCATATGTGGTTTTGTGGTCTGGACTATAACTTCGCCGTCTCAGGCGCGACACGTTTAGTCTCTACGGAACCTCCCGAAAGTCAGAAGCCCACCTGATGTGTTTTTTCTGACCATTCTTTGGCGCTCTTACCCGCAACTTGATGGTCTTAGCAATTGCTCTGGAGGCTATGTAATAGCACGAATCCGTATCGGGACAATAGATGCAATACAGATCTATCATTCGTTTATCGACTGCTCTTCGCTGGACTCCTTTGCTGTTGGTCCATGTCGAGATTAGCCGTACCTCCACGGTTCCAGATGCGTTAATAGACCTCGCTTTGACCTGAACGGTGCGGGATCCTTTTGAATCTGTTATCAACAGATCAAACGGCGCATGTTCGGTTTGTGGGCGAGAGACTATGTAGCCTTTTTGCGTCAGATCAAGTTGCGCCTTCAGAACACCTAAGTCTCCTAATGTTTTGGTTGGATGAATCATTTTTATGTGTTTTATCCAACCTATAGAGACCGAAAGTTTCCACGGTATCACCATGAACATGAATGTTCGAAGGCTTCACCGTTACGGTGTCGTCCACTTCGCGGATTCTTGTTTCTCCACGAAGGCTCCTATTCGTTTGAAGTCCACTGCTCTATCCAGTTGAGCTACGGGCGCATATTGAGAATGAACAAACCTGGCTCTGGCGCCGAGGTGGTCTATTCTGAACCAGCTGTTTCATTTTGCTCGCTTCCGTTGGATAGCTTCGCAAACTGTACGACTGTCCCAGAAAAGAATCGGCTCGCTCCCGAGGAAACGAACCGATTTAAATGTCGGGGTGGCAGGATTCGAACCTGCGACCCTCTGCTCCCAAAGCAGATGCGCTAACCGGGCTGCGCTACACCCCGAACTGCGGCTGTTGCCGCTGAATGCCTAACGAGACTTGGCTGCTGCCAGTTCGCTCTGGACATCGCTCGCATCCACCATCTTGTGGCGGTAGCTGTACTGTCCGTTTTCTTTTTTCTCAGCGATGACGAGCTTGGCCATTTTCTTGGCATCTCGTTTTTGGGCGAGCACCTTGTCGCCGAATGTTTGCTTCTTTGCCATTTCAGATCACTGTCAACGGGTGGCGCCGGTCATCATCTGGCCGGCGTCGAGACTACTTGGTCTCTTTATGAATCGTGTGCTTACGAAGGACGGGATTGTACTTCTTCAGTTCGAGGCGGTCGGGTGAGTTGCGACGATTTTTCATCGTAGCATACCGCGACGTGCCTGGAGCTTCGGTGCAATCCAGAATCACTTTCGTACGAACGTCTTTTCCTTTGGCCATGTTATTCTACCTGTCGGTCAAACGTTAATGCCGTTCGCGCGTGCATCTTTCAGCACGGCGGAAATTCCTTTCTTGTTGATCGTCTTGATGGTTTTCGCCGAAACCTTCAGCGTAACCCAACGATCTTCTTCCGGGATGTAAAAGCGCTTCTTCTGGATGTTAATCTCGAAGCGTCGCTTAGCCTTGTTGTGTGCGTGAGAAACATGGTTTCCCGCGACAGGGCCTTTGCCCGTAAGGTCGTCTCTTCTCGCCATCAGTCTTTGTGTCTGGCGTGATAAAAAATTGCGCTTTCCGCTGGTGGGGCGAACGGCACAAACTGTGCTGCACCGGTATTCCAGTACAGAACCGCAAATATACTGCGCCGATGGCACGCTGCGCAAGCCAGAGAGGGGCTCCAACAGGTCGGATTTCTGCCGAATTTGTGTGAAGTTATCCGTTTTCAGCCCCGAATCTCTCGAATCTCAGCACAATTCCAACTATCCGTCCATATTGACCGCACTCGCGGGTTCAATTGCTGCCGCCCTCGTAGCTGGATACCAGGCCGCTGCAACACACAGAATCAGCGCCATTATTCCGATAAGTAGAACATCGACGAAACTGATGGAAACCGGGTAGGCGTCGATCAAAAATGATTCAGCCCCGGGCAGGGTCACAAGCCCGAAGGTCTTTTGTACGAGCGCAAGCCCGAGACCCAGAACCACGCCGACCCCGCTGCCGACAAGTCCTATCAGTAGTCCTTCCGACAGAAAAATCCTTCGCACGTCTTTTCTCTTGACACCCATCGCTCGCAGGGCGCCAACATCGCGACGCTTTTCGATAACGATCATGGTCAATGACCCGATTATGTTGAAGGCAGCAACCACGACGATTAAAAGCAACACGAGTGAGGCTCCGAATTTCTCAAGTCGCATGACGTCGTAAAGCGATTTCTGCAGGTCGTACCAGGTCAAGGATTCGTATCGGCTGGTGTCCAGATTCTCATTGAGCCATGATCTCACATTGTCGGCCTGCTCGAGGTCGCCAAGCCGAAGCTCCACCCCGGAGACCCTGCCACCCATATTGAAGAGGCGTTGCGCTTCGGTCAGAGAAACAAAAACATGACTCTCGTCAAAAACTGATTCCAACTGAAAAAGCCCGCGCACCTCAAACTGACGCATGGGGGAACTGCTGAGTACCCGTGTGTACATCCTCTCAATGGCCGGTGCGGAAAGCAGGGCCACCTTGCTGGCATCCGCTCCACCGCCAGCAGGCGTCAGAAGCATCCGTTCTCCCAGGCGCTGTCCCAGGACGATGCCCGGGCGCCCACCCACACGGCTTACATCAAATGTCCCAAACGTCGTTCCGGCCACGACTCCATCATCTCCTGAAAGAGCGTTTTCTTCCACTCCCCGCACTATGACAACTTTGTTGACATCTGAGGATCCTTCGTGAAGCAGCATCGCCTTCCCTTCTACATACGCCGTCGCCGACACCACGTCGTCATGCGTAAGGGCGACTTCTATCAGCGAATCGGCGGACGCAAAGCCTCGTTCTTCAACAGATACAATTCGAACGTGGGGGTCGTACGAGACGAGCATATCCCGTACGAATTCGAAAAAACCATTCAGCACAGACAGGACCACAATGAGGGCGGCCACACCCAACGCGACACCCACAACGGAAATTCCTGTGATCCTCGAGATGAGGGACACCGACCTTGGGCTCGACAAATATCGCCGCGCTATAAGCAGTCTATAGTCCAATCAGTCTTCCTTATTCCTTTGCTCAATTCATGGTTGAGGGCCTTCAACGTCACGATCTCACATCTGGTCCATGCGTCTCTTTTGACAGGTGCATCGCACATTCCGGAGGAGTTGAGCGAACAATCCCGTCTCCAACCTGTTTTCGGATGCTCATATTCGTTGCGCGATTTGCACAATCCAAAGAACATCATCGTCCTGCTGCTGCTTTTCCTTTTTGGTGGGCAGGCACTTGGCCAGACGCCCGACTCGCTGAATGGCCGCACCAAATACGGCATGCAGGTGCTGCTGACAAACAGCGGATTCGGACTGGGAGGGTACATGTCCCGAGATATATCGGACCGGCACGCCCTGACTGCGGAATTGAGTATTTCAGCCGCCAAGGATGAGCGCGAGGTTGCCTTCTTCGACCGCTTTGGACAGCGCGACGTGCCAAACAAGGCCAATTACCTTCTGGAAATACCCTTTTTAATCGGTGGAGAAAAACGGCTTTTTGAGGACAAAATTGAGGACAACTTCAGGCCGTTCATTTCTGCTTCTGTCGGCCCGCTGCTTGGTTGGGTTTATCCCTATTTCGATGACGACAACAACAACGGCGTGCTTGACGAGGGCGAATCAACACACGATGTCCTCAGTGGAGTCACGAACGGCCACATTCAGCCTGGCTTCGCCTCTTCGCTCGCGATCGGGGCCCGATTCGGGGAGCCCGGGGCCTCGGGTTATGGAGTGCGGATCGGGTACCGTTTCTCCTATTATCTGGATGAAATAGCACTTCTGGAGCAGTCGATCAGGGCTCCATCGCGAAGACTGGGAACGCCACTCGTCGTCGTGTACTTCGGTCGGTTCGGAAATTGAACCGGTCGCTCGCAGGTTCTTGGTCTAAACGTTGAACCTGAACAGGATTACATCGCCATCGACGACAGTGTATTCTTTTCCTTCCGAGCGCATGACACCCGCGTCCCTTGCGCCGGACTCGCCACCCTGGTCGACGTAGTCTTGAAACTTGATTGTCTCGGCCCTGATAAATCCTCGTTCAAAGTCTGTGTGGATCTGACCGGCAGCCCCTGGCGCTTTCGTGCCTCTTCGGATGGTCCAGGCCCTTGTCTCTTTTGGCCCCGCTGTGAAAAACGTTATCAGGCCAAGAAGATCATATGCCGCCTGAATCAGGCGATCCAGCCCTGACGCCTCCAGGCCCATTTCCTCCAGAAAAAGGCCCTTTTCATCATCTTCAAGTTCTGCAATCTGTGCTTCCAACTCGGCAGACACCAATACCACGCCCGCACCTTCTTCCGCCGCTATCTCACGAACTTTTTCGACGTACTCGTTCCCTGTCAAAATTTCGTCTTCTCCAACATTGGCGGCGTAGACGACCGGCTTGGAGCTCAGAAGGAAGAGCGAGTCCAGCCATTCCCGTTCGATGACGCTCGTCTCTAGGCGTCTTACTGGATTGCCATCAGACAGGAAGGTCAGCAGGTGTTCGTAGAACGACAGCTCGTCCTTCACCTTTTTGTCGCCGCCTTTTGCTGCTTTCTGAGTCCGGTCAATTCTTTTCTCTACAGCATCCAGGTCTTTGAGGAGCAACTCCGTCTCGATGACCTCGATGTCGCTGCCCGGATCGACGGTGCCCGATACGTGCACAACATTTTCGTCGTCGAAACAACGCACAACATGAACAATCGCGTCTACTTCGCGAATGTGTCCAAGAAACTGATTGCCGAGCCCCTCTCCTTTTGACGCGCCCGCAACCAGTCCCGCGATATCGACGAATTCAATTGTCGTCGGAACGACTTTGACCGATTGGTTTATGGTCCCCAGATTAGTCAGGCGTTCGTCGGGCACAGAAACCATCCCCACGTTCGGCTCAATCGTGCAGAACGGATAGTTTGCTGACTCGGCGCCAGCCTGGCTGAGCGCGTTGAAGAGGGTCGACTTCCCGACATTGGGAAGTCCCACTATGCCACATCGTAAGGCCATGGGTTTCGGGCTATATTTATTCCGGCTATGGGTACCGGCATTGGCGTCGGCAACCCGCAAAATCCGCTCGATAAACTCCGGTGACCGTATTTGTTTCTGTTTCTGCGTAAAGACTGGCTGAATAACCAACCCGTTATCATTTCGCCATTGTTGTTGTTGCTTTTCATAATGGGATTATTGATCCCGCAATATGCTGCAGCACAATACCTTGAGCCGATCGGCCGCCATATCGTGGTCGGAGTCTCTGGCATCGATGGGTACGGCCTTCAAGTCGGAACCGTCTCGGCCAAAACGCTCTACGTCACCGAGCTGATGGTGTTATCTGACCTCGAGCCCCTGGTTTCCGGGTCTGAATCGAATTCTCGCGTGGTACTTCTTCCGGGGATTGCCTTGCGACTTCTCGGGTTCGAGCGACTTATCGGTGGAGCACCGTACCGCGGTTTTGATCTGGACGCCGGATTCAGGGCGGGACCAGGACTGTCCTTCTCTACCGACGAAACGCAGTCTGACAAAGATCGCCGGTTTGAATTCGTGGTTGAGCCCTTCCTCAGGTTATCCGTGGCTCGATCCAATGATTGGACTTGGTTTCTTGAATCCGGCACAACCCGGCCCAACATTCGTGTCGGGCTCTGGATTCAATATTGAACGTAACCTGTTTATCCTGGCGTTCTGGCCCCAGACGAGTCGCTATCCCACGAACGGAATCGTATAGAACTTGCGCTCTGGAAGACGCACTGCCGTAAGGTGTCCCAAAGATGGGTGTGTATAAAAAACGCACCCGGTATCGATGTTGATCAGCTGCTCGGTGTTCATAGGCGCCGATACCGGCGTGTGGCCGCAAACGACGGTTTTTTCCCAAGGCAATTCCGTGGCCTTCAGATGACCTCTCTCCCACAAGTACACCATGGGGTCGTTCTCTTCGAGGTTTTCGGCTATCGTGAGCCCCGGCCTCAGGCCCGCGTGAACAAAGAAAAACTCATCTGTTTCCAGATACAGCTTCGTCTCGCGGACCCACTGGATGTGCTCGTCGGATATGACTGAGCCTTCTCCATTCGTGCCGTAGCTGTCCAGCGTTGTCATTCCCCCGTTTATGGCCCACAGGTCGTATTCACCGTTGTCCAGATAGCCGAGCATAAGCTCTTCGTGATTACCGCGAAGAAACGTGCACTCGACCTCTTCGCTGAGTTTGATCAGCCGATCTATCACCCCTTTTGAATCCGGACCCCTATCTATATAGTCTCCTATAAATACGATGTGGTCATCGGGCTGGAGGTTTACCTTTTTGAGAATGGCATCCAGCGAAATCGCGCAGCCATGTATGTCTCCAACAGCTATCAGCCCCATGTCGGAACTCCCTCAATCTGATTTTTTTCTGCGCCTCTCATGCTTTCTCCTGCGTCGTGCGCTGCGCGATGCTTTCCATTCCGACCAGTCCACGACCGGACTTTTTCAGTCTGCCTTCTTTCTGAAAGTCGAGCAGCACGGCGTCCAGAATTCCATTGATGAACTGTCCGCTGCGGTTCGTGCTGTAGCGCTTGGCAACCTCAATAGCCTCGTTGATTGACACCTTTGGCGGGATGTCCTCGAAGTGAAGCATTTCACAAATGGCCATTCTCAATAGCAACCGATCAATTAGAGCGATGCGCGACAACTCCCAATTCTTGGTGTATCGCTCCACAATTTCGTCCGCTTCCTCTGCTATATCGAGAGAACGAAGAAATATCTTCTTTGCGAAGTCTTTCGCCGTTTTGTCCGTACCCAACTGTTCATCGATGATAGTCTCGACCACGTGGTCTGCATCATCGCCTCCGATGGTAAAAGCATACATGGCTTGCATGGCCCTTTCACGGGCTTCTCTGCGACTACTCATCTGTTACAAACAGCCTTTCAAAAAACTTTGGTGCGTCTCCGATTCCGACTGTGGACTCGGCTCTGGGGTTGCCTAGAATACCCTTCTTAAATAAGTAATTCAATCGTTGACTACGTATTAGAGAAGCCTTTACACGAATGAGGGTATTTCGCGCTGTGCTGAAGGGTCTGTTAATGACTGTCCTGTACCGTTTTACACCCGTTCATGACCCTTTTTCGCATTCGTGTCATCATCTTTCTTTTTGTCGTTGCCATTTCAACCAGCATCGAACGGGTTTCTTCTCGATCGTCGTGCTCGAACTCTTTTCGTGTGGATCAGACTGAACCTGTGTTCATTCGCGGGACTGTCAGCCAATCCCGTGTAGGCACAGACTTATTTGTTGCGCCCGGGTGCGGAGCCCGATTCTATCCTACCACGGCAAACGCAGGTTTGCATGCGGGTGATTTCGTCCTCGTTTCGGCCGATATCCGCCCCTTGGCGCCTCGGCGAAATCCGTACGACTTCGACGAAAAAGGATTTCTCAGATCAAAAAATGTGTTCCTCGTTGCCGAGCGACTTCGGGTTTTAGTTGTTGACCACGGCCGTCACGATCGGACACTGCTGTTTCTTTGGAAGGCCCGCTCGTGGGTTGCCACGAGAATCGAGGGTGTATATGAAGACACCGAGATTTCCGGGCTGCTGAATGCGATGTTACTCGGAGATCGATCCAGAATGCCAACAACAATGAAAGAAGGATTCCGGGCTACGGGTCTTGCTCACCTTCTCGCAATTTCTGGACTTCATTTTGGGACCATATCCGCTACGTTGCTGGGATTGATCTCGGTGATTTTGAGGCGCCTTCCGCTGAGCCTTCAAACCCGACGAAGGCTTTCATTCTGGCTCGTCATAGTCGCGATGGCTTTCTATACGTTCCTTGTGAAAGCGTCGCCTTCTGTAATTCGGGCCTTCGTCATGATGGGTATGACGGTGGCCGCCTGGTCCACGGGTCGGAAGTACATCCTGGGGTCGGCACTATTGCGAGCGTTTCTGGTTCTGGTCGTGTTGAATCCGATCCAGATTTTCAATGCTGGATTTTTACTTTCGTTTTCTGCAGTCGCTGGTATAGCAGTCGGGTTGCACCTTGGTAGAAGTCCACGGGTAGTCCTTTTAAAAAAATCATGCTCTCGAAGCACCTGGGGCGTCGTGTTCGCAGTCTGGATTTCGTTTTGTGCGAGCGTATTTACCTCCCCTTTTGTGCTCTACTTCATCGGTTTCATCCCGCTTCTCTCGTTTTTGCTTGGACCATTGGCCATATGGCTGACAACCATTTCTCTGGCTCTCAGCTTGGTGACAGTTATTTTTTCACCTCTATTGGATTCTTTGGCGCCCTTGTCCATCCTCCTTTTTCATTTTCTATTGTCTCTTGTTGACACTGGATCAACCATCTCTTTCCAGCCCACTATTCAGCACGCCGTTGGAGAGTGGAATTTTGCAGCATTCATTCTTCTCTTTCTGTTACTCGCCATGGCACGCGTACCATGGCAAATCAGGACGGCTCTGATAAACCTGATGTTGCTCGGTGTCTTCATATCAGTTCTGGCACGATCTGAACACGAGTTGGAGGTGTCTTTTCTGGATGTAGGACAAGGCGATGCCGCCATCCTTTCCATTGCGGGAAAAACACCATTGGTTGTCGATACTGGACCAGAAAATCGAAGTGGTAGAGCGGTTGCACGTCATCTTTCGGCCGTCAATAATTCCTCAGCCGAATATGGGGTCGTACTTACCCATCCTCATCAAGATCACACAGGGGGAATGGCATTCCTGACAGAGTCATTGCCTCAGGCGCAGATCATTCACAGCGGTTGGTACGAAGATAATAGTTCTCCTTTATCCGCTCCCGGTATCAGGGTTGAAAGGGGACAAACAATCGATTTGATTCCCGAAACAAGGATCTACGTACTTCATCCTCCTTCCAGCATCGTTCGGTATCCGTCAAGCAATGAAAATGATAATTCCGTCGTGTTGCTTGTTGTTTTCGGTCAGACTCGGTTTTTACTGCTTGGCGATGTAGAAATGGAAGCAGAGAGGATGGTATTGGACAACTACGCTCCCTTTCTGGGTGTAGACGTTGTAAAAATCGCCCACCACGGCTCAAAAACAAGTAGTTTGCCTGAGCTGGTCAATGCATCACAACCACGATACGCCGTCGTCAGTGTTGGGCTGAACAATCGCTTTTTACATCCTGATATAGACGTATTGGAACGATGGAAAGGCGCTCGCGCCCAGGTGTTATCTACAGCCGAACACGGTGCAATCGAATTTAAAACTGATGGACTGACTCTGCAGCCCTACCGACCCATGGTCAGTGGTCGATGAACACGGCGATCTTCTGGTTGTCAGAAAGGTGATCCGTCGTGGGGCTTAGTTTGTACCCGCGCACTCCTTTACTCGTGTGGGCTCCGGCCACAATCAAGTCAGCTCCTCCAGCTTCAGCCTGCTCCAGTATACAGGTGGCCGGATCGGCATCTACCATACTCACCACACGTACCGGAAAACCGTGATGTTCGAGGTACGTCTTCGTCAGTTCCAGATGTAGTTCAGCGTCCACATCATCCTTTTCGTGCGCATAAAGTACTTCCACCTCTATGTCCCTCCCGAAAGGTGCCATATGAATGAATCTTCTTATGGCTCTGGCTGAGGAGTTTTCACCGTTTGTGGCATAAAGAACCTTTTTAACTTCGCGATATCCTTTCGGCACAATCAGACTTGGCCCGATAGTGTTGTGGAAGACACCCGCCAGTGTGTTTGTCCGTTGTTTGGGGTGACTGTAGAAGAAATGTGGATCACATCCCATGACGAGTAAATCATGGTATTTCATGTCCTCCACGATACGCTGAAACGGCACTCCTTCTTCGACAGCCTCAACGTGTTTGACACCAGATCCTTCGACATACTTTTCAAAATCATCGATCAGACCACGGGCTTTCTCTCTCGTTTCCTGAGTCAGATTTTCCTTCAGCTTTTCTGCGTAGTACATCGATCCGATTCCACCGCCTCTTGAACTCGCTTCAATCATGTGCGTGTCAACAACGGCGAGTCCAGTTATCAGAGATCCATTTTCGCGGGCAATACGAACGGCAAACTGGGTGGCAACCAGGGAATCAGTATCTGGGTCGAGAGCAACAAGAATGCGTTTTATCATGATTCAAATAGAGCAGTAGTGATGTCGACTGTCTTTGTGAAAGGTACACGCTCCGAAGTCGCGTCACAACGACTCTTAGACCTCAAGGGGAGGATCATCCGTTAATACACGGTCATCAACAGCTCTTATAAATGATATATAAGAATATTGTTTTAGTAGTCATTCGTAATAGGGACTGTGGATTTGTTTAAAACAATATTTTCAACCCCCGTTGACCCAGCTATGTGAATGGAATTGTTGATTGTTTTCCCCAGTTGGTTGGTCATGGGGCGCCTGTTAAGAGTTTGACTTGCGGGATTTGGCTGCCACAGCAAACATATCCACGATAATCCACAGTGATTTTGTGGATAGGTCAATCGAAACTTTCAACCGTGAGGCCTGTGTGTGAAAATGGTTCAACAAAAGTGACCAACTCCAATTTTTTCAACAGGTCTCAACAATGAGGTCACATATCTACAGGAGAAAACATTTTACAAACCTGTTTTCAACAGTGGCCTGTTGAATGACACGGTGGCCAGACTACCGCCCGAGAAGCCTGAACATTTCAGATTTGTACGCCTCAACCCCAGGCTGATCAAACGGATTGATACCCAGCAAATACCCTCCCAGCGAGACGGCATGTTCGAAGAAATAGACGAGGCGGCCAATGTTCTCTTCAGAGATGCTGTCCATCGTGATGGACTGAACGGGGACTCCGCCCGCAAGATGGGCTTCCATCGTTCCAGAATAGGCAGCTTTATTTACCTCGGTCAAGGTTTTACCAGCCACATAATTGAGCCCGTCCGGATCCTTAGAATCGAAAGGAATCTCGGCTGAGCGCCGGTCGTCATCAACAATCAAAAACGTCTCGATCAGGTTGCGCTTGCCTTCTTGTACATACTGCCCGATAGAATGAAGATCGGTCGTGTAGGTACAGGTAGCAGGGAAAAGACCTCTTTTGTCCTTGCCCTCGCTTTCTCCAAACAATTGCTGCCACCAGGCGCTCAGTCCTGCCAGGCGCGGCTCGAAGACGGACAACAATTCGGTCGTATAACCACTTTCGTGGAGGCCATACCGGGTCATGGCGTAGTCCAGGGCAGGATTGTCGACGGGTGATGATAGTTCGTTCATCATGGCAACCGATCCGTAGAAAAGGGAGCGGATGTCAAACCCGGCTGCCGCAATCGGAATCAGTCCCGCAGGTGAGAGGAGCGAAAAACGACCACCTATATCGGTAGGAATATCAAATGTCCTGTAGCCCAATTCAAGAGCCAACGCCCTGAGGGCACCGCGCTCGGGGTCTGTCGTGGCAATAATGCGATCTGAGCTATCAGAAAAGTGGCTCTCCATCCATTGTCTGGCAAACCTGAAGGCAATTGCGGGTTCAAGTGTAGTCCCGCTTTTGGAAATCACGTTGACATACACGGACTTGCCCTCGAGAGAATCAAAAAGCTGGGTCAGGTACGAGTCTGAAACATGATGGCCGGCGAAGATCACATCAAGAGGTGAGTTGTCGGTCTCGGCCCCTTCATTGCCAAGAGTGGGTTGACGAAAATACGGAGACAGGGCCTCGATGACAGCCTTCGCTCCCAGATACGAACCACCAATGCCGATACAAATCAGCACATCGGCTTCTCGACGAATCTCCTTTGCCAGTGATGCTATTTCCTCGAGGAGGGCATCGTTGGGATCCTGCAGAATCCTGCGCCATCCGAGCCATTCACTACCTGTGCCGGTTCCCGCCAACAAGGCTTCGTGCGCAGCACGCGCTCGCCCAGCGAGGCCACCAGGTCCATTTTGGCCCGGCACAGATTCTTGGGCGGCCACGTGTGGACCCATGAATTTGGCTGCCTTATCGAAAGAAAATCGAAGCATGTGGTGCGGTAATCGTCGAAACGTAGTAAGTACGATGCAGGTACTATCTTATGGGTCCAAATTAGTGACATCGACGCTCTTATATGCGAACATTCATCTCTTTCGAAGAAGCGCGCAAAATTGTACTTGAAAGTGGGCAGACAACAGGATCTGAAACTGTACCACTGAACGAAGCACATGGTAGGGTTCTGTATGGTGTTCATGATGCCCAGTGTGACATCCCGCCGTTTGCGAGTTCGGCCATGGACGGATACGCGGTTCGAGCGGAGGATTTTGAGAACGACAACCCGTCACTGCGTGTCGTTGACCACATCGCAGCAGGAAGAGTTTCCGATATCACATTGACTTCGGGGACGTGTTCAGAAATAATGACGGGCGCTGTAATACCAGAGGGTGCCGATGCTGTTGTGCCGATAGAATGGGTCGCTGAGAGGAGCGAAAACGTGGTGTCCTTTACCTCGGCCCCGAAGCCGGGCCGACACATTCGTCCCGCGGCAGAAGATGTAAGAAAAGGAGATCGTGTTTTTATGGGTGGAGAGGTAGTCACACCGCCCATAGTCGGCATGCTGGCATCCATTGGCGTCGATCCGGTTCTTGTTTCCCGACGTCCCGAGGTGGCTATCATATCGACGGGAGATGAAATAGTGGATCCGATCACCCTTCCCGGACCTGGCCAGATTCGCAATTCCAACGGCCCCTCCCTCAGGGAACAGGTGGTATCAAGTGGAGGAGCGTGCGCCGCGTTTCACCATGCACCCGATGACGAGTCGGCAATCAAGAGAGTGGTTGAGGGGTGTGCTGGCTCCGACCTTATCATCTTTTCAGGGGGTGTGTCGGTGGGCGCGCACGATCATGTAAAAACTGTCCTTGAAGAAATGGGAGCGGAAATGCTCTTCTGGAAAGTCAAACAGCGCCCGGGCAAACCCTTGGCGTTTGGAAAACTGAAGGACTCGCTGTTCATGGGGCTTCCGGGAAACCCGGTATCATCAGCCATGTGTTTCGAGATCTACGCTCGGCCGCTCATAAGAAAGATGCTGGGTATCGCGCAGGTAAGCGGACCGCGGCTCAAAGCGAGATTGGTCAGAGAAACGAAAAAGGTGGAAGGCCTGCACTTTTTTGCCCGAGGAATTGCCAGCCAGGATGAGGGCGGCAGGCTGAAGGTAGAAGATGCCGGCCCCCAGCAGTCGAATCTTTATGGAACGGTGGTGAGGGCTAATTGCATCATCCATCTTCCCCAGGAGACACGTGTTGCCCAGGCGGGGACGGATGTCGAAATCGAATTGTTCGAGTGGGCGGGAATCAGTCCTGCTTGAACACAGGCTCGAAGTCTCTAACAGGAGGAGTGCTTTGGGATACAGCCTGGCGCCCACGGCGCAACTCCATTTCATAGGCCACACGGTCAGAGCGGTAAAATCGCTGCTGAAAGCAAATCTGTTGATTGGCCTCGGTGAAGGATGTTCGTTCGATCAGCAGCAATGCCCTCCCCCACGGAACGTCCAGATGTTGGGCAACATCATTGGGCGCATTCACGGCCTCAATTCTGAATATTCCCCGACAGACGCAGATGTCGTGCTCACTTTCCAGCACTCCATAAATGGACGTCTTCTCAAGGTCCTGCTTTTCCAACAAGTGAGCATAAAACATCGGAAGCCAGGTACGGTCGTAAGCGAGGGTCTCGCCATCCCCCCTCCTGAGTCTATCTATCCGGTATATGACAGTGCCACTATCGACACCCAGTTGAGCAGCGACCCTGGGCCCGGCCGCTTCGGTCTCGCGCTCCAGGACGACAGACTCGGGTGCCAACCCGGCGGCCTCCATGTCCTCAACAAAATCAGATAGCCGATCCAGCCCATGATGCAGCTTGTTATCACTCACGAAAGATCCGAGGCCCTGTCGACGGTAGATCAGATTTTCAGATTCCAGGGTTTGCAATGCGCGTCGAACAGTAATTCTGCTGACTCCGAACTGATTTCCGAGCTGATTCTCTGAAGGGAGTTGATCGTTTTCGAGAAGGCTGCCGGATTCGATCTGGTCCCGAATCCAGGAGCTGACCTTCTCGTGGCGAGGTGTTGCTGATGCCATTGTCTTTCACGTTCGATGAGAGCGGGCGGCTCCTCATCAGAGCCGCACCCAACCTACGTAATTCAAACGTGTAATGACAGGCATTCGGCCAGATCATTATACACATTGAAAATCGGCATATAACAAGTTTTTGTAGGGATTGGGACGACACGCCACAAGGAACTCTCAGGACAAACTTGTCATTACAAG
>Ga0209992_10001253_pt1 | contig 27840 bp, 31 predicted proteins | sample 2SBtaG_2_FD_182564 | JGI IMG/M metagenome (GOLD analysis project Ga0209992, IMG submission 182564) | Deep subsurface microbial communities from Kolumbo volcano to uncover new lineages of life (NeLLi) - 2SBTROV12_ACTIVE470 metaG (SPAdes)... | ecosystem: Environmental > Aquatic > Marine >... | reverse complement strand
CTTGTCGTTGTCTTGTTTTTTAGGAACAAAATCACCACAAATCAAGACACTTTCAAGACAAGTTTGTCTTACTTTTTTTTATTCCTAATTTTTGTCCAACTTTCATTTGACGCTATTTGGAGTGCTATACATTGAAACTATGTTTACATTGAAAATTTTTAGTTTTTTTGATTTTCAATAACTCTATAAACAATTAGTAAACTCTTCAAAATATGGTAAAAGACGAAATCGGTGGTCGACCTGTTGATATTACAAAAGAATCTGGGGCAATCAAAGTTGTATTTCATCCCATGGCAAAAAATGCAACAAAACCTGATGCAGTAGTATTTTCTGTAAAATTAACTAAAGCAGACCTAGAAAAACTCAAAAAAGCATTCTGATCGTACATACGTACAATTGGTAATAACATACGTACAATTGTTTTTATTAGACTTACACATTTAGATAATTGTGGGTAAGAAAGACGAACAGCAGGTAGGTAATGAAACCTATGGGTTTGATGCTATTCGTGGAATTCAAGCAAAACGAGAATTCTATGTTGCAATGTGTCCACTCAAAATTATTCCAAAGTTGTTTATCTTCAATGATTATGACATCCCTCCAAAATTAAGAGCTCAAAGAATTTTACGAGAATCAAGAATTCCTGCAATTAAAAATTATATTCTTGAGAATCCTAAAGATTACACTTTTTCCTCATTAACTGCATCAGTTGACGGAGACATGAAGTTCTTTCCAGCTACATCATTAGGAGATGATGCAAAACTTGGACGTCTATACATCAACATGGATGCAAGATTACTAATCAATGACGGACAACACAGAAGAAAAGCAATTGAAGAGGCTCTAAAAGAAAAACCAGAATTAGGAAAAGAGATGATTTCCGTTGTATTCTTTAAAGATGACGGACTAAAGCGTAGTCAACAAATGTTTTCAGATTTGAACAAAAATGCAGTAAAGCCAACAAGATCTTTGAACATTCTATATGATCATCGTGATGAATTGTCTCAATTCATTGTGGATTTAACATCTACTATTGATGCATTCAAAGACAGAGTTGAATTAGAAAAAACCACAATTGGACGACGCAATAAAGAAGTTTTTACATTAAATGCTATTTCAGATTCCTCTTTGAAATTATTAGGAATTAAAAAAAATAGAAAACCAAGTTTGAAAGAAAAAGAAATCATCAAAACATTTTGGCAAACTGTTTCAAAAAACATGTCAGAATGGCAGCTACTCATCAAAGGAGAAATCACTCCATCTGAATTACGTAAAAATTATGTAAACACAAATGCAAATCTTCTAAATGCTTTAGGAATTTTTGGCAGAATTATAATTGAAATCTATCCTGATGAGTGGGAACTAAAACTACGTAACCTCAAAAAAATAGATTGGTCAAGAGATGCTCCAGAATGGGATGGTCGATTAATCAAACATGGACAGATGCAAAAACAATCTACTGCAATTGAACTAGCTGCAAATATTATTCTCAAAAAATGTGGCATCCCCCTATCTACTGAAAGAGAGAAAATAGAGGCCAAATTATGAGTAAATCGCTCATATCTGAGATTGATTTTAAGGCCATCATTAAGAGAATTCAGCATGTTTATCAAAATGACAACAGACCTTGGATTTTGGGCTTTAGTGGAGGCAAAGACTCCACATGTATGGTTCAGCTAGTATGGAATGCATTATCAAAACTACCTTCTGAAAAATTAACAAAAAAAGTCTATGTGATTTCATCAAATACTTTGGTAGAAGCTCCTCAAATTGCTGAGCGAATTACAATTAACTTAGACAAGATAGAAAAAGAAGCAAAAAAAATTGGTTTACCAATAGAAACCAATCTTTTGCGACCTCCAACTTCAGATACTTTTTGGGTAAGGATGTTAGGGCTAGGATATCCTGCACCAACTTCAATGTTTAGGTGGTGTACTGACATGCTCAAAATCTCAAATGCTGATAGATTCATCACTGATACTGTATCAAAACATGGCGAAGCTATAGTTCTTCTTGGAATGAGAAAAAATGAAAGCACTACAAGAGAACAAGTCATGAATCTGTATGCAATTAAAAATAGTTACTTGTCAAGACATTCAAAATTTGATTCAACGTATGTCTTTACGCCTATTGAAGATCTATCTGCTGAAGATGTTTGGAATTTTTTACTTGAAAACAAAAATCCTTGGGGTGAAGAAAATCTAGATTTGCTTGCAATGTATCAAGATGCAAATGCAAGTGAATGTCCCCTAGTCATTGATACTAGTACTCCATCATGCGGTGGTGGTAGATTTGGTTGTTGGACTTGTACTGTAGTTGATAATCAAAGTTATCTTACAAATCTAATTGACACCGATAAAAAAAATGAATGGATGGAAGTTTTAGCGGAACTTCGTGAAGAACTCAAACTAACTCAGGAGCAGTTTGGATATTTGTGCAAAAAATGTAATTCAGTGATCAAATTTAACCGAAATCAAAAAGAGTATTCTTGTCCTACATGTGATTTGATTTTTGAAAAACCCATAGATGCTGAAAAAGAGAACAAAATTGAACTCTATGATGTTTGGGCCAAATTCCGAGAGAAAATTAGGCGTTCAGGGAGGGTAGAACTAAAGTCCCACGGTGATGGATACACGCCTGGTCCATACAAAATGGAGTTCAGACTAGCATATCTTGAAAAACTTCTCAAAGGCCAAGTTAAAATTCAGAAATTAAAAAACGATCCTGATTTTGAATTAATTCTAGAAGATGAAATTCATGAAATCCAAAAAATTTGGATAAATGAACAAGGAGATTGGAAGAATTCAGTTTATGAAATATACAATAGAATTACTGGTAAAAACATCCAATCAACTAAAAGTGGCTTAGGAACATTTGGTGCAACTGAACAGGAATTATTAGAAAACATATGTACAACGCACAAAGTTCCATTCAAACTAGTCAGTAATCTATTATCATTAGAATTAAAATCACAAAGTGCAAATAGACATTCTAAAATTTATGATAAAATCAAAAACGAACTCTCAAAAGAATGGCGTGATGTAAATGATAAAAAAGAATTCAACAAAGTTATGGAAGAACTTGAAAAAAAGAGGAAAATTGATGATGAGGTAAATAAAGCATTCAGATACTATGAATTTCGTATCCTAAATGATTCTGAAAAAAGTGATTTTGAATATATTGAAACAGATAAAAAAATAAGAACTTTAAGAGATTTGAAATCTTATTTAAAATCAAATAAAAAATATTCATCAATAAATCTTAAAAAAATTGATTCTTTTCGAAAAATAAAAACAGTTGATGAATACAAAGAACTTGCTAAAAAACAAAGATTGGTGAGAGTTGATTAAAAACAAGTGATAATATGATTATTAAAAAAATTTCAATCAATGATTTTGGGGTATATGGAGGAGTCAATGAATTTGATTTTGAAACTAGCCCTGAAAAAACTGTAGTTTTATGTGGTGGAAAAAATGGTGCAGGTAAAACTACACTCTTTGAATCTATCTTGCTTTGTTTTTATGGTAAAGATTTTGATGATTCACTAAGACAAAAAGATTACAATGAAAAGATTTTGCGCTCGTTTCACAAAAATCCAAATGGCGTAGTACAAAATGCATCCATTTCTATTGAATTCAAATTAGTCTTCGATAGTAAAATTCGAGAGTATTTAGTCACTAGAAAGTGGCAAAACATAGAGGGAAAACCCCACGAAGAACTTTCAATCAAAAAAATGGTCTCAGAGGCAGAATTTGAGGAATTAGACCTGGACATACCTGAAAAGCATGATAGATTCACAGAAAATAGGTTTGAAGAGATTGATTCAGTTGAAAAATCAGAATGGCAGCAGTTTATCAACCAACTTATTCCAAAAGGAATTGCCAATCTGTTCTTTTTTGATGGAGAGAAAATTCAAAGCATTGCAGATGATGGAAACGAAAATCAGTATTTACAATGTTCTTTTGATACATTATTAGGATTAGATGTTGTAACTCAGTTACAAAAAGACATTGCATTGATGCTTTCAAGAAACTCCAAACTAAACAAAAAAAACAATCCTGATTTAAATGCAGATTATGATTCATCTCAGTTTGATGAAATTCTTACAACATATGGAAATTTGAAAATAGAAGAAATTACTTTAGATTATCTCGGACTATTTCTCAAATTGCAAGAAGACCTATTTGAGCGAATCAATCTAGAAAAATCAGAACTAGTAGAACTTTCTGGTGAAATTAATGATAAGCAAAAGGAACTAAATGTAATTGAAGAAAAATTTAAGAAAATTGGTGGAGCATATTTTTTTAAATCCAAAGAAATGGAAGAAAATGAACGCAATGTTACTTCAAAGATTGCAGTTACTGAAAAAGAGATTCGTGATTTGTGTTCAGCAGAATTACCCTTTAGTTTGATTCCTGAAGAAATGGATGAAATTAAACAACAAATAGAGTTTGATCAAAAAATTATTCATTCAAAATATGAAAAAGAAATCTTAGAAAAGAGTTATGCTAAAATCGCTTCATTAATTAAATCAAAACCATTTTTACCAGAACTATCTAAAGAATCAAAAAAATCCATTGATCATGAAATTTCTAAATTTTTGCAAGAAGACATAAAATCCCTTGATACAAATTCTCAGACCTTTTTTAATTTCTCTGATATTGATATGGCTGAAATTTTGACTATGATTGAAAATACCAAAAAAAGAAATATTTCCAGACTAAACGATCTCTCAAATTCATTTAAAATTCAAAAAAATGCTCTAGACAAGGTAAAACTAGTTAGTAAAATCACGCCTAATGATGATGAGATTGGTCCTTTAATGAAACAAATTGAAAAAGTAACTTCTCAAAGAACCCGTCTTGAAGAACAATATGACCAAATAGAAACAAAAAATTTTCAAAACAAATCCCGACTTCAATCTCTCAAATTCAAAATTCGCCATTGCATGACTCTAAAACATGAATTAGAAAAAATGACTTCTAGTGATAAGATGGGAGGTGTGGTAACAACTGTCTTAGAGGAATATTCTGAATCTTTGAGAAAATCAAAAATTTCTGAATTAGAATCTAATATTTTAAAAGGTCTTGATTTATTACTTCACAAAGAAGATTTTGTTGAAAAAGTTGTTGTTAATCCAGAAACTTTTGAAGTAAAGTTACTAGATTCAGAAAATAATGAAATCACAAAAGACATGTTATCAAAAGGTGAACTCCAAATTTATGCAACATCACTTGTTTGGGCCCTTGCTAAAACATCTGGTCATTCATTACCATTTATGATAGATACTCCTCTTGCAAGATTAGATGTAGAACATAGAGAAAATATTGTTGGTTCTTTCTTCCCTCAAGCATCTCACCAAACAATTATCTTGTCAACTGACTCAGAAATCACATCAGAGTACTATGACATTCTAAAAACCGCAATCTCTAAATCATATGTAATGGAGTTTAATGATTCCAAAGGAAAAACTGAAATCAACTCTGGATATTTTTTTGATACAAAAGGAGACATCATAGTTGAAGTTCGCTAAGATTACAACTAGTTTAAAGAGTCAAGCACTTCTTGGAAGACTCAAAGCAAAGACAGGTTTGACTCCAAATCTTTTAGCAAGATTTGCAATTTGCATGTCGATTAAAGAAAGATCAACTCCAAATCCATCAGAGTATGACAAGGATGGTTCTGTTTTAGAACCGACTGTTTTGTTTGGTGAATATGAGCAAATCTATTTGGGGTTGATGAAAAATAAGCTCAAAAAAGATGGTTTGGATGATTCAGAACTCAATGAGATGACTCGATGTCACCTTAATCGTGGAACAATTTCTTTAAATTCAAGAATTGAAAATTTGGGCGACTTTTATGATTTGATAGATGAAAATAGAAATGTCTGAAATAAAATTCCCTATTTACCTTGATTCTCATGCAACCACGCCTGTAGATCCTCGTGTTTTTGAGGAAATGAAGCCCTATTTTACAGAGCATTTTGGAAATGCTTCAAGTTTGGATCATTCCTTTGGGTATGATGCATCAATTGCAGTTTCTCAAGCTAGAGAGAAAATTGCCAAAGCAATTGGTTGTCACATGGATGAGATTATTTTTACATCAGGAGCTACAGAGTCTGATAATCTTGCGTTACTTGGCGTGATGGACAGAAACAAGGGCAAAGGAAATCATTTGATTACATGTGTTATAGAGCACAAGGCGATTCTTGATACTGCAAAGCATTTGGAGAATAACGGATGTAGAGTTACGTATCTCACAGTTGATGAGTTTGGTTCTATTAATTTAGATGAATTGAGGAATTGCATTACTGATGAGACGGTACTGATATCAATAATGTTTGCAAATAATGAGATTGGTACAATATCTAACGTTGAAGAAATTGGAAAGATTGCACATGAATATGATGTATTGTTTCATACAGATGCCGCACAAGCTTTAGGACGTATTCCAATTGATGTAAAGAAATTAAATATTGATTTAATGTCAATGTCATCTCATAAAATTTACGGACCTAAAGGAATTGGTGCACTGTACATTAGAAGTATAATGCCACGTGTAAAAATTAATTCTATAGTTTATGGTGGTGGACAAGAAAGAAACATTCGTTCAGGGACATTGAATGTTCCAGGGATTGTAGGTTTTGCTAAAGCAGTAGAGATTGCAATTGATGAAATGGATTCTGAAAACAAAAAATACAAAAAATGGACTGATAAAATGTTTGAAAAGTTTTCAGCAGTAGGTGGAAAACTAAACGGTCATTATACAAATAGATTGGCACATAATCTGAATGTGAGATTTGATGGAGTACAGAGTAAATCAATTATCAATACAGTTTCAAAAAAGTTGGCAATATCTGCGGGCTCTGCATGTACTAGTGATTTGGTTGAACCATCTCATGTTCTTTTGGCCTTGGGATTGAGTGAGGAACAGGCACATAATGCTATCAGAATTGGTTGTAATAGATACAATACTGATGAGGAAATTGATTTTACAATAAATGAGATTTTGAATACATTGGAATATTTGGAAAAAATAAGAACACCATAAATAAAAAAAAATCATAAAAATCTAAATACTCTGTCACTGCGAAAAATTCATGACTGAAGTTGAGAATTTGAACACAATCTTAAAATCCTATGATTATGAAATTCCTCAATTTCAAAGAGACTATTCTTGGCAAAAAGAACATGTGGAAGACTTTTGGAATGATGCGTGGGATTCAATTAATGATGAGAATTCAAATTATTATTTTGGACCTATAGTTTTAGTTAAAACTAAAGATGACTTAATTTTCAAAGTAGTAGATGGACAACAAAGAATTACAACATTATCTATACTCATATCTGTAATTCGAGATATCTCTCTAACCACAGAAAATGGTGATGTTCATGCAAATACCATTAATTATCTTGTCAGTGATCGTACTAGAGAAAAAATTCCAAGTTTAAAATTGAACGAAAATAATGATGAATATTATAAAAATTTCATCTTAAAAGACATGGATCCAGAATCAAAAATTAAATTAAAACCTAGCAACCAACATGAAAAAAATTTATTTAATGCCTACAGAGTTTTACTTGAAAAAATTAAAAAAAAATATTTGGGTGATAAAAAAAATGTATTTACAACAGAACATAAAGCATTAACCTTAGAAATTGAAGAGTTTATGAGAAGCGTATTATATAATTTTAAAATTTTTAAAATAGTTTTAGATAATGATGATGATGCATCTAAACTATTTGCTACACTAAATGAACGAGGCTTAAGTCTATCAATTTCAGATTTAATTAAGAATTATATTTTTTCTAAATCTCCAAAAAATCGTGATGAGAATCATAAAAACTGGCAATTTGTAATTGACACATTAGGCGAAAATATTAAAACTGATAAATATCTCCAACATCATTTTATTGCTTGGAAAGAACATGTAAAAGAACAAAATCTTTATTCTGCTATAACTAACGAAGTAAGAAATCCTAAAAGTGTTACAGAATATTTGGATTCTTTGAAGAGTTATTGTAAAGATTATTCAGATATAATGTCCTCTGATGAAAAACAAAATCCTCATACTGATCTCAGGGAATTATTTTTAGAACTACAAAATGACTCTGCTCAGCCATTCGTTCTTAATGCTATTAGAAAATGGGGAAAAAAATCTAAGGAAATAAAAGAGATTTCAAAAATGTGTTTGGACATACATTTTAGAGCAAAAACAATTGGATCTCGTTCTGCAAAAGAAATAGTTGATGCATTTGCAGATGCTGCTAAATTAGTACGAAATCCTAAAGACAACGTAGAAATTTCTGATATCAAAACAATTCTAGAAGAAATTGATTTTTATGATAAAGATTTCATGGCGTTGATAAGAAACAAAGATTTTTCTGTAAAAAATGCAAAATATTTTCTTAAAAAAATAGAACGATATAGGCCTGCTCCGAAGAATCAAGTAAAGTCCGTTGATCCTACTATTACTGTGGAACATATCATGCCTCAAAATGAAGATGCCGAAGGTTGGGAACATATGAAAGAACAACATGATGAATTACTCAATAAAATAGGAAATTTGACATTACTACATACTAAACCCAATTCTGAAGAAAAAGATAACCCTTTTGAGAAAAAGAAGAAGAAATATGCTGAATCTGGATTGGTCATCACAGAATATTTAGAAAAAAAAACTGATTGGGATGAAGTTGAAATAACAAGTCGAAGTAAAGATCTTGCTAGTGATGCACCTGCAATTTGGAAAACTCTGAAAAATTCTCAAAAATGAGCTATCCTACTTTTGAAGATGTAGAGGAAGGTATGAAAGTTTTAGTAGAATTAAAAAACGATAGAGGGACTGGAAAACTGACAGAAGGAATTGTTGAAGAAAAAATTAGTACTGATGATTCAGATCCAAGTGGAATTATTGTAGATATTGGAAATACTAGGATTGGAAGAGTTCGTGAAATATTAAATTATGATTTTATTGATAAAAATAATTCTGATCCTGTAATTTCGATTGAACCTAATCAGGGTATAAAAAATAGAACAAAAGTAATTAAATTATTATCTGAGTCTGAAGATTTTATTTATCTGCTTGTAGGGTATTGGAAATACACACATTTTGAAATTCTCACTGAAGCATTAGAAAACAATGACAGCGTTACCGAAATAAAAATCATGAGTATTTTACCTTTGATGAAAGATGGCTCTCTAGATCAAAAAGAATTTGAAAAAATTGAGATATATGGTAAATTATTTAAAGAAGATATGAAAAAACGAATTAAAAAAACATCTGTGAATTTAAAATTTCTTACTGAAAAAAAAGTTGGTGGTGAACTACATGCGAGATTTTATTTTACAAAAAATAAAGCACGAAACTTTATCGATCTTGGTATCCTGCAAAGAAATCAAAGAGAGGATATATGCCGTGTAGACAAGAATGGAAATTTTGAAAAAAAACTCAATGATGATTTTTATAAATATTGGAATCAGTCAAATACGATTGGTATTTTTGGAGATGAAAAACTTCTATTGCAAAAGAGATTAGATGAATTAGAACATAATAGATTGGAACAACTAAAAAAAGAAAACAAAAGAACAAAAAAATGATTTATTTCTTACGGAAAATCATTTAAAACAACATACCCGTGAGATTTTGCATTCTCAAAATGATCTAGAATAACCTTCTCGTAATTTTTACCTATTAATGTCAATGATTTATCAAGCATTGGAATTTTATTACGATAATTTTTATTTCTATTAATTAATTCATCTAGGAATTTTTTGGGTGGTAGTGAACCTAGTTTAGTGCAGTTACATTTCTGACATGCCAGTGTGAAATTCCAAATATTGTCTTCTGCAATATAATCAAATGGAATCACGTGCTCTACATGTGTTTGGTTTTTTACTAATTCTACTCCGCAATAGTAACATTTTTTGAAATACTGTTCTAATGCTTTTCTGTATTTGCCTAGTGCTGTTCTTGGGATTATCTCTCCTTCTGTTTTTTGAATCAATCTTGGAACCCCTAAATTTAATTTTTCTAAGAATCGTGCCCATTCTAGATTTACTGCTTTTTTCAAAACCGTGTTGTATTTTTTAAAAAATTCCATGGCTTTAGGATTGATATCAATTCCTGCATCCAAATCCACCCATTTTCTGTTTGGATGATCAACTTTGGAGATTTTATAATCAAAGAAAATTTTCTTCTCTTCTACACTGAGACCCACCTTTAGTCTTTGAAATCTCCAGGTTACATTATGAAATCCAAGTTTGACTATATTTTCAACACAATTTTTTATTTTTTGAGGCTCCTCTATGATTATTTTTTCAAATGTTTGTGGGTAAAATGGTTTGTCAAATTCTTTTTGAATAATTTTAATGATTTCAGGCTTTTTTTCTATTTGTGGTGCTTGTTTGAATTTTGATTTACATTCTTGAAGCCAATAATATTTAAAAAAATATTCTGCAATAGTTGAAAATTCTACGTGTGTTTTTGAATTTTCATTACAATAATCTAGTAAAAATCGCATAAATGCGAACTTGTATGTATTGTCTTTACTAGATAGATCTAAAATATTCATCAATGTTCTTTGAAATTCTTCATCGCTGGTTTGAGGAAAATTAGTCATATGAATTCCATACTTTCAAATTATTTAAAATGTCTTTGTTAAATCATCCTAAATCTTTTTTATCATGGATTAATTTCCATATTGGTATCTTATGTCAAAACAATTTTTTATTTTAATTGATAAAAATAATGAAGAAAAATTCCGTAAATTCAAACTAGAAAAATTTAATGATCACACAAAAAAAATCCTAAAAAATAATTCAACCAAATTTGTTTGGGGGTTACACAAAAGTAAAGTAAAATCATCTTTCTGGTCAAAATTAAAGAAAAATGATAAAATCTATTTTACTATTCCTGAAGAAAATTTCAAAATTTCTGCAACTTTAACTAAAAAAACAAAAAATCCAAAATTTGGAAAATCAATTTATCCACATGAACTAGGTACAAATTCGATTCAATATTTTCTGTTTTTTAATGAAATTCAAAAAACAAATGTTTCTTTTAATGAATTAATTCATAATTCTGCATCTAAAATCTCTGTACTTATCTCTGGAATCTATGAAATCAATCAAGAATATTATCAAACAAAAAAATCAAAACCAAAAAAATTCATTTCGCCTAAAAAAAATGGTCCTGCAAAAAAGAACAAATCTGAAGTATGGCGATATCTTCGAGATACAAAACCCGTTAAAGAATTAAAGGCATTATATCGTGATAAATGTCAAATTTGTGGCTGTATATTTGAAATTGGAAAAAACAAATTCTATTCTGAAGTCCATCATTATCATCCTCTAGAAGATGGAGGGGATGATGATAAATCAAACATGATTGTAGTGTGTCCTAATCACCACACTCAATTTGATTATAAAATAATTGCAATTGATAGAGATGGCACTACCATTATTGATAAAACAGGCAAAAAAACTACAGAAAAAATTACATTTCATAAAAGTCATAACCTTGATAAGAAAAACATAGAGAGTCAGTTGGAGTAAAATATGTTTTTTGAAGAATTGGATATAAAATTAGAATATTCTTCTGAACGTCAAAATGTGTATGGTGATTTTTTTAACAAGGTGCTATCTCAATCAAATTTTTATCGTAGATTTGGCGGGGTGTTTACTGGACAAAAATTTATTCACTGTGCTGAAGGATTACAAGATTTTATTCATGAACATGATGGCAAAATGCAACTTGCATTAATACCAAATTTTTCAGATAAAGACAAAGAGGCATTTAAAAATAAAACAATTGATGAAGTAATTACATCAAAGTGGATTGAAGATTTATCTCAAATCAAAGATAAATTTCAACAAGATCACATAAAGGCATTAGCATGGATGATTGCAAATAAAAAATTAGAAATTAAATTAATACTCCCAAAACACTCTGATGGAACTCCTTTAACAATTTCTGAATTAAATGAACAAGATATTCTCAAAGATGAAATTGGGATTTTTTATAACGTTGATGAACCTGAAGATTTGCTATCTTTTCAAGGATTTGTAGATGTTGATAACAAAGTCCTAGGTGAATCAATTAAAATTCGTGTATCTAGACCTTGGATTGAAAAAGATAGAATTAATTCAGATCATATTGCATTTGGGAATTTTTGGAATAATGAATCCTATCAAATAGGATCTATCACCTGTGAAATCAAACCCCTATCTGAAGAACTATTGGATTATTTCAAAAAAGAAGCACCTGCAACAAAACATGATATTCCAAAATTACAAAAATTACCCACACTAAGACAATATCAAAAAGATGCTGTGCGTAAATGGTATGAAAATGAAGGAAAAGGTATCTTTGAGATGGCAACAGGCACAGGTAAAACATTCACTGCAATTGCATGTATCAAAAAATTAGAAACAATTCATGATAATTTACTTGTAATAATTTCTGCCCCATACACAAATCTTGTAGACCAGTGGCAACAGGAACTCTCAAAATGGTATATTGATTCTACAATTTTAGATAAAGGTTGGACTAAAGAACTACGACAAGAAATTCAAGTTTCAAATAAAAGTGATGAAAAAAAATTATCTGTTTTAATTTGCTCTCATGCAAAATTTGCAAGAGAAGAATTTTTAGAAATTTTAGAAAAATCCAAAATCCCAACAATGTTGATAGTAGATGAAGCACATCATGTTGGTGCTGGAAACACTGGTGAAGATGATGATGGTGTGACCGTTACTAACGGTTCAAGAAAAGGCTTGTCTGAAAAATATCACTATCGATTGGGATTGTCTGCAACCGTTGATCGTTATTTTGATCAAGATGGAACTGATTTTATTCGAAATTATTTCACTGGTTCTTCAGGTAATTCTACAGTATATGCTATGTCTCTAAAACAGGCAATTGATGCTGAAAAATTATGTCGTTATAATTATTATCCATATTTTGTTGAATTGTCTGAAGAAGAATTTTTCGAATACAAGAGATTAACAAAATTAGCTGTTTCTTATTTGAGTTCTAAACAGTATGAAGAACGTCTTAAAGGTGAAAACTTGATTATTAAAAGAGGAAAAATTGTTCGTGATGCTGCATCAAAAATTGAAGCATTTATAGAAATTATGAAAAATATTTCAGACATCAAACATTTACTTTTATTTTGTTCTGAAAATCAATATGATGAATTAGAGAAATTATTAGATTCTCCATCTAGTTTGAATATGAAAAAATCTCCTGCATATCATAGAATCACATATGATATTCCAAAAAAGAAAAAAGATAGAGTAAGAATTCTAAAAGATTTTGCAAATGAAGATTATGAGATAATTCTATCAAACCGTGTATTGGATGAAGGGATGGATGTGCCTCAGGCTAAAAGTTGCATTGTTTTAGCATCCACTGGTAATCCTACTCAATTTATTCAAAGACGTGGAAGGGTTTTAAGAAAATACGATGATGTATACAAGGATGGTAGCAAAAAAACACATGCAGATATTTTTGATATTTTGGTAAAACCCAGAATTCATGATTTAGATAACTTGGAATCTCAAAAATTAGAAATTGGATTGATTAGAGGACAATTAAACCGAATTCAACAAATGAGTGAATTAGCAATCAATAATGGTGAATGTTTAGAAAAAATTAAAGAATTTAGTTATGACTTACCAAAAGAAGTATTTGAATCAAAACAAGAATAGTATGTTTAGTATGCATAGTATTGGCAAATGATTCTTAAACTATGAATTTGATACTTTCACTATGGTGGGCATAAATAAAATTATTTTAGAACATTTCTCAGATCCAAATAACCCTAAAGAATTAGAAGAAATTTTGAAAAGTTTTCTTGATATTGAAAGTTCTGATAGTATGAAAAAATCTGGTGTCGATAAATTATATGATATTATTTTAAAAAAATATGCAAATAATAAAGAATTTGTAGATTGGTGTGAAAATTATGTCAACTGAACCACGGATTTTAATAAAAAATATCTCTATTCGTAATTGTGGCAATTTTTATGGTCAGCATGATATTGATTTATCTGATTCTTTAGATAAAAATTTCACAATAGTTATCGGTACTAGTGGTATGGGGAAATCCACTATCTTCAAATTAATTTATTGGTGTCTTTTTGGTAATCATTATGATCCAAAGACTGAAGATGATTCTAGTGATGAAGGAATCATTAATTCAACTTTGTTGAAAAATCTTGGAAACGGGGATAAAACTACTGCATCCGTAACTTTAACAATCAATGATCAAGATGGAGAAAAATATATTCTTTCTAGAACCTTAACTGCTACAAATCATCGTGAAACAAATTCAAAAAAATTTGATGAATTTAATAATTCTAGAATTAATTCAGGAATTCAAATAATTTCTGAATCAAAAATGAAAATGAAAGACGATGATGGGAATATAATTAATGAAAAAGATACACGTTTAATCAAAAATGCAATTTCTAAACTATTCCCTGAAAATTTATCTGATTTTTTCTTATTTGATGGAGAAAAATTGGTTCAATTCCGAACAAAATCTGAAGCCGCTGAATTAATTAAAAAAGGCATTGAAAAAATTTCAGGACTACCTATAGTTGATGACATTATTGCAAATTCAAAGAAAACACAGTCTTCGATTTTAAAACATATTGCGGACAAGGATGTTGATTCAAGTGATTTAGCAAGAAGGTTAGAAGATACTGAAAATGAAATTAATGAAAAAATTAGTTTGATGAATGAAAAAACAATAGAGTTGAATAAAAATAAAGCAATGTATGAACAAGTTATTTCAAAAATTCAATCAAATAAGACTGGAAAAGATATTCAATCAAAAATCAATAATTTGGAAAAAAGTAGAAAATCATTAACAAAAGAAATTACTAAAGCAGAATCTAAAATGAAAGATTTCTTGTTTGATAACTTACCTGAATTATTAATTCGTGATACTTTGGAAAAATCTGAAGAAATTTTTGCAAAATTAGAAGATGAGGATAAAATACCACCATCCATTTCTAGAGGTGCAATTGATAAAATTTTAGCATCTGATCCTTTACGTTGTATTTGTGGAAGAGATTTTCAAAAAGAGGATGACTCATGGAAAAAATTAGATGAAATTAAACAAGTAATCATCGATGATGACATTTCTCAAGGCATTACTCAAGGTCGAGGCTTGATTAGTCAGATACTTGACCGTTCTATGCCTAAAAAAATTAATCAAGATTATTTTGATTTGGTAGAAAGTGCGAAAACAAATAGAGATGAAAAGGAGAAAATTCTTTCTGAATTAGATGATTACAATGATGAAATCAAATCTATAGAATTTGAAGATGATGAGAATTATGCTCAACAGAAAAATGATCATTGGGAAAAAATGTCTCTATTAACTGCTGAAATTTCTAGTTTGAATGAAGATTTGGAAAATTTAGATCTTGAGAAAAAAGGAACTGAATCAAAACTCACTATACGATTACAGCATGAAAAAGTAGATATTCTTGAAAGAAATAAAATTTCAATAATCAAAGCTGTACAAAAATTTGCTTTTGAAAAAAGATCTGAAATTGTAGATGAATTAAGAAGCAAAACTGAAGAAGCTACAAACAAATACTTTTTGGAAAGTGCGCCTGAAAAAGAAATTTTTGATCATGTTAAAATTTCATCAAAATATGATATTACTGCATGTGATGCCGACGATTATGTTAAAGAATTATCAAAAGGACAATCACATGTATTAGGATTGTCTTATGTGTCTGGATGCAGACAAATAACAAACACAAATACATTTTTGTTTATTGATTCTCCATTACATAATATTTCTGGAGATTCTAGAAATGAAATATCTCAAGTTTTATCAAAAAATCTTCCTGGAGTTCAAGTAGTGTTGTTTGTAACTGATTCTGAATATTTGCAAGGCGATGAAAAAGGCGCAAAACCTGTTCGTCATTATCTCAATCCATCAAATAAAGTTTGGAAAGAATATAGAATTGTGAAAACAATTGCAGATGATGGAGTAAAAGGAAAAACAATAGAGGAGTATGAACGTGATGTCTGAGTCTCCAAAGAAATTTGATATTAAAGATACTAAACGTATTCTTTTAGGGTGGCCCCCTAAAATTGCATATGATGGAAATATTGATGAAGTAGTTGCATTTTATTCTAAAGCATCAGGTCAGACTCAAGAAAGAACTTCATTTTTTAAAGGGAAAAAATTAACATCCATTTTCATTTATGCAATGTGTTTAGGAAAAAATGCTGGACTCTTTAGTGATTATGAGAAAAAAGATGGAAAAATAGATCGAAGAGCCACAATTGATGTGGAATATTTTGCAAGTCAACCTGAATATGTGTGGATGATGATTGCAACTGCATTTGATCATGCCAAAAATGTTGATGATATGAAAAGTGATGAATTATTAGAATTATTTGATAATCCTGCAAAAATTGTTGAAATTTGTGAAAAATATGCTAATTATGGAATCCATCAACTAATGAAAATGAATGATCAGGCATCAGTGGGTGATCCTTATCGTGGATATGATGAAAAACTAAGTGATTTGTTAGATGCTTCATAAATGCCCTATCTGCTCTAAGAAATTTGATTCTATAGAATTATTTGATAATCACATCGAGAAGCATAAAGAAGAATCGATACTTAGTGAATCGCCTAGATCTGAACATTCTGATTATTTTATGAATGATAATTCTTTGCTGATAAATTTTAAAAAAATATTTGATGATGAAAAATTTGAAAAATTAGTAGAATCAAAAATCCATAATATTGAGGATACTAATGAATCAATACTTAGGCGTAATTTTATAGACCAAGTTAAAATAATATACACGAAAAATCCTTTTTGTTATGTTCCTTATTTAGTTAAAAATTATTTTGATGGAACTCCTACTGGAGAATTACAACATAAATTTCATTTTCATAATCATTTAGAATTACAAAATACAATAAAAAATATTTTAAATCTTAAAGAAGATAGATATAGATTAGCACAATATTCAAATGCTTTTGAATTAAATTCAAAAATAATTGGATGGGAGAAAAAATACAACGACTTTCAAAATAACTTTGATTTTTTTAAAGATGAGTTGGTTGAATTATTTTTTGAAAATGTATTGCAGGCATATTTGATTTTACTTTTAATGGATAAATATATGGAAAGAGATGAAATTTATGAACAATGTTTAGAATTAAAATTTAGTTATGACTTTTTTAGATTTATTGATAAACCACTTGAACATGATTTTAATAATTTATTAAATAATAATTTAAAAAATAGGATTGATTTGATATTGGATACACTTATTTCACAAAAAATTATTAATTTCAAAAACACTGAAACTAAAAAATTGAAAAGTTCACTTAATATGGATGACATAAAAATTAATATTAAAAAACAATTGAAAGCAAATAATGGAATTTTAACACAAGGTTCTTTGGAAACTCTTGTAAATCAAGAATTCCCTGTTTTAAAATTAATTCCTGGAATGAATATTTTTGATGCTACTTTAGATGAATTAGATAGACAAAACATTGTACATAAAGAACAAAGAGGTTATCGAGAAAGTAACTTTCAAATTTTCTTGAATGACGATTTCAAAAAAATTGAATCTGATATCAAATATCTTGAAAATACTGGAAATATTCCATTCAAGGGGCGGAATATTACGCCTGAAAAATTTGTTTCAGAGTTATTGGAATTAGAAAAAGGGGATTTTGATGATGAAGATGATCAAGTAACAAGAATTGCAGGGTTGGTATTGGCTGAATCTGTCAACTTACAATCTACTCCTGAGAAAATTAAAGAATTTGATTTTTCTATGAATATTAAGGATTATCATTTTCGTCCTGATCAAATTGATGCAATGGCAAAATTAGATTTTAGAATAGAATCTAAAATTTTACATGTTAAAGTTATGATTGATGAAATTCTAAATTTAAAAACATATGAAAATATGAGAGAAAAATTACCCGTCGGTGAACAAGGTGTTGTAATTTCATTTAAGAAAGTTCCTCAAAATGTCAAAAACATTCTTGAAAATGATTCTAAAATACAAATTATCAATGAGGAGGGAGTCAAGACGTGGGTTTCAATAACATCAAAATTACCTGCAAGAGTAAATTCAATCTCGAAAATATTTATCGATCCGTTAAGTAAATTAGAAAACAAGATAGTTAAAGTAAACTCTGTTTTTTATGAAAAAGGAATTGCATTAGTTACTGTATTTCCTGAAATGTATGAAAAGACTGTTTTGGCAAGATCATTAGAGGAAATTCCATTATTTGAATCACATCCCTCTGATTTTATTTTAATTTGCAAAAATTATTTTAATTTTTTAAAAATTTTATCTTCTTTGACTACTGAACAGGATTGGATTGATGGATTTTTTGAAAATGTATTTGATGATAAGGCATTAAATTCTAAGATAAAATTTGAATTAAAATTCAATTATTCTACAGTAAATATTACTTTACGTCAATATGATAAACAAGATATATTCAAATGCAATTGTTTAAGATATGCTGAAAACCAATTACAATTTTGTTCTCACCTTGTTTCATCCCTAGATTATGTTTATCGATATTTTTTCTTTGGTATGTCTGATAGTCCCAATTATTTTGATAATGCTATGAACATCGCAATTCAAGAAAATATGGTTATTGTTCTTGACAGATTGGGAATTATTGAGGGTAAAGAAACACTTGAAGGTGATAAAAAACTTCTTGATTTTGTTCAAGGTACTATTAAAATTAAAAATAATTCTTAATGTTTTGATATTCGATATCATTAGGTAATAATTTCAAATATTTTTCTAATTGAGTAAACATTTCTAAATGAGAAAAATCTGTAAACTTCTTTTTTGAATCTATTATTTTATAATGTTCAATTAATTCTGTTTTTAATTGATTTATTGCTTCTGTAATTGTTTCAAATGATTCATTCTGATTCCAATCTCGACTTACATGTGCTGTTGATTCATTAGCATCTATATCTGTTGAATGATATTTTTCTGAGTTTTTTGAATTATCTCTATACCATGGATCGTGACCTAATAATTCTAAAAAATTCTCCCATGTTTTAAATTCTTTATTTATCCATGACTCATTAACATTTGTGATTTTTAAAAATTCTTTTTTAGATGCAACATATCCAATTTCATCATTTAATTTTTCAAATAATATTATTGCTGAAATTTGATTTAATCTATCATAATTTGTGGCTAATTCATAAAATTTCTCCCAACTTTCCCAATTATCTGATATTTCAAATTTTTCAGATTCTGAAATTTTATTATAAATATTTGAACTATTTTCTTTTTGATCTTTTTTTGGAAATGACGCAATAATTCTTTTTAAAATTTTTGCTTGTCCTTTACTGATATCTAGATTTTCAGCCTTGACTTCGTCATCTATTTCTACATATTCTGATAATCCATCGGATTCATTTCTTAACTTTTCTTTGTAAATTTTATTTCGAGGTTTTTGTCGTACTCTATAATTACAACAATTACAAAACCATCCAATTGACATTTCTAAAGCTGCACTTCCATCTTTCATATGGCAACCATTATGATCAATCCACATATTACAAATTTGACAATGACCTTGCCCCGAACCATATCTGCTTTTTCCTGTGGGTTTTTTTACTTTGAATTTTTCACAAATACCCTTACATGTTCTTTTTGTATTATTTACAATCATAGTTTTTTTTATTTTTGTATCTTTTGATATTGTTTTCTTTTCTACTTTCTTTGTAGGTTTTTCTTTCCATTCTTTTTCTGATGACTGTAATTGATTTTGAAAATTTTCCCTTTCGTTCTTATCTTTTTCAAGTAGCATTTTGTAAAATTCATATTCTAATTTATTCTCTTTAGAAATTTTACTAGAAGAATTTTTAATTCCTAATTTTTCAAATCTCTCTACTTCTTCTTCTGCAAATTCGATCTTTCTGGATTTTATTTTATTGTGCTCTCTTTCTGAATCTAATTTTTTCTTTTTATTTCTTAATTCATCTAATTCAGCCTTGATTTTTTTTGCTTCTTCAATTAGTGTATCTTTTTTCTTTACCACTTTCTATTCCTCAAATTTAGATTGAAAATTTTCCATGTTGATTCACTGTAGTTACATTAGAGTGCCATTTTTTGTGATATTCATCATGAACAGTATGAATTGGAATTAGTGCTTTGGCATTAGTATTTTCAACCACATGCTTGATTTGTTCCCCATCTCCGTGCCCAGAAACATGAATTTGATGCCAATCTTGGTCTCTTTTAATCACTCCAAAATGAACAAACCAATTCTTTACTTGGTCTTCTTTGATTTCCATCTCTGTGTTAAATGGCTCAGTAAGTGAACGAATGTATGATGCACCTTCAGATGGTTTAATATCGATTAAATCCTGTAACCTAAAGTCCGAACAATAAAAGATGTATTGCTTTTGGTTTTTTGCAATATCTCTATAGTCTATTGCGTTTGGATAATCTAAGAATCCTCTTTGCCAAATTCCATAATCTGCAACTAGTTGTCTTTCTGTAAACACATCAATATCTTTGTCAATTAATCCCCAAGAACCTCTTTGAATGTATATTTTGATATTTTTATCTGTAGGTCCTGGATATTTCCCTCTCAAGTTTTCTGATTCACTAAATAATTTTAACAGATATGCTTGTTTCATATCTATAACTAAATCTCGATTTGTATTTTTTGCTGCAATGTAAAATGATAACAATCTATCTAAATCTCTTATAGGATATCCACAAATTGCCAAACCCTTTGTATTATTTACAATACCTGAAATTTTACTTTCAACATTATATTCTGTAATTGATGGTGGTGCATCAACTCTAGTTCCCTCACATAGTAATACGTCTAAATCAGATTCAGCACATCTATCAACAAATTTTTGTGTTTCATCTTTTCTTCTTCCATGGAATCGTAAATCAGCAGTATTTCCAATAGATCCATTTGAAGTATGTAAAATAAATGCATGAACTCCGGGAATTGAATGGTCTACTGGTAATGGTTCAACATCAATTGAATCAATACTAAATTTTTTTCCAGACTCAAATGTTTCAATTTTTCTTGGAACTGCAACCTTGTCCCCTGATGCTCTAGAAATTTGACCTTTATTGTTCTCATAGATTTGAAATCTCTGTTTTGCAGTTAGATATTGATCAGAACCCGTCTCATCAAAATTTTGCATAATTAACTTTGATTCTTCTGAGCAGTAAATTGGAATATCTTCTCTCAAATATGGAATGTATGCACAGTGGTCAACATGAGCATGTGTTAGTAAAACTGCATCAATTTCAGTATCTTCTGTTCCATCAAAATCCATGTGTTTTGCATAATCACGCCTGTAAAGTCCTTTGATTTTAGGTAAAATCCCCAATTCAAATAGGTCGTTAAGACTATTTGATGTTCTGGGACCTAGAAATTGTGAGAAAAATTGACCCTCTTGGGAAAATGACATTCCAAAATCCATGAAAACTTTGGTGTCTTTTGATTCAACTAGAAACTTGTTTCCACCAATGTCATTAACTCCTCCATGAAATGTAATGTTAGTCATATTCCTAACCTCACATCTTCATTGTAAAAAGAATTATCTTTAATCATTTCTTATCCCTATTTTATCAATAATTTTTAAAATTCCTTTTTTACCTAATCTAATAAAATTATCATCAATTCCAAATCTCTCAAAGACACGTCTTAGAAAATAACTTCTGGCAAAAGACACTGATGCATAAACAAATGTTATAGCTAAATTTGCTACTAGGGGATCATCTTGAATCCATCCCATAGATAATGGTAATACTACAATTCCTAATCCATACCCTATTGGATATCCTCCAAATGAATTCACAAATGCTTCTGATAAACTCTTTTTGTGAGAATCCTTTGAAATGGTTTTATTCATTTTTCTCCTCAAAATTTTTTCTTAATTTTTCTAATATCTGACCTTCAATCCCATCTATTTTATGAGTGTCAAGATAGATTTGATAATTCTCAAGATTCTCAATCATTTCTTCATCAGAGTTTTCAGTACATTTCCAAAAAAATAATGTGACACGATCATGCCATTCTGGATACCATCCTCGTTCCTCAAACCAACTGTAAATTTCTCGATGTATTCCGTAAACATACATCTCTTTTACTTTCATGAATCGATGTTTAGGATCTGTATATCCTGCATCAGATAGTGGTAATTCTCCATACTCTAAATTGTGATTAAATGGTGGCAATCCTTTGAAAATACAAGCATCTTCACTACTAGTATGAATGCCTTCACTCTTACCATCCATGTCATCTATCTTTTCTAAATAATCAATTTCTGTAACTAGTTCTTGTAATCCTTTCATGATTTCATCTCTAGTCCATTGATTCATTTCATTTCCTCTATTACATCCTCAGAAAATGAATTCATACTGGATTTATTTTCAAATTCATTACATGGTTGACAAATATCTGAAATTATTTTTGGAAGATAATACATCACAACTAGTCCTACACTAAATAACGGATTCATAAATCCGACTAGTATCGTTACACTCCAAAAGAGAATTTTTGAAATTACATTCACTAATCTTCACGCTCTCCCCATCTATGATTACAATCATTGCATTCCCATTTTGGATCATGATCTGACACCAGACATCCACCTAAAACAAATTCCCCTCGTTCTAATTCTCCAGATATTGGTTCAACATCTAAAATATATCCCCAAAGAATTTCTGCAACACTTGAAGAACCACATTCAGGACACTTCAATTCTTCACACCCCAGTATTCATGTAAATAATTTCCATTCCATGAAAAGTAATCACAAATTACGCCACAGTATCTACAAACTTGCTCCTCCCATGATTCAAATCGACTAGTATTCTTGTGAGATATTTGACAGATTTTACATCTCATTTTTGTTTACCTCTTTTCTCTAACTTTCTTTTACTCGAACCTAATTGCTCCCATCTTTTGTCTAACTCTTGATGGTCTTTACGAGTTTTGATAATTAATTTTGTAAATTTTTCACAATCAGCATAGAATTGGGCATCTTCATGATTTGTTATTATTACTTTTTCAGATTTTTTCTTGTATTGCTCCCATGATTTTATAAAATCATCTTCATTTTTTATTAAATTAAAATGAATTAATTCGAGTGCAACAAAAATTTCAGTTAGTTTTGGGTTTGCATCACTCATTTTTTACTCCCCAAATTTTTTCCAAGTTTATCTGATCTTGAGATTTTCCAGATTTAGGCTCATTTTCAGACTCATCTGACCAAATTTGGATATTATTTTGAGATGTTTTGTCTAACTCTGAAGTTAATTTCTCCATTGACCCTCCAAAATCTTGAATTATTTTGTTAAAGGTTACAATTCCTTTATTGATATTTTTGAGGTTGATATTTTTTAAAATCAAAACTAATTGTTCTTTGTTTGTTTTGTGATCAGTTATAATGACATCAAATTTTTTACATAATATTTCTTGAATTTTGTAGAGTTTTTTCCATTCTTTTACAGTGTATTTTTTCTTTCCTCTCATTTCAAATCCCTTCAACCTCATGCAATTTTTCCTATTTTATTTTCAAAATCATATGATCCATTAACATGAATTTTGTGTGATTGTACTGCAACTGGAAATTTATTTGATTGATTCATTTTTTACTTGTATTTCTCCTGAAAATTTCTTAACATAGTCTCATCATCATCAGTAGGATCAGATTCCGTAAATGATGATTTTGACCAATCAGGTTTTCCACAAATTTTTATCAAAATTGCATCTCGTATTTCAAACGTGTTCATACCATAGGTCAAATAATGCTCCAAATCCAACAGTCTTTCCAAATCTTCATCAGAGCATAATTCCTTTGAGATTTTAGTTAGGAATTTTTCATAGATTTCATGGTATTGGTTCATTGAGTATTGTTTCGGAATACCGTTAGTTGCTCCACAAAAAAATGCAAAAATCATTTTCTGGTTTATTTTTATTTGAGGTGATGACTTTGAATAATTCCTTAATCGTCTTTTTCTCTCTTTTTGTTCTAAATTTGTTCTTGGTAAGCATCCTCCCATGACATTCCATTGTTGTATATAATCATCAAAAATCTTATTTTCAAAAAATCTGTTTTCAATTTCACAAAAAATTTTTCTAGTTATTTTTGGACATTCAAAAATGTTTATTTTGTCAATAATATCTGAAAATCCCCTGCTTAGTCGAGTTCCGCCACCATAATTTGCAGCAAATCCAATATAATATGATACAATTTCTTTTTCTAATGCTCTATATTCTTCAGTCATTGACTCCCCTCAGTTGTTGTTTTCCAGATAGATTGAGTTTTTATCCACTTTGCAAGTGCTTTTAGTAATGAATTATTATTACAATTTAGTAACATAACTTCAAAATTACCACCATTCCATTTTGCATTTTTAGTATATGTTGGATATTTTACAAAAACAACTCTTTCAAAAATTTTGATACCTTCAAGTAATTTTTTAAATGATTCTTCATATCCCGAAGTTGAATCTATAGAAATAATAATCCCATCTGCCCAAAATGCATAAGTATTTTCTGATGCATAGTATTGATATAATAAATTTTCAAGAGTTTCTTGAACTAAATCATGAATGACTATTTGTTGAATAGGCTTCATTTTAAATTCAATCATTTGTTTCTCCTCAATCTTTCAAGTTCTTCTCTACCTTCTTGAACTCTATATTCTAAGTTTCTAGCCATTCCTTGATAGTATTGCAGTTGAATTTCAGCTCGTCTCAAATCTTCTTCTTGGTATACCTTTGCAAGAAACTTTGGAAGTATTCTTGTTAACTTCATTTTTCTTTCTCCTTTAACTCATCTAACTTTTCTTTGAGATTTGCAAATGAAATTAAAATTCTATCCTCACATGAATAATCTTTTTGTTTGAATAGTATTATCATGATCTTTCTCCATAAATCATTGGTTCATCTGAATCATCAAATTCTCTAATTATTCTTGGAAAAAAAGTAGGGGTGGTGGGCTTTTCACAGTATGCAAACGAAAAATCCAAATTTTTGCTGCTTGGGCCCACCTGATGACTTTTGTGCAATAGTGTAACTGTGTTCATGGTATTCTTTGCCTTGGAAGATTATTATATGACATGAACATAGTATGCATACTAAAGATACTATTATGGCTAAAATTGCAAAATTACGTATACAAATTGCCCCTGTAGGCTATGAAATTGATAGAGTCGTACTGCCTGCAAAACAAGAAAAGGCAGACATGGTGTGGTTATTGGTGCATGAAAACAAGAGTCAAGACAAGGCAGGCCCATTTATCTCAAAAATTACCAAAAAATTAGAAAAATTAGGAATTACTGTTCTACAAGAGTCACACAATAGACAAGATTTATTCCAAATTATTCGTGCAGTCAAAAATATTATAGAAAAAGAATCAGATAATGACATCTATGTAAATTTGGCATCAGGCAGTAAGATACAAGCTATTGGTACAATGATGGCATGTATGATGTTTAATGATTCATCAAATATCCATCCATTTTATGTGGAGGCAAAAGAGTATGCTGGATTTGTTGGAAAAACTCAACTGTCTGCTGGGATTAAAGATATTCAAAATGTTCCACCGTACTCAATAAAAATTCCAGATGAAAAACTAATCAAAGCACTAAAAATAATTACAGATAATGGTGGAAAGATAACAAAAAAGAGTATGGCTGATGTATCTGAGAAAAATAATTTAATTTCTATTAATCCAAAAGATGAGGAACATCGTTCAATGGTTAGATTTACTAGTTTAGATAAAAACATCATACAACCATTAGAAGAATGGGGATTCATTACAGTAAATAAAGTTGGTAGAAACAGATGGATTGAAATTACTGATGAAGGAAAGAATGCTTCAGAATTTTTAATTTAAATTACCCGAGCTAAACTGGCTCAAGAAAATAATCTAAATTTTAATCTGTTGGCGATAAATTAATAATTTACAAAAAATGAAAAATTGCATGGGTATTGAACAAGGATTAATTGGTATTGGTCTATTGCTGGGTGGCGGTGGAACTCTTGCATCTGCTGTAGTTGGATTGGCAAGTAGTAGTATGGATAGTGGTTTTGGATTTACATTGGCAACTGGTGGAGTTGTCTCGATGATCATTGGATACATTATGGTAAAAACAAATGAATGATTATTTTGAATTTAGAATTAGACATATCTGATCAATTTGAAAAAAATTTCTTAAGATCAAAATAATATTTGAATCTTAAGTTCCGACACCTTGAGAATATTTTTCTAATTATGCTCTGTCTCAGACATGATGACAGTCAAAAAAGCCCTGAAACTACTTAATTTTCTAATTGCTTTGATGCAGAATACAACCTACTAAAATCACGTAAGAGACTCCCTAGAGGTTCAGTTAAAGAATTCATCAACAAGGAAATTGTTTTGAAATATTTCATGGCATAGTCTAAATCCTCAAATTGTGAAGGGATGTTTTTCCTATTCATATTTTGAAAATGTGAATAAATCGCTTGAGGATTTTCTGCATGATCATTTAGCAATACAATAAAACCTCCGTTAGATTCTAAAATATCATAAAAATTAATGAGTATCTGTGTAGAAAGATTTTCTTCCATTAATGTCCATAACAAAGAAATCATTTCAGCATCTTTGGATGATACAAGAAATGTTCTATACGAGATTAAATTTATCATTCTCTTAATTGATCTAGGATTAGAAGGGCCATATTCTACTAAAGATTCCAAATATTGATTTGAAACTCCAGGCATCAAACTCGTAAGATATTCGTGTTTTTGTGAATACTCGGGATGAGGAATGGGTATTCTTATTTGGAAAATTTTTTCCAAATATTGTCTTCCTTCTTTTTTTAATTTAGATTCTTCTCCTTCTTTAATACTATATTTTGAAAACCAAGCTTGTTCTACTCTATGAAAATCAATTGCCGCAACACAAATACAATTTTTCACATCCAAAAATAATTTTAGCATTGATAGTATTTGTAGTGTGTTTTCAATATCACACCTATCCAAATCATCAATTAGTACAACTAATTTTTTATTCTTCCCTATATTCTGAGCAATTTTTTTTTCTAAAGTTTGAGATAAATATTCTGAAGAGTCTATGCCATCTTGGACAATAGATATTATTTCACTCATATTCATATCTAGTGTTTTTCTAATTAATGCGTCTGCGGCTACTTTAATTACATTATTAATTACATCGCCCGTACCATACAGATCTTTCATAATTTTTCCAGCTAATGCCACGGAAGGATTACCCGATTCATGTTTCCATGCATCAAAATAAACTACTTTGATTTTTTGAGGATCTAATTGTTTTTCTAATGCTTTTAACAAATTTGTTTTCCCACTTCCCCATTGCCCATGTATTGCTATAGACATTGGCGTAACAATAATTTTAGATTGGATATAATCTACTATGGTATTACACGTTGAAGAAATTCCAAGATATTTAGTTTCTCCCAAAGGTTCATCGGGTATAGATTTAATGAATGACATTTTATTAAGATCCAAATATAGAAAAATACATTATTACATTCATAATTTTATATAATTCACACCTAAGTTTATGTTTTCTGGAAATTCCGAGTACCTATTTTTTGTTTTATCTAGTCAACTTTCACTACACACCTCTTGGTCTGTAATCCATTTTAATCCTCGAGAAAGGTTCAGGCCTCTATAGATTCAAACCAATATGGAGAGATATTTACTAAAAAAATCTAATTCTTTTTGATAATGGTATCATCATAGCCCAACAGATTCTCCTTTTGCTATAGAATCTATGAAATC
>Ga0209992_10001252_pt1 | contig 27853 bp, 19 predicted proteins | sample 2SBtaG_2_FD_182564 | JGI IMG/M metagenome (GOLD analysis project Ga0209992, IMG submission 182564) | Deep subsurface microbial communities from Kolumbo volcano to uncover new lineages of life (NeLLi) - 2SBTROV12_ACTIVE470 metaG (SPAdes)... | ecosystem: Environmental > Aquatic > Marine >... | reverse complement strand
AGTAAGATATCCCGACTCTCAGAAGATAGTTTGATTTTAGAAAAAAAAGCTGACATATGAGAAATCCCTCTTAATAGGAACCCTTTTTATGGTATCGCTTTCTTTTTCCATTATACATTCATTTTGAATGAAAATTAAATCGGAATTCGGAAGTCCCCATTTTTGCTCAGTAACTTATTTGAAAAGGATTGAATTTCCCTGATTAATCTTTTGAATCTAAGAGGAGGGTTTGTAGTGGTGTTTGGGTACCCTTCTTAATCCTTCTTTTGACACAAGAAAGAAAAACTGAATTCCAAAAACGAGTGGGTCTTACTTCGAAAGGTCGGATTCTACAGATATATGCTAATGGGTCGAGTCGCGGAATTGATTTAAATAGTTTGCGAAATGGTCATCACCGCTGTGGGCATCTATATAAAGGTAAGTGGTTCTGGAGTTTGAGTTGAGGGCAAAGTTGACTCGAGAAAGTTGATCCCCATCAATAAACATAAGGGTGTCCCAGGGGGATGCCACTTGGTAGTCGCGATTATTTTTGACGAACCGGATAAAGGTTTTGAATGCTTTTGCACAAAGTGCAGAAGTAAGGCCTTCGAGATCACAAACCGCCCGTAATTTTGAAATATTGTTTTTTGTCCGTTTCTCCAATTTTACTGCCAGCGTTGTATTATCTGCAGCCTGAGTTTTTATGGCTTTACGAGAAAAATGTTCTAGAATTTTTTCCGCAGGAAGGTCGAAACGGATTTGTGCATTGAAGTCATCTTCAATGAAAGTATTGTGACGGTTTAGAATCACTTTTCCCCAGTAACGCATGCGAAAATCAGTGGATTGACTGGCCTCAAGTAAATTAACAGCTCCTTGTTCGCATTCTTCCAGGGTGATTTCGGAAGCGCAGATGAAATTTTCCAACTGAAGTTTTTCTTTGAACGCTTTGCCATATTTTTCCTGAATAGCCTCATACATTTTTCTTTTCGGCCTCCAGGTTTCGTAAGGATCTTTCAATATCCGATTTCTCATTTCAGTAGGCGACTCGTTGAACCCCAAGACAAGTGTATTGGGTTTGTCCGATGAAGAAGAGGAATGCGTAATCATTATTTCATGCCAACCTGTTCTTTTAGTCGTAGGTGGAATTTGGACAGCAGCAAGATTTGTATAGCCGTTAAGGCAATCGGTATTGGAAATTTCCTTTGAACAATAGAATTCTTTGACGATCCCTTTGCTGGCAATCTCTTTTTTCAAAGCGTGGATTTTATCCATGAATTCTATTTGTTCCTGATGACTGAGACGTTCATTTAAAAATTTAGCAATTTCCTCTGGCGAAGCTTGCCAATGGATCAGTACTGTATGAAAACCAGCGGTTCTTAAAAACCGGTTGCTGATTCCTACTTCTTTATAATCTTTGTGATCAACCTGAATGAGCGCTTTCTTTAGTGCAGATACTCCCTGCAGGCATTGTTTGATCAGGGCTGCCTGATCCTCAGTGAATCCGATTTTCTTTGTGAAGGGAAAGCATTCAAGCGTTTGAATGCCAAACTGGTTTTCCAGAATCTGTTTTTGTTCGACCAGTTGATTAAAGGTGTTGGCCAATGAAAATGAAGGAAGGAATAAAGCTCCTGCAATGGAAAAAATTAAAAACCGCAATTTTATATAGGATAGCATATAACTATTATGCCACCCTCCAAAGGGGGTGGCAATATTAACAAAAATTATTTTTTACAGAGATTAAGAGATTTTAATCTTTAAAAAATTAACGAATTGGGATGAAAAATTAATTTTTTATAAGGAATTATGAAATGAAAAGGAAAAATTTAAAATCTCAATTATTGATAATATTTTTATTGGTCAGTCCGATTCAAGTGTTTGCAAATTTGGAGTTGGATATTGAGATAGAAAGAAAATCTTGGGCGGTAAATAAAAATAAGGAAAAAAAAGCTCAAACCAAAGAATCACGGATAAATGTTGTGCTGGGAGATAGATTTTTTAGCGTTCAAGAGGATGGAAAGAAAGTAGTTTATGACTTTATAGAAAAAAGAATTTTTACTATTGATGTAAATAAAAATAGTTTTTACTCAGATTCGCTTTATAGGGTTATTGGGTTTAATACGTATGAATTTCGAAATAGACTTTATCAAAGACAGTTTCTAGCAAAGATAATGCAGAAGCCCCCCTCAGAAATACTATTTATTGAACATGAATTGTCTATATTGGGAAAAGATTCAACCGAGGAAATAAATAAATCAGAGGGTGGAAACAGTATCTATTATAAATGGAAAGACAAGGATTTATTTAATTTTAGTAAGGAATCTTTCAAGGTTGACAGTAGATATGTGCAAATGTTTTCTATGTTTATTAGATATTATTTTGGAGGGCATCCAAGCATTTTGAATGAATTGAAAGGCATGTCTGAAATTCCCAGTGAGATCAATGGATTTAACCATGGTATGTTTTTAAAATCTTATTCGTTATCATTAATTAACTATAAAACTCTTTCTGCCAATCCTTTTTCGATTGAGGGTTTGACCTCTGTCGGTTTTGAAGAAAAAGATAATAGACTATTCAAGTTGTTTAACAGATTAAGAAATCTTAGCAATAGTGATATGAGGAAAAATTTAATAGATCTCTCAAATTATTTTGATGAACAAATAAAGAAGAAAAACTATCTTGAAGCTTTTCTTTCAATTTCTGAATATCAAAGTCAGTATGGCCAATTAATTCCATCCAGTATGTCTCGCGCTTTGAAAGAGGGTTTAGAAGATGAAAGTCTAAAAAATCTTTTAGTTGCAATAGGAAACCCAAAAAACAAAGAGGAGGCGATTAAAAGGGTATCAGACCTAAAAGGTTTTCAAAAGTTAACAGATAAAAGAAAAGCTATGTTGTTCGTTTTTGAGGCAAATCATCAAGGATCATTAGGAAAACATCAAGAGGCGATAAATTTATTTTTGAAGGCGTTAAACCAAAACCCTTTTCTTGCTGGAGCCTGGAAAGATCTTGGAGATTTATTTTTTAAATCATATATGCCCCTAGAATCGTGGCGATGCTGGGATGTGGCACGAAAGATATCTCCCAATCACGATCTATTAAAACCTATTGAAGCTTTTGAAAAAAATCTAGCATCTACTCATCCTGAATATTTTGTTCCATGAGTTAATATTGATGTCCTCTTATCTGATGTAGCCGGCTAGAAGTAGTAGGCGAGTTGGATTTGCATGATTTCGTCATCGCGGGAATCGAAGAAAAAATCTTCTTGGGGCTGGTCTAAAAAGGCACGGAGCTCGGCAGTCAATAGCCAATTATCACCAAACCTTCGACTGGCTTCAAGGAAAAGAAGGCGGGCAGAGGTGTCCAGGTCTTGCACCCACCCAAATAATGCTTCGGTACTGGCGGCATCGTTGATCGCGAGACGAAGCCCACCTACGATATCATTTTCGAATGCGTTAGTGGCTTCGTCTCCTCGGGTGTCGTACATCCACTCCCCAACCACTCCCAAATCCATAGTGGCCGAACCGGGCAAATGCCTTATCGAGGATGTCGTTTTTAATGGCTTCGGAGGTTTCTACTGCTAGTTTCATTTTAAAATAATGAATAATTTATTAAATATTCACTTATTTTTGCAGAACCAGCCTTTTTTGTCAAGTCGATAATGGATTATTTGCTTTAAACGGTGATTTGGTTTGCGCCGATGCTTTGATAGGCTTCGAGGGAGCGTTGATGGCAGGTAAGCACAATGACCTGGCGTTGTTGACCAAACTGGTTCAGTACTTCAATCAGTCTTTGGTCACGTTCGTCATCGAAATTGACGAACACGTCATCGAGAACAGCGGGTAGAGGCTCAGATCTGCTCTCGTACTCTTCAATTAATCCAAAACGCATGGCGAGATAAAGTTGTTCAAGAGTTCCACGACTCATTTCCTGCACGCCTTTTCGTTTATGCCGATCGTTTTCTATGAGAATGTCGTCACTGTCAATGGGTTTAATAATGTGACCATAGGTTCCGCCAGTAATTTCTGCAAACAAGTTTTCTGCTGCGCGAATGACTCCTGGCTGACGTGTTTTTTCGTATCTTTTTTTAGCTTCTTCAATCAGCACAAGAGCTCCACGATAGGAAGCCCAGGTTTCGGCGATGGATTTTAGCTCTTGTTTTTGCGATTCCAGCTCGTTTTGTCGTGCAACGAGATCATTGTTGGACGCTAGTTTATCTAATTCGTTGCGTGTTTCACCAATGTCTTGCAATAATTGTTCGCGCGTATCTTGCAACTCTGAATAGTCTGTGAGCTTTTTACCAAGTTTTTGTTTTATTTCCTCAAGAGGAGCGGATTGGATATCATCCAGGAACTGGTCAAAATGTTGTCCCCGTCCGACATTGGAGTGAATGATTCCTCTTTTTTGTTCTACAGTTTTACTCAGAGCCTTATACGTTTCAAAAGCAGTTTGTTTGGCATAAAAATCATCCGGATCTGAAGCTCCCACGGAATGAATAAATTTTTCTATATCTTTTTCACTATTTTTTAACTGGTCTTCAAGACGTGAAATTTTTTCATTTTGTTCTTTATGTTGGTTTTCCAAAAGTGCGCTGCGTTCTCGGTTGGCCTTGTTTTCATCAAATGCCTGGCAAAGAGTTTCTATGTTGACTGGAATTTCATTTTTGAGCGAAACGTTATCGACCAAGGAACTCAAGGATGCGATACATTCCAAAGCTTCGTTCATCGTTCCATGCATTTGCTCAATTCTTTCATCCAGTCTGCCGCGCTGGGCGATCATAGCTTTTATCTGCCGCGCGGTTTTTCCAATATTTTTTGTGGTGATGGGTGCAATCCCGGGATCAAGTTTGCGTAACTTGAGCCAATTTCTCCACTCTTCAAATTTTTTATCCAGTTCTTTTTCCTTTTTATCGTATTGATGAGCAAGATTTTTTTCTGCCATATCTTCTTTTGAAAAGCTGTTTTTCTCTTCTAGAATTTTTTTGAAAAGAAAAATACCGCCGCCAACTATAAGTATGGCGGCGGTGAGAAGAGGGATGTTTACCAGGTATCCACCCAGGATAACGCCGGCAATACCCGTTGCCGTAAAGCCATAGTGAAATTGCTTTAACCATCCCGGAATGTTCCAGCCTTTGGATTGCTCTTCCGCCTTCATTCTGCGGTGACTTTCCAGGCGATCAAGGAAAAGATCTTTTTCCTTTCTCAAGCTTTCGAATTCCTCAGAATATTGATCTATTTGATCTTTTTCGGCTTCCGTTAAATCAAAGTCTAATAACGTTTCTTCGTCCCAGTTTCGGTCGATGGATTTTATTTCACCGGAAATTTCCATATCCAGATCTTCCCGTTCAATCTGAACCTTTCCCGAATCTTGCAATGCCGAATGAATGGATTGAGTGGATTGTTTTAGGCGATTAATACTTTCTTCGTATTTTAAAAGCTCGTGGTTAACCTTTAATTTTTCAAGTGAAGCCTTTAAGGAGTTTAGAGACTCCTGCTCCTCCTCCAGTCGCTGTTCCAAGGTTTTTTGTTCGTTTTGTAAAGACTTGAGGTTACTCAATCCATTATCCGGGAATTGCGAAAAGTCGTCCAGCGATTCGAGTTTTTCTTTAGCTTGCATGTATTGAACGGCATCTTCGTAAAGATGAATTTGGCTTTCGAGAATTCTTTTTCCGGATTCCAGGTCTTGCAGGGAGTTTTGCACTGCAGTTTTGGTCTCCAGCATTTTTTTATGCTGATTTTGCAGTTCATCAAAAAGAGTAAGGTTTTTCTGGATGGAAAGTATGGTTTGTTCATTGGCCTTAATTTTTTCAAGCAAGTCGCTAAGTTGGCATGAGCCTCTTGGCCTAAAAATTTGTGTGCATAAATTTTCTAAATCTTTTTCTATGTTTTTAAGGGACAAGTTTCCAAGACCCAACCCAGCTCCGTAGATACGGTTCTTCACTTCGTCCCCACTCAAACTGTTGATATCGTTCAGCTCGTCGAGGGTAAAGGCGTAGATGTTTCGGTAAATATCTTTGGAGGCATTTCCGAGTACATGGTTGAGTACATCTTGTCCCCGCAAAACCTCCTGGGGAGTGGATATTCTTACATCGCCGCCGTGGGTTCCTGGAGTGCGAGAAATTACCAATCCTTCCCCATTTTGTAATTGTACTTTCAGGCTTCCTCCCATAGATCCGCCATTAACCGGATGGTATAGGTTGGTTTTATCTTTTTTGGTCGGAAACCCGAAAAGGATCCTGCGTATGAATTCCAATAGCGTGGTTTTGCCAAATTCATTTTTTCCATAAACAACGTTGACGCCTGGTTTTAATCCGGTCACTCGTTTGTTGTTGAAGACGCCAAAACCATCGATATGTATTTCTCGTAGTTGCATTTAATATTTTTTAAAAATTATCCTGATCGACCAGTTGGTCGAGAGCAAGGTTTCGTGATTTTTGAAGGAGACCATCCATTTCTTCTGTTGGAAAATCTTTCAGATACTTTCTTCCAGCCCAGGATTCAAAAACAGGTTTCATGGATTCGCGAATCTTGGTGTTAAGTTCTTCTTTATCTGTTTCATCGCAGAGATTGACCAGATCGGCGATAAAATCTTTTCCCTCTTTTAAATTTGCGATGTCAAATGTTCCTGCAGTTTCCGTGGATAACTCTATTGAGACCCAGGGAGAGTGTCCTTCAAAAAAAGTGTGAATTTCTTCGGTCAAGGCATTAATGACGCCTGCGGCTTGCAACTCTTTATGAATGGATGTTCTGCCTGTTAAGTTCAGACGCGCAACAAGACCTTCGCGAGGAATGGTTTCTTTGGCGAGTTCTTCACATTGGACCTGGATCTTCCTTATAACATCATTTATATTTTCTGCATTTTGTAAATCTACGGTGGCAGAACGATAGCTAACTACATCTGTAGTCATGAACCTGATATCGGGCGGACTATCTGTAGACAAAGTAACCAGACAACAACCTTTTTGTCCCGTCTCCCTTAAATGTCGTGCTTGTGTATTTCCGGAGTAGACAATTGCCGGGTTACTTTCCCTAAGTACTTTGTGTTCATGGATATGCCCCAAAGCCCAATAATCAAAATTTCTTGAGACCAGATCATTGATAGAGCAAGGTGCGTAATTGTCGTGTCCGGGTTGTTGACCTACATTTGCATGGAGCAGTCCTATGGAAAAACCTTTTTCATCATCGTTTCTAAATTTCAGCGCCAGGTTTTCAGTAACTTCTTTTTGCGGATAACTGATACCGTATACCCAGGCAATATTTTTTCCTTCTTTTTTTACCGGAACACGAAGGACTTTATTTCCAGGAAAAATGGTCACATGTTCGGGCCATTCCAGAGTATGTGCCCAGCTGTTTAAAGGGTCGTGGTTGCCGTGGACGATGAAAGATTGTATTTCTTCATCAGATAATTCTTTAAGGATGCGGCGGAATTTCAATTGTGCTTGCAGACTGCGATCGGCTCCATCAAATACATCGCCTGCGATTAGCACCGCGTCTACTTTTTCTTGCAATGCTAAATGTGCAATATTTTGAAATGCTTTAAAGGTGGATTCGCGCAAGGCACTGGCAAGAGCCGGAGCTTGTGAAGTCAGCCCCTTAAATGGGCTGTCGATATGTAAGTCGGAACAATGAATAAAGCGAAACTCTGCCATAACTTCTTATCCGTTTGTCGATGTAAGTTATTGTTCTTAAACAGTGTATGGGATTTTGGTTGCGATCTCAATGATTTTCTTGCTTACGTTCGATGGGTCGCTCATAATTTCTTAATGGAATACCGTCGCTTTGGCAAGACCAATGAAAAAATTTCTGTAATCACCCTTGGGGGTATGCGTTTCAAGCATGGATGGAATCCGCCACGCAGTTATCTTCCCGCCGAATCCATTCAAAATTGCATCGAAATCACAAAGCAGGCCCTTGATATCGGCATCAATCATATAGAAACAGCCCATGGCTATATGAAGAGCGAGAACCTTTTTGGCATTGCCCTAAAAGAATTGAGAACTCCACGTGACCAATTCAAAATGATGACTAAAGGGGCCCCGATGACAGGCGATGAAACCCGGGCATTGGTTGAAGAGCAATTGACCAGCTTGAAACTCGATTATGTCGATTTTTATGGTTGGCATGGGATCAATAATGAGGAAAGGTTGCAAGCGGCCATAGCCACAGGAGGTCCCGTTGAAACTTTGCATCGATTGAGGGAAGAAGGTCTGGTTCGCCATATAGGATTTTCTACCCACGGCTCCCTGGATGTCATCTTACAAGCCCTCAATACCGACCTTTTCAGTTTTGTGAATCTTCATTACTATTATTTTTTTCAACGCAACCTTGCAGCCGTTCAATTAGCAGGGAAGAAGGATATAGGTGTTTTCATTATTTCTCCAAATGAAAAAGGGGGGATGCTATGGAAGCCTTCAGGCATGGTTCGGGAAACCTGTGAACCCATGACGGCAATTCAGTTCAACGGCCGGTTTTGTCTGGAGCATCCGGAAATCACAACACTGAGCATGGGAATACATGAGCCGGAACATTTTCCACAAAATCTTTCAATTTTAAGTGACGAGCAAAACAATGCCGAAACAGAGCAAAATGTTCGTGTGGAAATGGACGGTAGGTTAAATGCGGTGGCGGAACTTTGTACCCTTTGCAATGAATGTTTGCCTTGCCCGGAAGGAATAAATATTCCAGAGGTATTGCGTTTTCGAAATTTGCTGGAAGCCTATGAAATGGAGGATTATGGAAAGTTTCGTTACAACATGTTTGAAGGTGAGGGGCATTGGTTCCCGGGAAATTTTTCATCCAAGTGCACCGAGTGTGGTGACTGCATTCCACGATGTCCGGAGAAACTGGAAATTCCTAAATTATTATTCGATACTCACAACAGGTTATTCGACAGGAAAGCCTGGGTTAAAAGCAGGCTGCTCGACATGGCAGCGAGCACGTATAAATTTTTTAAAAAATTCATTCCAGGGATGGGTTGAAAGATATATTTACACTTAGTTTATTTGTCCTGTGACCGAAGAATGGCGGTAAACTTTAAGAACATGATCCGGTTCAGTATCCGTATGTTCCTCCACAATTTTTATCATTTCTGGCAATGCTTTTTTGAATGCATGAACCAATCGCGGTTCAAAATCCTTTCCGCTATTTTCTTCAATGATATTCATGGACTCTTCTACAGAAAAAGCATCTTTATAATATCTTTTACTTGTCAGGGCATCGAAAACGTCTGCGACCGCAACAATTCTTCCTGCTAACGGAATTGCTTCTTCTTTCAGACCATAGGGGTAGCCAGACCCATCCCACCTTTCCTGGTGAGTTAGCGCGATTGACTCTGCCATTTGCATCAGTTCAGATCGACTACCCGAAAGAATTTTTGCTCCAATCTCTGGATGCTTCTTCATTGTTTGCCATTCATTCTCATTGAGTTTTTCTGGTTTTAGTAGGATTTCATCCGGGATGCCGATTTTCCCGACATCATGCATCGGGCTGGCCTGGAGGATGAGTTGGCATTCTTTATCACTCAAACCAATTTCTTTTGCAAGGCGGGCAGAAAGTCTACTCATACGAATGACATGCATACCGGTTTCATTATCCCGGTATTCTGCGGCTCGCCCCAAACGCAAGATGGCTTCCTGCCTTGTTTCTTCCAGCTCATAAGTTCTATCTTTTACTTTTAACTCAAGTAAACGATTTTGATCTCTTACGTGGTTATGTAGTAACCGGATTTCAAGCATATTGGTAATTCTCTGAGTCACCTCAGTAATATCAAAAGGTTTGCCTATGAAATCGCGTGCTCCAGCAGCGAGGGCACGAAGTCGTGTGTTGCGATCGGATTGCGCGGTTAAAACCAGAATGGGTGCATAAGAATCTTGTTCTAATTTCTTGAGCTGATCCATGACCTGAAATCCATCGAGATAAGGCATGTTCAAATCAAGTAAGACAAGGTCTGGATTCATCTCTTTATACATATCAATAGCTTTTCTCGAATCGAGGGTGCTTCGGAAATAGGTATATCCTTCTTCTTCAAGGATGTCTTCCAGCAATTCTATGTTTGCGGGTTCATCATCGATAATCAGGATTTTTGATTTTAAGAAATTGATATTCATATCGTCATATTTTAATTTGAATAATTTTTGGACAAACGGATTTTAGATTCCATTAAAAGTTTTTCTACGGTACTTTTAAATTTTGGAATGTCTAAGGGCTTCGTCAAGTAGCAATTAAAGCCCGCCTCTAAAGCGCGGTTAATATCTTTTTCCATTGCGTTTGCACTTATAGCGATGACGGGTGTTTCATATGTTTCTTCCAGGTTTTGTAATCGTTTAAGGGTTTCAAATCCATCCAGGTCAGGCAAATTGATGTCTAGAAGGATAAGATTCGGTTGATGCGCATGAGCCATTTGCAGCCCAATTGCCGCTTGCTGGGCTGTAAGCATTTTGATTTCAGGATAATCTGAAAGAATGTCCTGAACCAGAAGCATATTGGCTTGATTGTCTTCGATATATAGAAGGGTAAAATTTTCATCTGCGGTTTCGAGGAAAGGAATTTTTAGTACCTCAATATTTTCCCCGCACTTGATAGCCTCTGAATTACAGACGGGAAGGGACACGGAAAACTGTGTGCCTTTTCCTGGATAACTTTCAACATTGATATGGCCGTTCATTAGTTCGACAAGTTTTTTGGATATGGTCATTCCTATCCCTGTACCTTCAGTTTCACTATTTTCCACACCCAGCCGATCAAAGGGTTCAAAGATATTTTTAATTTTTTCCAGTGGCATACCCATTCCAGTATCGGTCACCAGGATGCTGCGATTGCTGGTTTTTAGCGGTCCCAGGCTAAGAGTTACCCTGCCTTCTTTGCGGTTATATTTGATACCGTTGGAAACTAAATTGAGTAATACTTGTTTCAGACGGGTTTTGTCAGCCAGAACATAGGCATTACCATTTGCTGAAATTTCATTAACCAGTTGGATGTTAAATTTCTCTGCCATCGGTCGAGTCACATTCACTATCTCTTGAACTAGTTCTGCGATTTGCACAGGTTCAAGGGAAACTGTGGTTTTCCCGGCTTCAATTCGCGCCAGATCCAGGACCTCATTTATAAGCTCCAATAAGTGGTTTCCCGCTTTCAGTATTTGATGGGTGCGCGATTTATGAGCGTCGGAAAGAGGGTCTTTTCGACTTTCGTTCATAATTTGCGCGAATCCCAATATAGCGTTCATCGGTGTACGCAACTCATGACTCATGCGGGAAAGAAATTCTGATTTGGCTCGATTATGATTTTCTGCCTGTTCTTTTGCCAGGCTCAACTCCTGAGTTCGATCTTGAATGCGCATTTCCAAATCATTGTATGCGAGCTTAAGTTCCTCCTCGTTTGCCTTGCGGGTAGTGATGTCAGTAAAAGTAACAACAGCACCAATAATTTTTCCATCGTCTGTAATGGGTTTGCTCATATACTCAACAGGAAAACTGGAGCCATTTTTTTTCCAAAAGATCTCTCCAGTTTCAAGATGTTCTTTGCCATCTTTAAAGGCAGCATAGATATGACATTTATCTATGGAATATTGGGTGCCATCGAGGTATGTATGATGGATTAGAGCAAGCAGTGCTTTGCCGATAAGTTCTTCTTCAGTGTATCCCAGCATTTTGCAAGCCGCCGGATTTACAAAAGTAGTTTCGCCATTCAGATCCACACCATATATTCCTTCTCCTGCAGAATTAAGAATAAGGTTGCGTTCCCGGTGGGCAGATTCGATAGCTCTTTCATGAGCCTTGCGTTCAGAAATATTTCGAAGCACACCGACAAAAACTTTTTGATCGTTTTCTGTAGATTCCGAAACGCTTAATTCCATGGGGAATACGGAGCCATTTTTGTGCCTACCCGTGATTTCACGCACCATGTTGATAATTTTTTTTTCGCCGGTTCTGAGATAATTTTTCAGATAGCTATCGTATTCACTGACAAAAGATTCCGGAATCAGGATTTTGACATTTTCCCCGATCAGTTCTTTTTCGGAATAGCCGAATACTTTTTCAACTGCAGGATTGACGGTTTGGATAATTCCTTTCTCATTTATTGCGACGATAGAATCAAATATAATTCCTGTTAAGGAGTTCAATCGTTTTCTGTTTTCGAGAGTCTGCCTGTTGGTTTTTAATATTCGTGACCTCATAAAAAGGCCGACCAACGCCGAAATAACAAGGGATCCAAATAATATCAGGTACCAGAACAGCAAAGTATTCAAAGGAGCAAACGCTTCTTCTGCATCGATTTCTGTAGCAACAGCCAGCATCTGATCTTCCATCCAGGCCCAGGCACCCACGACAGGGACACCCCGGTAATCGTTATAACCTTCAACATTAACTCCCGCTTTTTTCATCAAGGCATTCTTCGCCATTAGGGTCAACGGCCAGTTTTTGGTAGGCTCATTCGATAAGGCAGGGGCTAATCTTAAATCTCTGCCAGGATTGCGAATCTGAATATTGAATATGGATGCTTTTCCGTGAGAAATCAGACCCATTTCTCTCAATTGCGAATCGAACCGACTGTTGGAAACAAGCAGTCCTTCATCATTTAAAGCATAAGTTTCTCCTGTTTTTCCAAACCGGCTGACAGCCAAAATTTTTCCGAAATCTTTTTGAGGTCGTAGACGAAAAGATAAAACGCCTTGAATTTTTCCGTCTTGATCCTTGACCGGGGTAGAAACAAACTGAGTCGTTTGATTATTGCGAAATTTCCCTTTTTCATCAGGGAGGTCCACTTCTCCCGCAAATGGATTGGAAACCACCGTATCTCCCTGTAGGGACCGGTAAAAAAATACAGACCTTTCGATCAATTGCCGCTTGCCGAGGGGTTCTTCTAGCAGGGCACCTATTTGTAAACCTGTTGAATCAAAGATAACGAATCCAATAAAATCAAAGTTTTTTACGGCTTTGCCCAGGTGCTCGCGAAGCCATTTCAAAGAAGAGGTTTCCCTGAGTTCCTCGGCCGACATATCTTTTTCCCTGGTAAGTTGGATCAGGGAAAGAATATTTTTTTTGATTTCTGGTTGGTCTGCCAGAACTTTAGCATTCAGTTTTTTATCTTTAAAAAAAAGCCGCAACGATTCGATATTGGCCTCTAATGTCAATTGCAATTGGTCGGCCAGATTGCTTTTTATTTCCTGCTCTACCGAACGGACACCGTACCCACCAACGACAATGAAACAGATCATCATGATGATCAATGCAGGCAGATATTTGGTGTTTGATCCACCAGTTCTTCTATCTTTTCCGTAGGGGTATGGAGTATTAGACATTGATTTTTTCCAAGTCAATTCGTTATTTCAATCCATACAATTATACTAATTATATTTACAGAAGAATTCAAGGTAATAAGTGGAGATAGATTTTAAAATATTGATTTTAATTGCGTTATTTCATATTGGGTTTGTGTGTAAAATGTGCCTTTTAGGATTAAAAATAGGGGAATCCATTCTACATGAATAGATAGATATTTAATTTCCTTTTAAAGGGTTTGAGAGAGTTCAGGTGGGTGCATGTTTTGGCAGGTTTCATTTAATTCCCAGGCATTTCGGTAGGTGTCATCTTTTTCTAAAACTTTTTGGAGAAGAGGCAGGGCTTTATGGCATTTATTTAGCAATGTGAAAATTTCTGCCATGATAAATTGCAGGTGAATTTCATCGGGATCGATCAAGCCATAACGGCCTCCATACATCAACACTTCTCTTGCCTCACCCAACCCTCTATAACTGAAAACAATTATCTGTAAAATCTTCAAATTCATCTGATCTTTTTGCAGTAACGGCAGAGAATATTCCAGAGACTTTAAGTATTCCTTTTTTAAATTATAAAACTCTGCAAGGGATCTCTGAAGAACAGGATCCTCCGGGTTTTTATCTATCTCTTTTAACAAGCTCACCAATCCAATCTCTCGCATTACGGTTGCCATTTGCTGAGGATCATTTTTGGCTGTATTCTGAAAAAATTTCAGGGCTTCTTCTTTTTTTCCCATTTCCAGCAGGTTGTAACCCATGTATAGATTGGCGAAACTCAGATTCGGATTTTTTTCTAAAACCAACTGAAGAATTTCTATACTTTGCTCATAGTTAGCGATCTGGTAAAAGCTGTGGGCGAGGTTGAGCATGTACTGCAGGTTATCAGATTCTTCTTCAATAAGGCTTGCCAGCCGTTCCATCTGTTTGCGGTCGGCTTGAAGGTGGTAGCGGAAAAGGTCATCATCTTCTACAAGGGTCATGGCTTTCAAAAGTTGCCCACGGTTGCCATACATCACGCCGCGTTGGTAAAGGTCCATCGCCTCATAATGGGGTTTCAACTTTTGCCGATTATCTTCTGACAGGTTGGTGATTTGTTTTACGACGTCATCAAACCTTGCGCGGTTGAAAACATATCTTTCTTGTCCGGGTACGCCTATTACATTACCGAGGTTGAGATAGAACTCAATGGCAGGATGGTTGTCGGTGATTTCAGGAAACCCTTTTCCCAGTTGGCCTACCTGTTCGTTTAGAAACCAGATATTGCTCAGAAAAGAAAAGATGTCAGGGATTTCAATATCTGCCAGTGCTTTTTTAATTTCTGGTTCCTGCAAACGTTCGTTCAATTTGTTGAAATCAATTTTAATAGGTTGATCGGAACCAATGATGATGATTTCGTTTGCGACAGAAAGCCAACCCATCGTATAAGGAAAAACAGACTGGAATGTTTTGAAGTGCATGGCAACTTCTTTTTCTCCCTGACTGTGCAGGGGAATCCATTGTGCGGCGATACCTCCTGGTTTCAGTCTGCTTTTTTGAAGCTCATAATATTCCCGAGTATACAGGTTGACAGTAAAAGCGGTGCGAGGTGGGGGCGGTTCGGATGTAATAACATCGTAAAGTTTATGGGTTGTTAGCAAATGATTTCGGCCGTCCTGTATCACAAAATTAACTTTAGGGTTTGACAGAACATTATGGTTCTGTTCTGCAAACATTCTTCCCGCATTGATGACACTGGAAGATAGCTCCAGGCTGTTGACGGTTTTTACCCGAGGATGAATTCCGGCGGCCCCTGTCGTCTGACCTGTTCCAAAACAGACCACAAGAACATCATCGGGTTTATCCACCAAAAGAATGGGAACATGGGCTAAAAGTTTCATGTAACGAGAGGCGGTCATGTTAGAGGCTGACATGGAAATACCATTGGTTATCAATCGCTTCGCCGAGGGATCGAGAATTCCGTATTCATCCTTGAATACCGCAACGGTATCGGACAAACCTTCTTCAAAATACAACAGTTTATTAATGTTTCTTTTTCCAGCGCTATCGCGCATGAAGAAAGAATTCAGCAAGTCATTTGGGATAGCCATGTTGATAAAAAGAATCAGAGAAGCGAACACCACGGTCATTCCTTTTTTAATGGCTGGTGTTAAATAGTCGCCGGTGCGGAATAAAAGAACCATTGTCAGCAAATTGATCGTGGCGAGAAGGGTAAGGCTTACCTGGCTGCCAAAGTGGGGTAGGAAAAGAAATCCGGAAAAAAGAGAACCAAAAATTGCACCCATGGTATTGGCGGCGTACACCTGCCCGGTTGCCTGCCCGACATTTTCATGTTTGTTCGATATTTGTTGAATGAGCAGGGGAAAACACATTCCCAAAAGCAAAGTAGGAACCAACATAAGAGCTGCTGAATCTCTGAAATAGTTCCAGAAGGTTACAGCAGGGTTGCCCAGGTTGTATGCATTCCAAGGCGGAGAAAGAATGGACTCCAATCCATAAATGGAGCCAATAACATAAATTCCAACCCCTCCCTGTAAGGCGATGAGGATGGTGCGCAAATTTTTGGTCTTGGATAAAAGCGGAATGAGTAAAAGGCTTCCTAAAAAAATACCAAGTAAAAAGACGGTGAGCATCATGCTGAATGAATATACTGTGCTAGCGATGCTGAACACCAAAAGCCGCGTCCATAAAACTTCATAGGCGAGAGCCGTGAAACCACAAATGAAGCTGATTCCCATCCAGAATTTTTGGTCGGGACTCCAACTCACTTTCGGAAAATTGATCTTGGGAAGACAAAACTTAACAGTGCCTCCGTTTTCTTTATAAATGCTCAAAGCGCTGATGCCAATAAACAGGTTGCCTGCAGCGGCCATCAAAACGGTTTCTAATACACCGAATGTTCCCATCAGGAAAAATCCGGTGATCATGCAACCCGAGGCTGCTCCCAGTGTGTTGAGAGCATAAAGCAGGCTCACTTGTGTTCCTATGCGCTTGTCATCGGTAACGCAATATTTGCTGATTAGGGGCAGGGTTGCACCCATAAATGTTGTGGGTACCAACATCAATGCGAAGGAAAAAACGATTTTAAATAAATTTTGCAGAGGGGGAGAATCGGGAATGATACTGTGAAACAAGGAGTAAATTTCTGCAAAATTTGCAAACAAAAGAGAAAGAAGAGCACCACTGGCAAATATCAGAATCTCTATCCAGCCATATACATTAAGAGCAGAGGAATCCATATTATTTATCGACAACCTGTCAGCGGCATAGCCAAATAAATAGCTGCCAAGGCCAAGGCCAGCCATGAAAGCGGCGAGCACTACAGACACCGAAAAAACAGTATGCCCAAAAACAAGGGTGAGCATTCGGGTCCATACGATTTCATAAATCAGAGCTGAAATGCCTGATAAGAAAAATAAAAAATAGACTATTGGAGAACGCTTCATATTTTAGATATTTTTATAGAATTAAATCGGATTGGAATATTACGTGAAAAATTGCAATCCAGCTGGATTCTTTTTGGAAATATACCTTATGTTTTATCGACATATCCGGCAAACCTTTAAATTAATTGACATTGGCCCAAGCTTCAAGTAATTTTTATAAATACCTCTGTTTTTGCCAATAATAAATGAAGGTCCTTTAAATGGGAACACAAGATATTAAAATTGCGGATGCAGACCACCCTTACGCTAAAGAAAATGGGGTGGTGTGGGCCGAAGAAGCCTGGGAGCGTGTGAAACATGCACCGGAATTTGTTCGCCCGGGAATTCGCAAGCTTATGGTGCAACGTTGCGTGAAACGGGGGTTTAAAATTGTTACCTCTGATTATCTGACAGAAATTCGCAATGAGTCCATGATGTTAGTTTCGAAACGAGTCAAGGGTTTTGGATTTGAAGAGTTGACCATGGATGCCTTTGATGTGGCTAAAGAAAAAATGCGGGAAAGTCCGCGCAAGGTGGAAGTGATTGAAGAGATAGAAGATTTTCTCTCAATGCGTACAGAAAAAAAAGACGATATTGTAGAAAAATTCAAAAATTATATGGAGGTGACTCCAACCTCAGGCATTCCCTGGAGCGAGGAAGCCAAGGAAAAAATGGAAAAGGTGCCTCCTTTTGTACTTGGGATGGCCAAGCAAACCATTGAAGGTCGTGCCCGGGAAAGAGGCGACAAAATGATCACTCCCGATATCATAGATGAGGTTTTCACCAACATCATGCCATCCTCTGCAAAGCAAGCGATGGGCATGGAAGTGACTGAGGAAGACCTTAAACAAGATGAGCAAATTGATAAGCAAAAGGAAGAACCGGTTCAGGTTTCTATGAAATGGGAAGACGATGCATTGGAAAAAGTATCCAAAATTCCTATTCCGTTTATCCGCAACATGGCCGTGAAACGCATTGAGCAGGAAGTGGCTAAAGAAGACAAAGATGTTGTGACGATGGATTTGTTCGAAAAATACCGTTTTACTTTTTAGACGGATATTTCCGTTTGTTCCCCCTTTCCTGAAGCAAGTTTTTGTATCTCACTCCAGAGTTCTTTTCTTCCCAAATGATTTTTACTTGAATAGGTCACCACGGCCAGCGCATTTTCCCCCATGAATGCTGATTTAATAATTTTGCTTTGTTTGCTGCGCTCCGTTCCCGATAGCTTGTCCGATTTGGTAATGACTAAAATATAATTTCTACCAAGGTCTTCGAGCCATTCTTTTAGGGTTAGGTCGAGTTCAGTAGGTTTCCGGCGGATGTCGACAATGAACACGATTGCCATCAAAGGTTCGCGGTGAATTAGATATTCTTCGATCATTTTTTTCCACTGTTTTTGAAGGGCCGGGGTGACCCGCGCAAACCCGTAACCCGGAAGATCGGCAAACATCAATTTCTCATTAATTCTGAAAAAGTTTATTTCTCTAGTTTTACCAGGCGTGGAACTTATGCGAACAAGCTTTTTGCGATTTAAAAGAGATCGAATCAGGGAAGACTTCCCAACATTCGACCTTCCTACAAAGGCAAATTCAGGAAAAGGCTCTTTAGGGTATTGCTTCGAAGATACAGCACCGGTCAAAAATTCAGTGGTAATTACTTTCATGGACCTATGTTAATACCATTATTTTTCAAACTTGTTTATAACCAGACCCGATAACAGCTTGGGGTAAAAAAATGTGGCTTTCTGCGGAAGGCGGATTCCCTCTCCTGCTAAACGGCGCACTTCGTTTATTTGAGTGGGGTTCATAAAAAAGGCTATATCATATTCTCCTGTATCGACCATTGCCATGGCTTCATCGGATTTTACTTTATAAGAAACAAATTGTTGATTTGCTTTTTCGCGGGTGTCAATTTTCAAAATTTCGCGCAAAATTATGGCATGCAATTGCATGACATCTAGAACTTGCAAGTCAGGAGGCTCATTTTTATCCAGTAAAGGCAGAATGTTTTTTGGATCATTGGCGATCAAGGTGTAAGTTTGGCCTTTCCCCATATAAGCGCAAAAAGTGATGCGGTCCTTTCCAAATTCGAGTAAGCGAGATTTTATTTCCGCAGCATTTACCTCGGTAATCCAGGGAATCACATCAAAATATTCACTTGCACGTTTCAAAAAATTTTCACGGTCAAATGGCGTCGGACTTTTAACGACGCGATGAATTGGGAAAATGGACATTGAGCCGGAGTCCATATTGGTCAAAAACATCATGACGTGAGAACTGTCAGGCACTTTGTCTTCATTTTCTTTCGCGAAGCCTAACGCTGTTTCATATCGATGGTGTCCATCTGCGATATAGATTTTTTTATCACGGATCAGGTCGCTGATTTTTTGATTATTATCAGCGTTGTCCAATCGCCAGAGTTTATGCACCACTTGGCTGTCTTCAATGACAGATAAGGGTTTTTTCTTTATTCCTCCCTTAAGAAAAGAATCGATGTCCCCTTCCGGATCCGAATACAATCCGAAGATAGGACTGAAGTTGGCATGGCAGGCATTTAGAAGTTTGGTGCGATCGGTTTTTGCTTTTGAGAGTGTGAATTCATGTGGACAAATATTTCCTTCACTAAAGTCCTCCACTTTGACGCGCGCAAAAAACCCAATGCGGCAAAACTTTTCACCTTCAAACTCATACTCCTGACTGTAAAGATAAAATCCGGGCCTATCGTCCCTCTTTAAAATCCCTTCATTTGCCCATTCTTTGAAAACTTTCGCAGACCGTGTGTAACGATTGTCCGTTTCAGAATCCTTTTCGTATTCTTTGCCAAGTATCAGTCGAACTACATTGTGTGGATTTTTCTGGTACAAGGCTTCCTGCTGATCTGGAGAAATTACATCATAAGGAGGTGCCGTCACTCCATCAAGAGGACCGGTTTTGTCGAGGTTGTACAATAGGCCGTGGAAGGGAATAACTTCGATCATGTTTTGCTCGCTTTAAGAATTTTAAAGTTTTAATTCGAAAAACATTATAGCAAAAATGAAGAGAGTTTTTAAAAACCGCCTATAGAGCTTCGCACTGGCATAATTCGCGAATGTAGCGCACAAGTTCGTGGATGATCGAGTCGTCCAGGGTGTTCCCCCATGCCGGCATGCAGGGTGCTCGCCCGACAGATAATCCACCAAATTTAATGGCTTCAAAAAACTGCTCATCCGTTCGAGTTTCCAGGTATTCGGCCTTGGTATGATTCCTCGGTGGCACGGTCAAGAATTTTGCGTTGATGCCGTCTCCTTTCCCTTTAATGCCATGACATTGGGCGCAATACCACTGGTAGGTTTCGCGAGTTTTCGCTGTCACAACAACGGGTTCAGAAAGCTCTTCCTCTTTTAACTGGAGGGATTGCGACTCTACTTTAAGAGGAGGTTTTGGCGTCGAGGTTTTTTCGGCTTGTTTTTCTCCGCACCCCGATATACCTATTGCCAGTATCAGAATCGCATATTTAAAAATAGATGTTAGAGGAATGTTTATCATGAGTTATCGCAGGTTTTCATTTTTTAGCGTCATGATGAACTGTGTGAATCGCAAGCGTGTTTCATCATCCATTTTATACACGGGCATGCGGCTTTTATCTGAAAATGTTTTAGGGGTTTTGAGCCAGTTCGCCACCCAGTTCGCCTGTAATCGATTTCCCGCATTGATCAGTGAGGGCCCCGAAATTCCGCCGCGAGGTTTGCCAGCAAGGTTTAAACTTTGATGACAGGAAATACAGCTAAACGTACGTTCAAACTCATATTTGGTTTTTGCTTTTTGACCCTTTGTTAATGGGATGCCTGGTTCATCAGGCAAATCCAATAAAACCATTGCCATCAATTCCTGAGTAACCTTCCTGGAATCTTTTTTGGAAAGTGAAGGGTGTTTTTGAAAGTTATCAGATTCGCCTTTTAGGAATCCGGGATTGAGAATTGTTCCCGCTTTTCGCAGAGTCACGGGATTTTGAAGATATTGTTCCAACCAAGATGCCTGAAACTTGTTGCCGGCATAGAATAGGTCGGGTCCCTTTTTCTCACTTTCAATTTTTGTCAGGCGATGGCACGCGGCACATTTTTTTTCTTCGATTAAAAAAGCGTAGGAAAGTATCGGGCTATATAAAAACCATCCGCTAATAAGAAGTAAAAAGAAAATTTTCATAACGGGGTAGCGTCATCGGGGACAGGTAGTGGCTCGGGCGTCTTTTCATTTTCCTGGAAAATATCGTAGAGAAACTCAATGATCCCTTCTTCTTTTTTATCCTGCGGTGGGTCTGTTGTAATATTGTTTTCCTCTTCTATTTTTTGTTCTTTCGGCGTCTCCCGTGTGAAATTTTGGGGTGGTTTGGGGGTTTCTTTTGGTTTTTCAATTTTAACAAACTGGTTTTTTTCAACATCGTAGAAAAGATCTTCGCGAGGTTGTGGTTGCCCCAAGTCACGTTCGCGAATTCGGTGCCTCACGTCATAAGGGAATTCACTGCGATTCAACAGTCTGGAGAAATTTAATTCTCGTAAGTTGAGAGAACGAAATGCCCGGTACCGATTGGAAGGTTCCTGCAACGCAGTGATCTCATCTTTATTTAAGAAGCGGGAATTGTCTTGCGGAAAGGGAGTTTGTAATGCCTCCCCATTAGGATCAATACCTTGTTTGAGTTGGAAGTCCGGGAGAACTTGATTATTTTGTTTTAACCCTGAGAAAAACTGTCCGGCATCCTGAATAGATGTTTTTAGAGGATCACCCAGGCCGACCGATAAAGGATTTTGGTGACAGTCTTCACAAGAGCGAACTGCTTTTCGAATGGTGTGGGGTGAAGAATCTGTCCAGATTAATCCTGGAAAATCGTCAAGTGTTAAAGGAGGCTCAGCCCTTTTTAGAGGAAGTGATGAACCGGTCTGGTCGGTAATAAAATATTGATAGCGGGGTTTTAAAATGGAGTACTTTCCGCGTGAGTTTTTACCCATAATCAATTCCGACCATCCTGAATCTGAAAACACGGTCCACCAATTTTCATTTATTATATTGGCTTCAATTTTCTGAGGCAGGGATTTGGCGGTCAACCAATCCAGCATGCCCGGTTTATCATTGAAGGAATTTTCAGGAAACCGCATTGGATCGGACAAATTCCAGTTTTTCCATTTTTCAGGCGCGAAAATTTTTTCTCGTATAACATGCATACCCCAATCTGATGCTGTCCATCGGGCGTGACAGGTTGAGCATTCCATCTCCTGCATATGCTTTGGAATCTGGTGCGCGATAGAAGGCTTGCGGTTTTTGAGTAAAGGTATTTTATGTTTCTTGCCTGTTACTTTGGAGTATAAAACCCAGTCATTTTTAGCTTGTTTGATATGCAGCATCGGTGAGCCGCTTGAGTTGACCAAAACGGTATCTCCCGCCTTGATTCTTTTTCTGAGATTTGGGTTAAGGTTTGCACGCTTGATCAAATTTTTTGTGTTCGGGTCGGACTCGATTAAAAGATACTCTTCAGGAAGTTTATCCTGAGTGCCATGGCAATCTACACAGCGGATTTGCACTCCAGATTGAAGCGAGTCTGGTTCTATTTCAGGTTTCATTTCATCGCCAATATGACAGTCGATGCAGTGCATGCCTTTTTCGCGATGTATATCGGGAACGAGAAACTCATGGTCTTTACCGTATAGAACCGGTTTTTCGGCATTGATTTGCGAAGGCACCTCCATGGGTCGTGATGGTTTGGCAAACAATCCTTCGAATTCCTGACCCACTCCGTTATTGTTATGGCAATGTTCGCACTGTACGCTGGGGACAGCCACTGTGAACTTGTGGAGTAGGGGATAGCCACGTGGATTATTAAGAGAATTTTCTGCGAATTTTCTAGTAAAGCGATTTTGTTTTTTACTTTTTCTTTGAACTTTTTGTATGGCCCGATCATGAGATAAATCATATGACAGGAAGAACAACCTGATGCCCGATAATCTCCAGGACGATGCGGACTCTCGGAGCCAATATGGCAACGCAGACATTTTGTTCGAAGAAACCCATCTACAGCATGACCTTCTGTCACGCTGGGCAAGGCCTGCTCGTCGTCATCCGCTTTCAAAGAAAAGGGAAGTTCATCGAGAGGCTGAGCGCCCCAACCATATCGGGTGATGTTTATTGTTCTTTTAGCGGTGGACATGAGAGACCGTTCCACCTTGGTGACATGGCTTTCGTGGCATTTTCCACAGAATCGGGGAGCGTTCTTTGCTGAAGATGGGTTGGGGACAAGTCCTTTATGAGCCTTTGGCAATGAGTTGGACCGCCTGTTGCCTCCATGGCAACGAACACATGAGAAACGGTGATTTTTACTGATCCGTTCAATTCCCTGGTGGCAGGTATAGCATCCTCCTCGTCTTTCCAGATATTCTATTTTTCCATAAACATCTTCGATTGAAAAATTAGATTCTTTATAGAACTTTTCAATAAACTTGTTGGAATCTCCATAGGATTGAAACTGTACTCCATCCAAGGTGGTCCCGGGTTGCAGGACTTTTTCTGAATTCTCCTGGAACCCTCTCACACGGAAAAAAGGGTCTTCGAAATCGGAAGCATCGATTTGAACCTTTGGAGGTGAGGCAGGCACCTCAACCATTTCTTTTGTTTGTAAATTTTTCTCAGATCCGGGAACGATTTCTTCTTCAATGGCTACAGCTTCTGATTTGGATTCTGGTTTTAGGAGGAAGTCCAGTATTCCAGACGATTCTTTTTCAGTTGGGATTTTGTTTGATTCATCCTCCTTGTCATCAAAAAAATCAGTAAACTTTTTTTCATTCGTCACCTGGCCTGCAGAATAGGTGAGGAAGGTGCCGAGGCAGAACACTCCTGTAAGAATCAGCGATAGAATAATTCGTTTGTTCACGGTTGAGTTTGCCTTGATTTTAATATTTTTTCACGCAATTGACGGTGCTTAATTGTGCTTTCGAAGGCATAGCTTTTTTTAATGTCCTGGTAAATAGGGTCGTCATATCGGTCGTGACAAGGAATGCAATTACCTACTCTCAAAATTCTTATTATCTCTTTTTGGTTAAAGGGCCTTGCATTCGGCTGGTGACTCCCTGCAAGAATTTCCCCTCGCATGGAAACTTTCGCCTGAGGATCAAAAGCTGATGCCGAGACCTGTTCGTCTGAGCGATTTAATGGAACAAGTGAATCATTTTTTCCGGTATTATTTGCGCCAATTTTCAAGTCGCCTTTTCCTAATCCTAAAGTTTCGGGAGATAAATGGCAACTCTCGCAGGAGCGAACTTGAGTGCCTGTGGAATGAGGATTCAGTGAATATGCCAGATTTGATCCTGATGAGCTATTGGGGTTTGTAAAATGCCACTCTTGATATTTTCCTCGGCGCTGTCCTGAAGACCCCAATGCTGGAATTGGATTTCCCTTTTCGTCCAATAGAGAAAAATGTCTTTCGGGTTGCGCGAGCATTGGCGCAACTTTTCCGCGAGGTCCTATCATAAGGGTGGGCTGCTGGATATTTATGGGAGTCCTCTCTGCAATTTTCAATTCGACTTGGCCTAATTTCATGGATGCATGGCAACCTTGACATCGTACCACCCATTGCGAGTGGCATGAGCTGCATTCTAATCGGGCTCTATGTTGTGGAATGAAATGCGCCTCCCCATCTCGAAGTAGAGGGATATCATAAACACGACCACTCTGCTTCCCGATAGTGACCATTTTCCCATTTTGAACTTTAACGTTGGTCATTCGCCTTTTCCTTTCAGAAACAGCCATCCAGTCTCCAACAGAATTTGGTTCGCCTTTATAATGTTTACTGAGTCGAATGACCGCATCTTTTGGGTCTGTAACCTTTGATATCAAGGGATAGGTATTGTCATCTCCATGACAGGTTTCGCAGCGAATTTCCACCGCTTGGTGTTGTTTGGAATACAGATTCCCATCGCCCATTATATCTTGCTGCGTGTGGCAGTCGATGCAGTCCATACCACGAGCGGTATGAACATCAACTTGAACATTGCCCTGGCCTGTAAAAAGGGATAGCTCTCCTTCTTCAGTGGATTTGTTTTCTTCTTTTTCGGGTTCTTCAGCAAGCAATTCTTTCTCGTCTGGTTTATCGGGAGAGAACTCCTGACTAAGTGGCTGCTCCTCTTCTTCATCAATGAACTCAGCTGCAATTTCTTTAACCGGGGAAGGTTCATTGCCTAAAGGTTGTAAAGAAAATCCTTGATGGCATTGCACGCACATCGCACGATTGGGCAAAGCCTGGATCTGATGAAGTTTCGCATGACCGGGCTGCGTTTTGGAAATGGTTGGGTCGTCACCTTCATAGAGACCCGTTTTCGAATAAGTAAAATGGCAAGCAGCGCAACCTTGCGACCGGTATTGCCCGGGCGGTGGCGGAGAATCTATATGGCATTGAAAACACTTTTGGCGTAAAAGGCGATCGCTGGGATGTTTGGAGATGGGTTGAATATTTTTTTTGTCCGACTCAGGAATATCCAAAGATGAAAAGTAGGGGAGCTTGTCCAGTTTTTCCAATGCACCCCAATCATGCGGTACATTCCCGTCATTATCAGAAACAGCCTGAGTCGCATAGCGTGCGGTCTTTTTATTTTGTCCGGCCCATTGGAAACGCAGGCCAGAAATTATTCCGGCGAAGGTGTTCATCATGGACTTTTTTAGCCGTTGAATATGGTTACGGTCTTCGCGAACATGACCGGAGTGACAATAAAGTTGCCCGCAGGACTGCTCCACTACATTGAGGCTCGATGGGTTTCTTTTTCCCGTTCCCGCCCTGGGATCATAAATCAATGTTGCATGAGCCTGATTTTTATCAACCGATTCCGGTTCACCGCCATGGCAAACCGTGCAACCGAACTCCGGGGGATGAGCTGAGCTGACGGTGGATATACCATCGTGACAAGTAATGCAACGTTCTACCCGACGGTTTCTGTAACCCGATACCTTCACCCAGGGATAATCCGGTAAGGTTGCAGTGACCTGCACTTCCTTGATATGAGGATTTTTAGTTCTCCAAAAATGGGCTGTTTCATGGTCGTTTGCCTTGTCTGCGTTCGATTGAAAAAACTGTTCCTGCCAAAAAACCCAATCCTTTTCCTGGGCATACCCAGAGCAAACCCCCATCAGAGTAATCAATAAAACCGTCAGCCCCTTTTTTAAAGTGAACACAGTAGTTTGCTGGGAAGTGAGAGAGAAGTTAAGAAATCAACCAGATCGTACAAACGAATCAGGTGGGTGAATCGTATACAACGGAAACGCTGTTCAGATAATTTGTCAATTCATCAAGATGATTTTGGATTCTATCCGGAGCTTTTTCTTTCGCTGCCAGTTCAATAGCAGCCCCAATCACACTGATTGGCATGAACCCATAACCGCCGCCCGAGCCCTTCATGGAATGACCCAAGGTACGAATTTTTTTCAAGTCGGAATCTTTTAGTGCGGCGCTGATAGCTGTAATATCCTTGCGACGATTTTCCAAGTAGCTTGGAATCAATTCGCGTAAATCAGGATCGACATGTGCGATAATTTTTTTCACTGAGATTTTCCATGCCAATGAAACTGCTACTAGGGTCCGGAAAAATCCCCCCCTGTGTTATATCTCTCCCTTTATCTTTACCCGTTTTGGGCATGAAGTCTATGGTTAAATATCACACATGCCCCAAGGGGTATTGAGAGTCAATAAATAGGATTGTGGAAGTAATACAAGGCGTCATCCCCTGGGTTTATGCTGTAGTCAGGCAAGCTGGAGCAGTGCTCAAGGGTTATTTTCCAACTGGAGCCTTCTTTTACAAAACTGTAATTACATACGCTGTGTTGACGTTCGTCGGTGTCGTTGGATTTTGAGGTGATGCTTATGATTTCGTCAACAAGTACATATCCCACCTTGCTACCCACATGTCCAGAGAGAACCTGACGCTGAACCTGACAATTCATATCCCGGAAATCAGACATCATTTGCTGGTAGTCCTTCACCCTGTTTTCCAGTAGGGCACGCTTGTCGTCCGACATGATCACCAATCCTTTGCCATAATAACCGGTAAGCTTTTCCGGATTGGTGCAGGTAAGGCCATCAATTTTCTTTAAGATATTGGCATACACATCCGTGTCGGCAGCCAAGGCATTATTACTGATTACCAAGGACAAAATGAAAACCATCCCGGTGAATATGAAGCGCTTCATTTTTAAGTTTCTCCAGAAAAAAATTAAAAAGGTCTACATGATCTATTTCTAACCGCTCATAAAAAAGCGGGGTAAATCAAGGGAATTTGTGTAAATAAATTTCTACCGTTTCGCCGTCTTGAGCCCATCCAAAATTACCGGTTCCAGCAAAAGTGGAAATGGTTCCGTTTGCATCTACTTTCCTGATACGGTTGTTTCCCATGTCTGTTATATACATATTGTTTTTAGAATCAAAAGCAATTGCCAGGGGACTTTTCAGCATGGCTTTGGTTGCCGGACCGCCATCTCCAGAATAGCCCTGATAGCCACTTCCGGCTACGGCCACTATTTTTCCGTCTTTAGTGATTTTTCTAACGATGTTTGAATTCATTCCTACAATATGCAGTTCTCCCTGAGGGCTGACCTGCAAATAGTCCATATTGCGAATGCTTGCTTCCAGTGCGGGGCCTCCATCACCGGAGTTATCATGTTTGCCATTTCCTGCCACAGTGGAAATGATACCTTTTGTATCAATTTTTCGAATCATATTGTTGGCACCATCTGCGATATAAAGGTTTCCTTCTTTATCTGTAGCCAATGCACTTGGATCACGGAAGGCAGCCTCGCTTGCCGGGCCTCCATCTCCGTAATATCCAGACTCACCGGTCCCAGCAATGGTGGTGACGTTGCCTTTGGAATCCACTTTGCGGATCTGATGGTTGAGTCTGTCAGAAATAAACATATTGCCTTTATGATCAAAAGCGAAATCTGAAAAAGTGGTAATCGTGGCAAGTTCTCCGGTTTGCACTTTTCCTTTGTATTTGCTTTTTCCTATCGATTCCAGGTAACTGGGGGTCACTGTATCCAAAAACTTTCGCATAATGTTTTTTTCATCAATCTTTCGAATCAGGCTTACAAATCCGCTGGGACTTATGATAAATATTTCTCCTTTATTGTTTAGCTTCAAAGAAGTGGCTCCATAGATGGAAGCTTCTATGGCTGGCA
>Ga0209992_10001251_pt1 | contig 27895 bp, 24 predicted proteins | sample 2SBtaG_2_FD_182564 | JGI IMG/M metagenome (GOLD analysis project Ga0209992, IMG submission 182564) | Deep subsurface microbial communities from Kolumbo volcano to uncover new lineages of life (NeLLi) - 2SBTROV12_ACTIVE470 metaG (SPAdes)... | ecosystem: Environmental > Aquatic > Marine >... | reverse complement strand
GGCTCGGGCATTCAATTGCCCGGCGGCGGGCCTCCGAGGGCGGTGCATCAGCGCCCCCGATTCGGGATCACGCGCGCGTGTCGACCTGTTGGACGGCAGTTGGACGGGCGCGACGTAGCGGGCCGAAACAGATTGATCCGGCGAGCTGCGTCGCGCCGAGGCGACGTAGCGAGCCGAAACAGATTGATCCGGCGAGCTGCGTCGCCCAGGGGCGACGTAGGGGGCCGAAACAGATTGATCCGGCGAGTTGCGCCGCCGACCTCCCGCCCATCAGGCGCCGACGGCATACTTCTCGGGCGTTTCTTGTCCAGCGACCCGACCGTCGCCAGTGTGGGAGTCACCGTGCGCCTCCATGCCCTTCCTTTCGCCGCCGCCGTCCTCCTCGCAGGCTGTTCGCCCGCGGGAACCTTCACCATCCCGACAGGGGGGACGACCCTGGAGCTTCCCGGCGGAGCGTCGCTGTCCGTCCCGGCCGGCGCAGTGGACGAAGACGTCGAGGTGACCGCCACCCTCCTCACCGACCTCGCGGACGCCGGCTACGCCCCGGAGCCCGACTTCGTCGGCACGCTGCGCCTGAGCCTCGCGCTCGAACCCCACGGGCTCCAGTTCAACGAGCCCGTGGTCCTCGGCATGCCTCACGGCGGGCTCGCCGACGGGTTGAGCATCCTGCGCGCGGACGACGAGGATGACGAGCGCTGGGAGAGCGCAGGTCTGCTCGAGATCGACGGAGACCTCGCTCGGCTTCGCATCGACTCGTTCTCCGGCTACACCCTCACCGAGGTCCGGGACGGAGCGTGCCCCTGCTACGACCCCGCCGACCTGCTCGACTACCGCGCCCGAGCCGCGGTGGCGGGCTGGGTGAAGGACGCAGCGGAGGGGCCGGATGTGCGGCGGATGACGTACTGGGACGGGGTCACCTCGGTCACCGTCTCGGCGGCCGGCAGCACCCTGGGCGGAACCACGTACCGCAGCTGCGGCGCCTATGCCGCGGGCGACTGGGGCAGCCCCATCCAGGGTGTCCTCCCCGACTGGATGCCCGGCATCCCCGAGACCGACTTCGGCACGGGCACGGGCAACTCCATGCGCGACATCACGGAGACCCAGGTGCGCGCGTGTCTCTCCCTGTCGGAGACGATCTTCGAGGGCGCTCCAGGCGGAGGTCTCGAGGTGGAGGCCACCGGCATCGGCGGCGGCGGCGTCGCGCTCGAGAGCGGCACGGTCCGCTGGAACATCGCCGAGGGGAGCAACCTGAAGCTCTACCCCCTCGGGGATGAGGTGACCCTCACCGTCTCCGCGACCGTGGGGCTCACCTGCGTCCTGGCCGGGAACGGCGCCACGATCGGCGGCGGCGGCGCGACCGCGACCCTCACTCCCAGCGGCGTACGCGCGGAGCTCACCCTCACGTGTACGAGCGGGGGAGTCGAGGCCTGCAATGGGCTCGACGACGACGGGGACGGCTCGGTCGACGAGGACTTCGATCAAGACGGCGACGGCGTGACCACGTGCGGCCCGGACGGCACCGCGGGCAACGCCGACGACGACTGCGACGACGCCGACGCGAACGTCAATCCGTCCGCCGACGAGGTCTGCGACAACGGCGTCGACGACGACTGCGACGGTGCATCCATCGACGGAGAGACCGCGGATGGAGACGCCGACGGGGTCCCGGACGACTGCGACACGAACCCCGGCGCCCCGTGCGCGACGGTGACCCTGGCCCAAGCCGAAGCGCTGCTTGCCGAGGCGGGCGCCGCGTGCTTCGTGGACACGACCGGCGCCAACATGCCCGCGGTCCTGCAGGGCGACGCCGACTCGTTCACGGGGGTGTTCGTGCAGTGGACTCCGGATGCGTGGGAGATCGCCGGGGCCGGACGGACCGACCCTGCTTGGTTCGTCGGCTACGGCTGCAGTGACGCCACCACGACGTACTGCGCGGACAACAGCCGCCCGCTGCTGCCTGCAGACTCGGTCGTCACCGAGGCGGCGCACGACGCCTGCTACGACGTCTTGGCGTACGCTTGCCGCTGAGCGTCGCGTCGGAGACGCGGGGGTTCGGGCAGGGGGAGATCCGGCCGTCCAGTTGCGGAATTGCGGAATTGCGGAATCGGTTGCCGGCGGACCCGGATTGCTGATATACGCCCGGCCACAACCTCCGACTCGTCATTGGAGAGGCCTCGCGGCCTCTCTTTTTTTTCGCCTGGAACCTCAGATGGACCCCGCCGTCATCGTCGACATCGCGGCACGCGCCGAGCGCATGCTGGCCCCCGTCATCGCGACGGAGGGCTACTCGCTGCTGCTGTGCGAGTACGTGGGCGGGGCGCGCGGCCGGATCCTGCGGGTCTACATCGAGCGGATGGACGAGCAGCCCGTCGAGGTGGGCGACTGCGTCAAGGTGAACAACCTCGTGACGGACCTGCTGGACGTGGAGGACATCGTCCCCACGGCCTACAACCTGGAGGTCTCGTCGCCCGGCGTCGAGCGCCCCCTCAAGCGCGCCGAGCACTTCTCGGCCGTGCTCGGGAAGGTCGTCCGCATCAAGACCTGGGAGCCCGTCGTCGGCCGCAGGAACTGGAAGGGCGAGCTCATTTCTTTGGAGGACGACATCCTCACCGTCGAGGTCGACGGAGAGGATCATCGGATTCCGATCCCCGCCATCGAGCGGGCCAATCTGGTCTATGAACCGCCCCGCAAGGGGCAGAAGAAGGGCGGAAGCGGGCGCAAGCGCCGCACGCGTCGGTAACCGGCGCGCCGTCCTCAGGAGAGAAAGATGGAAGGTCTCAGCCGCATCATCGAGCAGGTCAGTCGCGAGAAGGGCATCCCCGTGGATTCCCTGCGCGAGACGATCGAGCAGGCCATGGTCGCCGCCGCCCGCAAGGTGTACGGGCAGCTCAAGGACATCGAGGCCCAGTACAACGACGAGATCGACTCCATCGAGCTCTTCGAGTTCCGCACCGTCGTCGAAGAGGTCGAGGAGCCGGACACCGAGATCACCCTCGAAGAGGCCCGCGTCATGGACCCGGGCGCCATGATCGGCGACGAGCTCGGCCAGAAGATGATCCTCGAGGACTTCGGCCGCATCGCCGCGCAGACCGCCAAGCAGGTCATCATCCAGCGCGTCCGCGACTCCGAGCGCGAGAAGGTCTACGACGCGTTCGTCGATCGCGTCGGTGAGCTGATCACCGGCATCGTGCGTCGGTTCGAGAAGGGCGCGATCATCGTCGACCTCGGCAAGGCCGAGGCCGTCATCCCGTCGCGGGAGCAGGTGCGCACCGAGGCCTACCGCCAGGGCGACCGCATCCAGGCGTACATCCTCGAGGTCGCGCGCAACGCCCGCGGCCCGCAGATCGTCCTCAGCCGCACCCACCCCGGCCTGCTCGTGAAGCTGTTCGAGATGGAGGTCCCGGAGATCTACGAGAACATCGTCACGATCGAGGCCGCCGTCCGCGAGCCCGGCCACCGCGCCAAGATCGCCGTCTCCAGCCGCGACCGCGACGTCGACCCCGTCGGCGCCTGCGTCGGCATGCGCGGGTCCCGCGTCCAGGCCGTCGTCCAGGAGCTGCGCGGCGAGAAGATCGACATCATCCCGTTCAGCATCGACCCCGCGCGCTTCGTGTGCTCGGCCATCAGCCCCGCCGTCGTCACCAAGGTCATCCTCGACGAGGACACCCGCACGATGGAGCTGATCGTCCCGGACGACATGCTCAGCCTCGCGATCGGCCGCCGCGGCCAGAACGTCCGCCTCGCGGCCCAGCTCACCGGCTGGCGCATCGACATCCACAGCGAGACGAAGCTCCGCGACATGAACGACGAGGCCCGCACGCAGCTGGCTCGCATCGAGGGCCTCAACGAGGACCACCGCGAGATCCTCATCCGCTACGGCTACCGCACCGTCCAGGACGTGGCCGACAGCGAGGTCGAGGACCTCGTGGAGACCCTCGGCATCGAGGAGGAGCGCGCCGAGAAGGCCATCGACTTCGCCGACGAGATCCTCACGCAGGAGATGCGGGACAAGATCGCGCACGACGAAGAGAACGCCCGTCGACGCGCCGCCGGCCTCCCCACCATGGAGGAGGAGGCTGCGGCCAAGCTCGCCGCCGAAGAGGAGGCCGAGATCGCGCGCCTCCAGGTGATCGTCGACGCCCAGGAGGCCGAGGCCGCCGCCGCCGCCGAGGCCGCCGCCGAGGCCGCTCCCCAGGTCGACGAGGCCGCGCCGACCGAGGAGACCACGCCCGCCGAGGCCGCTCCCGCCCCCGAGGCCCCGGTCGCGGAGGAGGCTCCTGCAGCGGACGAGCCGGCGGCCGACGAGCCCGCGGCCGACGAAGCCACGGAGGGCTGAGCGATCGCACGGCCGATCCGCACCTGCGTCGTCTGCCGGACGAAGATCGATCCGGCGGACGGCCTCCGGATCGTCCTCGATCCCACGGACACCGCCGTCGTCGACTGGAGCGGCAGCCTGCCGGGCCGCGGCGCCCACGTGTGCGTGGCCGAGGCGTGCCTCGAAGGGCTCCACAAGGGCGGGCTGTCCCGGTCGTTCAAGACCAAGGTCGGAGTGCCCCCGCGCCCCTGGCCCCTGGACGTTCTTCGGGCGCGGGTCACGAAGACCCAGCGGGATCTCTTCGGGCTCGCGCACCGCGCGGGGGTCCTCAAGTCCGGCGGAAACGTGGTGGCCGGCCTGGTCGGAAAGGGCTGGCCGAAGTACCTGGTGCTGGCGTCCGATGCGGGCGACCGCGTGCGATCGGACTGGACCGAGCGGGCGGAGCGGCGCGAGCTGCCCGTCTTCACCGCGCTGCTCGGCGCGGACGACCTCGGGAGGGCTCTGGGGCGCACGGGGTCACGCAGCGTCGCGGCGGTCGGCGCCGGCGGACCCGCGTCGGCGCTTCGAAAGGCCTTGAAACGCGGCGCTGCATTCATATAATGCGCGCGCTTACGCAGGAGCCCCTACCGACCTCGTGCCGGTAGGGGCTTCTGAATCGTTGCCCGGGCCCTCGGTTTCGGGGCGGTACGGCGACGATTCACCGATCCACAAAGAAACCGCCTGCGCAGGTTGCGACGGCGGGATCGGGGCTCCTCTCGGGGAGCCGAACACAGGATGACGGCCATGGCCAAGAGCAGTGTATTCGACCGCGCGGACGCGCTCCGCCGACGAGGAAAGCCCGGAGAGGGCGCGTCCTCGAAGACGACGACCACCAGCACCGGGGGCGTCGTTCGCCGCCGCGGCAAGAAGGCCGAGCCGGAGGTCGAAGCGGCCCCCCCGCAGACCACCACGCAGACGATCCGTCGCCGCCGCCGCACCACCGCGGCCGTCGAGCCGGTGTCCGTGGAGGCGAAGTCCCCCGCGACGACGTCCTCGGTGATCCGTCGGCGCACCGCGCCCGAGACGGCCCCGGTCGGGGACCCGACCCCCGCGCCCGAGAAGGTCATCGACCTCCCGGCGCCCGAAGAGGCGCCCCCCGAGAAGCCGAAGAAGGCGAAGAAGGCAGAGGCGAAGGTCGAGCCCGAGGCGCCCGCGGTCGAGCCCGAGCCCACGCCCGAGGTCGCCCAGCGCGCCGAGTCGCTCCCGGCCGTCGAGGCCCCCGCCCCCGCCGGAGGGGACGCTGCGGCCGAGCCCGCCGAGGGCGAGGACCCGAGCGCGTCCCTGGACTCCCTCCTGGGCGCCGCCCCGAAGGGCAAGCGCCACGCCGTCCTGTCGGACGAGGAGATCGCCGCCGATCAGGCTCGGCTCCGAGGCGACGCCCCCGCCCCCGCCGCCGAAGAGGCGACGGAGGAGGCCGCCGCCGAGATCGCCACGCCGGACATCGTCCTCGAGGGCGTCGAGGCCACCGCCGAGCAGGTCGCCGCCATCAAGGCCGCCGCCGCCGCGGAAGGGGACGGCACGGACAATCAGAGCCTCGAGGCGCTCCTCCGCCAGCAGGGCATCGTCCAGCACAAGCCCAAGAAGGGCCGTCGCATCATCGAGGACGATCTCACCCAGCAGACGGCCGCCCTCAGCACCCCCGAGCAGCGCCAGCCCCCCGGCGTGTCCCTGTACGAGGAGAAGAAGCCGCGCGGTCCCGTCCGGTTCCTCGACCCCGCCGCGCTCCTGCGCGAACGCCAGGGTCGGGCCAAGCAGCAGCAGCAGCAGCAGATCCAGAACAAGCGCAAGGGGCGCAAGTCCGTGGTGCAGCGGCGCGACGCCCTCTACGGCACCCAGGCTTCCCGCCGGCGCACGCGGCGCACCACGAAGAGCGGCATGCCGGTGGTCACGACCACGCCCGCGGCGCACAAGCGCGTCGTGAAGGTGGACGACACGATCCGGGTCTCCGCCCTCGCCCACGAGATGGGCGTCAAGGCGGGCCAGATCATCAAGGCGCTCATCAACATGGGCCAGATGGTCACGCTCAACGAGCTGATCGACCTCGAGACCGCCCAGATCGTCGCCGAGGAGTTCGGCTTCACCGTCGAGGACGCCGCCTTCAAGGAGGAGGAGTTCATCGAGACGGTCGAGGAGGCCGAGGACGAGGACGCCGTCGGGCGACCGCCGGTCATCACGATCATGGGCCACGTCGACCACGGCAAGACCACGCTCCTGGACGCGATCCGCAGCGCGCGCGTCGCGGACGGCGAGGCGGGCGGCATCACGCAGCACATCTCGGCGTTCCACGTGGACGTGCGCGACGAGAAGATCACCTTCGTCGACACCCCCGGTCACGCCGCCTTCACCGCCATGCGCGCCCGCGGCGCGTCCGTCACCGACATCGTCGTGCTCGTCATCGCGGCCACGGAAGGCGTCATGCCCCAGACCGAGGAGGTCATCGCCCACGCGAAGGCCGCCGACGTCCCCGTCATCGTCGCCATCAACAAGGTCGACCTGCCCGAGTCCAACCCCGACCGCGCCCGCCAGCAGCTGTCGGAGCACGGCCTCATCCCGGACGCCTGGGGCGGCGACACGCAGATGATCGAGGTCTCGGCCAAGGAAGGGACCGGCCTCGACGACCTGCTCGACGCCATCCTCCTGCAGTCCGAGATGATGGAGCTCAAGGCCAACCCCGACCGCCCCGCCATGGCGCGGGTGGTCGAGGCGCAGCTCGAGAAGGGTCGCGGCCCCGTCGCCACCGTCCTCGTGCAGACCGGCACCCTCAAGCCCGGCCAGGTGGTCGTGGCCGGCTACGAGTTCGGCCGCGTCCGCGCGATGCTGGACGACAAGGGCAAGCGCGTGAAGGAGGCCGGGCCGTCCATCCCGGTGTCCATCCTCGGCCTGTCCGGCCTGCCGGACGCGGGCGACGAGCTCGCCGTGGTCGAGAACGACCGCGCCGCCAAGGCGCTCGTGGAGAACCGAAAGGATCTCGCGCGCGAGAAGAAGGAAGCCGGCGGCGGCCGCATGAGCCTCGAGGACGCGTTCAAGCGCCTCAGCGAGGGCGAGAAGAAGACGCTCAACCTCATCCTCAAGGCCGACGTCCGCGGCTCGGTGGAGGCGCTCAAGCACGCCTTCTCCGAGATCGAGGTCGCCGAGACCGAGATCAACGTCCTGCACGCCGGCGTCGGCGGAGTGACCGAGGGCGACGTGACCCTCGCGTCGGCCTCCGAGGGCGTCATCATCGGCTTCGGTGTCCGCCCGGACGCGAAGGCCCGGCGCCTCGCCGAGCAGGAGGGCGTCGACGTCCGCACCTACCGCGTCATCTACCAGGCGGTGGACGAGATCAAGAAGGCCCTCGTGGGGCTGCTCGACCCGATCTTCAAGGAGACGGTCGTCGGCCACGCCGAGGTCCGCGAGCTCTTCAAGATCCCGAAGCTCGGCATGATCGCGGGCTGCGCCGTCCAGGACGGCAAGATCGGCCGCAACCACTCCGCTCGACTGCTCCGCAACTCGGTCGTGGTCTGGGAGGGCAAGTTGGGCTCGCTGCGCCGCTTCAAGGACGACGTCCGCGAGGTGCTGCAGGGCTACGAGTGCGGCATCGGCCTCGAGGGTTACGACGACCTCAAGAGCGGCGACATCATCGAGACCTTCATCGTCGAAGAGGTCGAGCGCGAGATCTAGATGCACGGTCGCAGGCGGCCGTCGGGCGGCGGATCATCGGAAGGTGACGCCGGGCTCGACTGTTAGGATCCCGACGCCATGAGAGACCTCGATCGAATCCGCGAAGTGAGCGAGTACCGGGTGACCGGTCCTCAGCTGGCGTCGTTGTTCGGTCTGGTCATGCTCCTCGTCACCGCCGCGTTCCTCGCCGGGTACCAGACCGGCCTGTGGCGCAGCCCCTTGGACAGCGAACTGCTGCTCCCGACCGCCGAAGAGGACACCCGCCAGGCGGGGGAGGCGCTCGCCGACCTGCTCGCCCGTCGCGAAGCGCCGACCGTGGACTCCATGGCCTCGCCCGACGCCCGGCCGGTGCCCGTCGAGCCCACCGAAGCCGAGATGACGTTGGTCTCCACGGCCTACGCCGGGGGCACGCAGGAAGTCGGAGAGCCCGCAGGAGACGAGGCCCCGGCGTTGGTGGTCCTCGACGATACGAAGCCCGAGGCCGTCGAAGCCACGCCGGAGCCCACCCCCGAGACCACGCCGGACCTCACCCCCGAGCCCACGCCCGAGGCCACGCCCGCCCCCGTGGTCGCGTCGACGGACGACGTGCTCGGCGCATTCTCGGCCCCCGCGGGGCGCGGCTACACGGTGCAGGTGGCGGCCTACGAAGACCCCGCCGAGGCCCTCGCCCTCATCCGCGAGCTGCGCGACCAGGGCATCCAGGCGTTCCATCAGAGCGCCGAGGTCCCGGGCCGAGGCACCTGGCATCGGGTCCGCGTGGGCGTGCACCCCACCAAGGCCGCCGCCGAGGCGGGGGCGAAGCGCCTCGCGGGCAAGGTCCCGTTCTCGCCCTACGTCACCTCGCAGCCCTGAGCCCCGAGCGTGCGTCGAGTCGAGAAGCCGTGGGGCTATGAGCTGGTCTGGGCGGAGACGGATCGCTACGTCGGCAAGCTGCTCCACGTGCGCGCCGGCACGCGCCTGAGCCTCCAATACCACCGCGTCAAGGAAGAGACGATGCTGCTCCAGAGCGGCGAGATCGACCTCCTCCTCGAGGACGACGACGGCGAGCTGCGCACCCGACGGCTGGAGCCCGGGGTGTCGGTCCACATCGCTCCGGGCCGCCGCCATCGCCTCACCGCCATCACCGACGCGGACGTGATCGAGGTCTCGACCCCCGAGCTCGACGACGTCGTGCGCATCCAGGACGACCACGGACGGATCCCCGACGGTGACCCGACCGGCTGAGGCGTCGCCGCGCGGCGGGCGCGGCCCCGAGCTCCTGTTCTTCGCCGCCCTCGCCGGGATCGTGGCGCTGGGGGTGTGGCTCCGCGTCGAGCACCTGGCGCTCAAGCCGCTGCATCACGACGAGTCGGTCAACGGCTGGTTCACGCTGCGGCTGCACTGGTGGAACGTCTACAAGTACCGCCCGGCCGACTACCACGGCCCCCTCCTCTATTACATCAACCTCTTCTTCTTCAAGCTGCTCGGGCCCGGCGAGATCGCGCTGCGTCTCGGCACCGTGCTGGCGGGATCGGCGCTGCCGGTGGCGGTCCTCGGGCTGCGTCGGCACCTCGGCCGAGTGGGCACCCTGGTGGCCGCGGCCCTGCTCGCCGTGTCCCCCGGCATCGTCTACTTCTCGCGCACCAACATCCACGAGACGTACCTCGTGCTGTTCACGCTCGTCTTCGTGGGGCTCGTCGTGCGCTACCTGGAGGAGCCGTCCCACCGCGTCGGGGTCGCCATCGCCGCGGTCGTCGCGCTCTCGTTCGCGACCAAGGAGACGACGGTCATCAGCGGCGCCTGCATCGTCGCGGGCTTCGCGCTCGCCCTCGCCGCGGGCACCGCGCGGCCGGACGACCTGTTCGGCATGAAGACCCCCCGCGAGGTCGTCGCCACCGCGTTCCGGGGCAACGGGCGCACGTGGAAGGTGGGGGCGATCGTCTTCGCCGTCATCACGGTGCTGCTGTTCAGCTCATTCTTCACCTACTGGTACGGGGTCGGGGGCTTCTTCCAGGCGTTCCTGGAGTGGTTCAAGCACGGCGTCGGCGGGCGCAACCAGTCGAAGTCGTACGACTACTTCTTGAGCGTCCTCGAGTGGACGATGCTGTGGCTGCCCTACGTCGCCATCCCCGTCGCGGCCCTCGCCCTCGCCGCCCGGCACCGGTTCGGCCTCTTCCTGGTGGGCTGGACGGCCACATCGCTCCTCGCCTACTCGCTGATCCCCTACAAGACGCCGTGGTGCGGGCTGAACATCGACCTCCCGCTGATCCTCCTCCTGGCGTGGGGATCGCACCAGGCCGCGGGCGTGGTCCTCGACTCGCGCATCCACGTCGCGGGGCGCCTCGTGACCGCCCTCGCCGTGCCGGTGCCGCTGCTGGCCGTGCCCGCGATGGTCGACCAGGTGCGGGAGGCGAGCGCCGAGCGGTACGACGACGACGACCTCCCCTACGTGTTCGTGCAGACCCAGCGCGAGATCTTCGAGTGCGTCGACCTCCTGCTGGAGGTGGAGCGCGCGAGACCCGACCGCGTCGACGACCAGGGCCCGAAGGTCGTGAACCTGGGCGGCAAGAACCCGATCCGCTGGTACACGCTCACTCGGGGGTGGGACCACCACCGCACGACCTACGCCTCGGACGAGGTGACGGCCGAGCAGGCGGCCGCCGCGGACGTCGTGATCACCACCTCGAAGGACCACGCGCTCGTGGAGGCCGTGGTGGAGGCCGACGGCGACTGGCACCTCGAGAAGTGCCCCCTGAGGCCCGGCCATCGGGTCAGCGTCTGGTGGCGCGCCGACGACTGGGCGGCGTTCGAGGCAGCGGGCGGCGATTCCCCCGATCGCGCCGCGACGCGGTGGCCCCTGCGGCCGGGCCCGCCCCCGAATGCGCCCGTTTTCCGCCCTCGGAAGCCCTGAGGGTTCGGCGAGGCTAGACTCCTCCCGCGGAGGCCGGTTGTACACGCTGCTCATCGCGCAGGGCCCCGACGGGGCGCGCGTCAAGTCCTGGCTCACGGAGCGGTCGGAGCGCGGGGGGGACGTCGTCCCCGTCGAGCGCGATCACATCGCAGCCGTGTTCGTGCGCGGCTCGGACCCTCCGGTCCTCATCGTCCGCGTGGGCACCTCCGGGCTCGAAGAGTCGGCCCTGCTGAGCGTCCCCATCGAAGCCGGAATCGACCTCCCTCCCACGGTCGTCCTGTGCGACACCATGGGGGCCCAGAGCGTCAAGGAGCTCCAGGAGCCGTCGCTGCATCCCGTGGACGAGCGCGTCGACAAGACCAGCTTCCTGGCCTACCTCGATCGGCTCTTCGCCGCGGACGACTCGGGCATCGGCCTGCAGATCTCCGGCTCCAGCCCCGGACCGGAGGCGCACCTGGGGCGGTTCGTGGGCGAGAGCCCGACGATGCAGCGGGTGTACGAGTCCCTGCGTCGCGCCGCGCCATACCCCAAGCCGGCCCTCATCACCGGCGAGTCCGGGACCGGCAAGGAGCTCGCCGCCCAGGCGATCCACGAGCTCAGCGGGCGCACGGGGGCCTTCCACGCGGTCAACTGCGGGGCCATCCCCGAGAGCCTCATCGAGGCGTACCTGTTCGGCTACAAGAAGGGCGCCTTCACGGGGGCGGCCGCGGACAAGAAGGGGCTCTTCGAGAGCGCGAACGGCGGCACGGTGTTCCTCGACGAGATCGGGGAGATGCCCCTCGACCTGCAGGTGCGGCTGCTGCGCGTGCTCCAAGAGGGGCAGATCCAGCGGGTCGGCGAGTCGGACCATCGGTCGGTGGACGTGCGCATCGTGGCCGCGACGCACCGCGATCTGCAGGTCGACATCGCCGAGAAGCGCTTCCGCCAGGACCTCTACTTCCGCCTCGCCGTCCTCCCGATCCACCTGCCCCCGCTGCGGGAGCGCGGCGAGGACCTGAGCAAGCTCATCGAGCACGTGGGCCGGGCGGCCCTGGAGGTGCAGGGTTCGGGCTCCATCTCCTTCACGAGGGGGGCCCTGCGGGCGATGGAGCGACACCTCTGGCCGGGCAACATCCGCGAACTCCAGAACGTGCTCACCCAGCTGATCGTGTTCGCCGAGTCCGAGGCGATCACGGTCGAGGATCTGCCCCCGAACATTCGGCTGCTGGCGGACGACGACGACCTCGACGGCGGCACCGTGGGCATCGACTCGATCCCCGTCCTGCCCGAAGAGGGCATGGATCTGCGCGCGTACCTCGACCGGATCCAGCGCTCCCTGCTCGAGCAGGCCTTGGAGCGCACCGGCGGGAACAAGGCGCGGTCCGCCGGGTTGCTCGGCCTCGCGCGACCTACCCTGATCGACCGGATCAAGCGCTTCGGGCTCCACGAGACGGACTGACCCCCCGCCGGCACGGCTCCTGCAGATCCTCTCGGCGAGCCCCTCTTCCGCATCCGCGGTGCGGGGGGCCGGAGACCGAGAATGCAGGCTGCGATCGACGCACGTCGCCCCATCAGGGGCCCCTCCTCGGGACCGCTCCACCGGGTGTCGAAGGTCCGACACCTGCTCGGGGTCCTGGCCGGGATCCTGGCGATCCTCTGCGTGCTCCCGAGCTCGGCGTCCGGGGGCGAGCTGCTCGGCGAGCTCGCGCTGCAGGTCGATGAGGACGCCCGCGTCGTCTCCGACGCCCGCCCTCGCGACGGGCGGTTCCGGCTCTCGGTGTCGCGCCGGACCGACGGGCTGACCCGCCAGCTGCTCGCCGCGGGACACCCCCTCGTCCATCACTGGTCCATCGTCCCCCGCACCGCCCGCACCGAGTGGATCGAGCTCCGCCTGGACGAGTCCGTGCGCGGAGTGCACCTGGACCGCCCCGCGCCCGGCCGCCTGGTGCTCCGGTTCACGGACAGCCCCGTCGCCGCCGCCGCCATGGCGGCCCGCGCCGCCGCCCGGGAAGCCGAGGCCGACCTCGCCGTGAACGCCCGCCACGACCGCTCGCTCCGACGCATCCTGCGCAAGACCCTGTCCCCGGCCCCGGCCGTGGCCCACGTCGGCCCCTTCCGGTTCCCCGTGGGGACCGCGTCCCCGGTGCGTGTCCCCCCCGCCGCCTCGGTCCCGCCCCAGCCGTTCGGGAGCGTGCCCCCGATGATCCGCGGGGCCTGGTCCGGCGATGAGCGCTTCGCCGAGGCGGTGCGCCTGGCCGACGGAGGCGACGTGGACGGGGCGGTCGCGGCCCTCCGTGCCGCGCGAGTGGGCGACGATCCCTCGCGCGCCCTGCTGTCCCTCGCCCGGGGTCACGCTTGGAGCCGCCCGCGCGCGGACGGCGAGCCGACCCACCCGTCCTGGGCGGCCGAGGCGTACCTCGCTGCGGTGGGGATGTACCCGGACGCCGAGTGGGCGCCGTGGGCCCGGGGGCAGGCGGCCTACTCGTTGTGGCGCGACCTCCGATTCGCGGAGGCGACCGTGCAGGTGCGACTCGCCGCCGAGGCGGCCCCGGCCCATCCGGATCGCCCGTGGTGGGAGGTCGTGGCCGGGCACGCCCGCATCGCGCGGGGCGAGACCGACGGGGGCCTCGACGCCCTCGCCACCTTCGGCGACGGCCTCCCGGAGCTCGACACGAGCGCCCGCTTCCTGGCGCGCAAGGCGGTCGCGACGGCGCTGTGGCGGGACGGGGACGCCGTCCGTTCGGCCGCGGTCGTGGACCTGATGATCGCGGAGCACCCGCGCCTCGCCGCGGCTGCGGACCTCGACCGCGACTTCGTGCGCATCTATCTCGACGCGGGCCGCCTCGACGGCGCACGCCCCCGCTTGGAGCGAATGCGTCGGGGCGCGGACGAGAAGGTGGATCGCGAACGGGCGCGCTGGTGGCTGCACGAGCTCGCCCTCATGGAGGGCGACGAGGAGGGCGCACGCGTCGTGCTCAACGAGCTCCTCGACCGGCACCCCGGCTCCGTCCTCGCGCCCATCGCTCGGGTGCGCCTCGCGGTGCTCGAGGCCATGGCCCGAACCAACCGGTACGACGACGCGGGCGGCACGGCCGGGCCCCCCTGGCCGACCCTCGCCCTGGACCTCCGGCGCATCGCGCTGCAGTGGCCGCGCACCCCGGTGGAGCAGGAGGCGCTGTCGATCGTCGCCCAGATCTGGCTGAACCACGACCTGCTGACCGACGGCCTGGAGCTGGTCGAGTGGCTGGGGAACCGGTCCTCCCGGCTCGGCGGGGCGACCGACGCGCAGGGGCTGGTCTGCGAGTACGCGCCCCGCATGGTCGCGTCGCTGCTCGCCCGGGACGAGCCCGTGCGCGGGCTGGGTCGCTTCCGTCGACATCTCGACGACGAGACCTACGCCGCGTGCACGTCCCCGGAGCTCGACGACGCGATCGTCGACGCCGCGGAGGACGCCGACCTGCTGGACTTCGCGATCGAACGGCTGACCCGCTCGGTCACGCGAGGGACGTCCCCCCGACGCCGCGGCGAGCTGCTCGTGCGTGTGGCCTCCCTGCATCGTCGGGCCGGTCGACTGGAGACGGCGGCGCGCACCCTGGACTTCGTGCGGAGCCGGGGCCTGCCCGTCGAGTCCGCCGATGCCGAGCCCGGGCCCGGCGAGGAACCCCTGCCGGACGCCGCGGCCGTCGCCCAGGAGCGCATCGACGCCCTGATCGCGATGACTCGTGACGACGAGCGCGACGACGAGCTCCGACGCCTCGCCTCCGAGGACGACGCCTTCGGCCACTGGGCCCGCGAGCTGACGTCCGCCGCCGACTTCGAGCGGTCCCTCGACGCGCTCGTCCAGGCCGCGTCGAATCCCTGACGATCCGTCGGGCTCCCGACGAGATCCCGCCCGTCGCGTTCCCGACGGCGCCCCCACCCAGCCTGAATCCAGCCCTCGCGATCGATGCACGGAGGCCGATCCGTCGATCGAATGACTCAGGCCGGCACGCCCCTCGCAGTGTCTTCGCTGCGAAGGAGCGGAAACGATGCCGAACATTCTCTTCGACCCCATCTCCGCCGGCCTCGAGCGTGCCCTGGACCTGCGCGTCCGCCAGCACGGCCTGACGGCCTCCAACATCGCGAACGCCGACACCCCCGGGTACAAGGCGCAGCACCTCGACTTCGACGCGTCCTTCGAGCGGGCCCTCGGCGAGATCGCCGACGCCGCCGAGACCGGGATCGCGCTCACCAACTCCTCCCTGGACGACGTCCTCGAGATCCGCGAAGCCCCCGCCCTCCCCGGGCGGGTGGACGGCAACTCCGTCCGCGCGGAGGTCGAGATGGTCCAGCTCGGACTCACCCAGGCGCACTACGACGCGACGGTGGAGGTCATGAACCGACGCTTCGCGATGCTCGAATACGCCGCTTCGGACGGAGGCCGCTGATGGACCTCAAAGCCATCCTCGACGTCTCTGCCTCGGCGCTGACCGCCGAGCGCACCCGCCTCGACACCATCTCGTCGAACATCGCCAACTCGCGCGCCACGCGCACCCCCGAGGGCGGCGCCTACAAGCGCAAGATGCCGGTCTTCTCGGCCGTGGAGGCGACCAACGACCCGTTCGCGTCGGTGCTCGCCGACAAGATGCGCAAGCCCGTGGTCACCGAGATCGTCGAGGACCAGCGCCCCGGCCAGATGGTCCACGACCCCGGCCACCCGGACGCCGACCCCGAGACCGGCATGGTCGAGCTCCCCAACGTCTCCGTCCTCGAGGAGATGGTCGACATGATGTCGGCGTCGCGCTCCTACGAGGCCAACGTGACCGCCATCTCCGCCACCAAGGCGATGGCGCTCAAGGCCTTGGAGATCGGGCGATGAGCGGCATCACCGGCCTCGGCGGCGTCGACTACTCGGCGCTCGTCCAGCGCGCGAAGGCGGCCACGAAGGCCACGTCCGCCAACGCGGAGTTCAAGGCGCCCGACATCGAGGCGCCCAAGGCGGCCAAGGCCGAGGCGCCCGGCGGCCTGGACGACGCGCTGCGCTCCCTCAACGAGTCCCAGCACACGGCGGACAAGGCGGTCCTGGACCTGGCGTCCGGCCGCGACCTCAACTTTCACAACACGATGGTTCGGCTCGAAGAGGCCGACATCGCCCTCAAGTACACCGTCCAGCTCCGAAACCGGGCCCTGTCCGCGTACGAAGAGCTGATGCGCATCCAGGTCTGACGTGGAATTCCTTCAAACCATCAAGAACCAGGTCCGCTCCAGGTGGGACGGCCTGCCCGAAGACCGCCGCGCCCCGATGCTGGTGACCACGGCCCTGACGCTGTGCGTCGTCATCCTCGTGGGCAGCTGGCTCACGCGGCCGCGCTGGGTCCCGCTGGACAAGCAGCCGACGGATCCCGCGGACCGCTCCGCGCTGCTGGAGCAGATCGAGGCCGGCGGCTGGAAGGTCCAGATCGACTCGGCCGACCGCTTCACCGTCCTCGCCGAGGACAAGCGACGCATCCAGACCGAGCTCGGGGTGGTCATCAACAAGGACACGCCGATGGGGATCATGGAGGCGCTCGACAAGGGCGGCTTCGGCGGCACCCGCGCCCAGGAGCACGCCCGCATCGTGCAGGGCCGGCAGGGCGAGATCGAGAAGCTCCTGAACTCCTACGAGAGCGTCGTGGGCAGCAAGGTCATGCTGTCGCTGCAGCGGGACGCCCTGTTCGAGGAGGACCGCCAGGCCCCCCGCGCCTCGGTGTACTTGAAGCTCAAGTCCGGGGTGGAGCTGTCCACGCGCGAAGGCGAGCAGATGGCCCGCCAGGTCGCCAACGCGGTGGTCGGACTCGAGCTCGAGCGCGTCCACATCCTCGACGAGCACATGCGCACCCTTCACGCCACCTCCGCGGCCAACGGCACCGGCGGCAACGCGCTCGCCGAGCAGCAGCGGGAGTGGGAGGGGTACTACCAGCGCAAGGTCGAGACGCTCCTGTCCCAGATGCTCGGCCACGGCCGCGCAACGGTCAGCATCGGAGTGCAGCTCGACCACGCCCAGCGCTCCGTGGTTGCGCGGGATCTCGACCCCGAGAAGGTCGTGACCATCTCCTCCAAGGCCACCGAGCAGACCAGCGAGGGCGCGGGCGCGGCCCGGGGCGTCGCGGGCACGGCGTCCAACATCGACGGCGCGCTGGACTCCGAGGCCGGCCCGTCGACCTCCGCCTCGACCGAGGCCGTGAACATCGACGTCCCCGAGACCCGCAAGACCGACGTGAAGGCTCCCGGCGAGGTGCTCGCCATCACCGCCAGCGTGGTCGTGGACGGCCACCGCGTCGCCAAGGCTCCGGCCGAGGGCGCAGAGGCGGAGACCGAGACCGCCGGCGCCGAGACCGTGTACCAGGCCCGCACGCCCGAAGAGCTCGAGGCCCTGACCGCGCTGGTGCGCAACGCCCTCGGGCCCGCGGCCACCAAGGTCGAGGTGCAGAGCCACGAGTTCCGGGTCCTGGACCTCGAGCCCACCGCCGAGCCGATCATCCAGCAGCTCGCCCGCGAGAACGCGGGGGGCCTGGCGCGCTACTCCGCCGCCTTCCTGCTCCTGCTCTTCGCCTACGGCCTCGTCCTGCGCCCGATGGTGCAGAGCGTGACGCGGATCGACCCGCCCGGCGGCGACGACGAGACGGTCGACGCCCTGACCATCGACGACCCCCAGCTCCCCTCGCCCGAGAACGCCGAGCCTGAGTTCGACGTGCAGGGCTGGCTCGACAAGTTCAGCAGCGGCGACCAGTTCGTCTCCCGCGCAGACGTCAGCCGCCTCGTGCTCGCGGACGTGGCCCACAGCGTGGTGACCCTGCAGGAGTGGCTCACCGAAGGAGATGAAGCGTGACCACGACCCTCCCGGCCACCGCGGACATCAGCCACCTCACCGGCGCGCAGCGCGCGGCCATCTTCGTGATGTACGTCGAAGAGGACGTCGTGCGGCAGCTCTTCGAGGGGCTCGGCGAGACCGAGATCCGCGCCATCGGAAAGGCCATCTCCGAGCTCGACCGCGTGGACGCCACCACCGTGCAGGCGGTCATCTCGCACTTCGCGGGCGACCTGAGCCGCACCCTGTACCTGCAGCACCAGGGCGACGAGTACCTGCACCACGTCTTCCCAAACGTCCTCGGGCCCGAGCGCGCGAAGCGCATGCTGCGGTCCATCGAGCCGGTGACCCGCAACGACTTCCGCAAGACGTTCGGGCGACTCGAGCCGGGCGCTCTGTCCGCGCGCCTCTCGAAGGAGCACCCCCAGACCATCGCGGTCGCGTGCGCGGTCCTGGGCCCCGAGATGACCGCGGGCGTCGTCGGCCACTTCGAGCCCGAGCTGCAGGCGGCGTGCATCGCCCGCCTCGCGAAGCTGCGAAAGATCCCGATGGAGCTGCTCGAGGACATCGAGGAGCTGCTGGGCTGCTCCGACGGCGTCGCGGAGTCCTCCACCATGGATGCGGACGGCCCGAAGCTGGCCGCCGAGGCGCTGGGCAGCCTGCGCGACGACCTCAAGGACGACGTGCTCTCCATCCTCGCGGAGATCGACGAGGACCTCGCGGGCGAGATCTCGCGCCGGATGTTCAGCTTCGAGCTGCTCAAGTCGGCGGACGCGCGCGGCATCCAGCGGATCCTCAAGGAGGTCGAGCGCCGCGACCTGGCCCTCGCGCTCAAGGGCGCCGGCCCGGTCGTCTCGGAGAAGTTCTTCTCCAACATGTCGACCCGCGCGGCCGGCTTCCTGCGCGACGACATGGACGCGATGGGCCCGGTGCGGCTGTCCGACGTGGAGACCGCGCAGGAGGCGATCATGGCCGTCGCCCTCAAGCTCGAGGAAGACGGCGACCTGATGTTCCTGGAGGGTGGCGGTGTCGTCGAGTAGCCCCGGAGGCGGCTTCGAGCCCCTCTTCTCGACCGCCGCCCCGGCCGGCTTCGAGCCGCTCACCGAGGAGGTCGCGAAGGCGGACTCCTTCGAGCCGCTCCTCTCGGGCTGGGCCCCTCCGCCCGAGCCCGAGCCGATCGCCCCGGAGGCGTTCGAGGACCCGGGCGACTCGCTCGATCTCGACTCGGTGGACTCCGAGGGGCTCGCCGCGGGCCTCGACGGCGAGAGCCTGGACCCCTCCCTCGCTTCGACGAGCATGGACGACTCGCTGATCTCCGAGGAGACCCCCGCCGCGACGCCCGAAGTCCACGACGGCGACTTCCTCCAGGCCCGCGAAGAGGCCTACGAGGTCGGCCGCCGGGCAGGCCTCGAGGCGGGCGCGGCCGAGGTACGGGAGCGGCTGGAGTCCCTCACGAGGATGCTCGAAGACGTCGCGGGGCTGCGGCGCCGCCTGTTCGAGCGATCGGTCGAGGACGTCGCGAGCGCGACCGTCGAGATCGCCCGACGCATGGTCCGTCGCGAGCTGTCCGTGGGCGTGGGCGACCTCGAGGGGCTGGTGAAGGACATCCTCTCGGACCTCCGCGCGGACGACGAGGTGACGGTGCAGATCGCGCCCGAGGACGACCGCTTCATGCGCGACGGCTACCCCGGCCTCCTCGCCCACGTGGGGCGCGACGCCAGCCTGCGCATGGAGGCGTCGGCCGACGTGACGCCGGGCGGCGTCCTCGTGGAGACCACCTTCGGCACCGTGGACGCCACCGTCGAGAGCCGCTTCGAGGCCTTCGCCGAGACCGTCGACGCGTGGGCCCGCGACGCGATGGAGCGCATCGATGACTGAGCTCACCGCCGGACTCGTCGACCGCCTCCGCGCGGTGCGCCCGTTCCACTACCGGGGCCGCGTCACCGAGGTCGTGGGCACGCTCATCGAGGCCGAGGTCCCCGGGACCGGCCTCGGGTCGGTGTGCGAGGTGGAGCTCGGGCCAGGGAAGGACCCGGTAGCGGCCGAGGTCATCGGGTTCCGCGGGCCGCGCAGCCTCCTCATGCCCTTCGGCAACCTCTCCGGCGTGGCCCACGGGAGCCGCGTCACGCCCGTGAGCAGCGAGTACTCGGTGACGGTCGGCGACGGGCTCCTCGGCCGCGTGCTCGGTCCCCTCGGCCGCCCGATCGACGGCCGCGGCCCCCTCATGGCGGGTCGACGCACGTCGATCCACCGCACCCCGCCCGATCCCCTGCAGCGCGAGCGCATCCGCACGCCGCTCACCCTGGGGGTGCGCGCGATCGACGGCCTGCTCACCATCGGCAAAGGCCAGCGGGTAGGCATCATGGCGGGCACCGGCGTCGGCAAGTCCACGCTCATGGGGATGGTCGCCCGCAACGTCGAGGCGGACGTGAGCGTGATCGCCCTGGTCGGCGAGCGCGGCCGCGAAGTCCGCGAGTTCATCGAGGAGGCGCTCGGCCCCGAGGGCATGGCGCGGTCGGTGGTCGTTGCCGTGACGGGCGACGCTTCTCCGGTCCTGCGGGTCCGCGCGGCGTTCGTGGCCACGACGATCGCCGAACACTTCCGAGACGCCGGCCGCGACGTCCTCTTCATGATGGACTCGGTCACGCGGTTGGCGATGGCCCAGCGCGAGATCGGCCTGGCCGCGGGCGAGCCCCCGACTGCCAAGGGCTACACGCCGTCCGTGTTCGCGATGCTGCCGACGCTGCTCGAGCGCTGCGGCACCCGCCAGGGCGGCGGCTCGATCACGGGGATCTACACGGTCCTGGTGGAGGGCGACGACTTCAACGACCCGATCGCCGACAGCGTGCGCGGGATCCTCGACGGCCACATCGTGCTCACCCGTGAACTGGCGGCCCGGAATCACTTCCCCGCGATCGACGTGCTCCAGTCCACCTCCCGGGTGATGAAGGACGTCACGCATCCGCAGCAGATCGAAGACGCGGGGGTCCTGCGCGAGCTCCTGGCGGTCCACCGCGACGCCGAGGAGCTCGTGAACATCGGGGCCTACCAGCACGGCTCCAACCCGACGATCGACCGCGCCATCGACCTCATCGGTCCCATCCGCTCGTTCCTGCGCCAGCGCCCGTCCCGCCGCGCGACCGCCGCGGAGACGCTCGGGGGTCTGGCCGAGATCGCGCACCAGGCCCGGCTCACCCCGAACGCCCTGGAGGACGACGCATGACCTCCGACCGACTCAAGCGGATCGTGCGCGTGCGCCGCCTGATGGAGAGCTCCCGCGCCGCCGAGCTGGGTGCCTCGCGCAGCCGGCTGGCGGGGGCCCGTCGGGAACTCGACGAGGCGGGGCGACGCATCGACGATCACGACCGGACCGTCGACGAACTCGACCTGGATCCGACCCTCCAAGAGGCCGCGCGCCGTTACCGAAACAAGCTCTCCCGAGGGCGCGCCGAGCGGGCCGCCTCGGTGGAGACGCACCGCGATCGCGTGGCCGAGGGGCAGCGCGTCGTGACCCGCGCGCACCAGGACCGACGGCTGATGGAGAAGCTGCACGACCGCGTCCGGGCACGCGAGTTGCAGACGCTGGCCGAGGGCGAGGCGAAGACCCAGGACGCGATCGCGCTCAGCTCGCACGCCCGCAACGGAGGCTCCGGAAGATGACCCGACTCACCCGCATCGTCCCGGCCCTGCTCGCGAGCCTGCTCGTGGCGGCCCCCGGCGCCGCCGAGGAGGAGGCCGAGGCCACGCCCGTGGATCCCGACATCGAGGTCCTGGAGCCGCTGCTGCCCGAGACCACCGAGGCGTCCTACCGGCCGGCGCCGTGGGAGTCCGAGCCGGTGGCGTGCACCGACGAGATGTACATGCTGCGGGACCTCCGCGGGCGGGCCCGGCAGCTCGACGAGCGCGAGCGCGACCTGGCCGCTCGCGAGGCCGCCCTGGAGCGCCTCGAAGCGCGCGCCGGCGAGCAGGTCGAGCGGCTGGAGGCCATCCGCGCGGAGATCCTCGAGACCGTCGCGGCCCAGGCCGACCACCGCGACGCGCGGGTCGCGGAGCTCGCCAAGATGATCGCGGCGATGAAGGCGAAGAAGGCGGCGCCGATGCTGGCCGCGATGGAGGAGCCGACGGCCGTCCGCATCCTCGAATCCCTGGGCGCGAAGCAGGCCGGGAAGATCCTCGCCTCCATGTCTTCGGGCGACGCGCGTCGCCTGGGCGATCGCTACACCCAGCTGCCGGACCCCCGGGACACCGACGGGCCCGCCGACGCCGGAGACGAACGATGACGCCGACTGCAGTCCCCGCCCTCCCCGTGGCCTCCAAGCCCGCGGGCGCAGGCCCCGCGGGCCCCGAGACCGGCCTCGACTTCGGCGCGCACCTCGCGGCCGCGATGCCCGAGGGCCCGGGCGGGTCCGGGGTCGTCGATCCGACGGCGGACGTCGCGCTCCCGACGGGGCCTTCGGACGTCGCCCCCGAGGCGGTGGTGCCCGCGCTGCTCGCCGCCCTGGAGGGCGTGCCCGAGGTGGACCTCGCCGTGGCCGCGCCGGTCCTCGCTGTCCTCGCGGTCCCGGCCCTGTCCTCGTCCGTCGCCCCCCCGACCCCGCCCGCTCCGGCCGTCACGCCCGCCCCGCAGGTGCGTCCGCCCGGCCCCGACGTGGGCAAGAGCGCGGAGCCGCCGCCGCGGCCGGCCGCCGAGGCGGGGGAGCCGTTCGTCCTCGAGGCCGACGCGCCTCCTCCCCGCGTCGAGGCCGCGGCCCCGAAGCTCGCCCCCGTGGTGGAGGCCGCGCCGCCTCCGCTCCCCGGTCCGCAGCAGGCCCCCGAAGCGGCCCCGGAGGCCCGACCGACGCCCGACGCGGGCCCGACGCCGGAGGTGGACACCCCCGAGTTCGAGATCGGGACCCGGGTCCGCACCGCGGGCACGAAGGCCGCGCGGGTGGACGTCCCGATGACCGACGGCACGACGTTGCGCGCCGAGGTCTCGGTGGAGGACGGCGCCGTGGAGGTGAAGCTGCATGGCTCCGAGGAGCTGGGCGCGATGGCCCTCCGCGACGCGCAGGAGCTGCGCGACGGGCTGAACGACCAGGGTCTGGACCTCGCCGAGTTCGAGTTCCTGACCGAGGCCGAGCCCGACGCGGAGGGGAACGCCGGCGGCGAGCCCGCGCCCGGCGGCCGGGAGGCCCCCCTGGAGTTCGCCCCGGCGGACTTCGACCCCGAGGAGGAGGAGGCCCAGGCCGTCCTCGCTTCGGCGACCCAGGACCCCGAGCTGAGTCGCGGCGCCTTCGTGCGTCGCCGCATGTGAGGAGACCGAGATGACCGCGATCCAAGGCACCGGAGTGCCGAACCTCGTGAGCGACGGCGCGCCGCCGGTGGAGCCGAAGAACGGCCTCGACGGCGACGGGTTCCTCACGCTGCTCATGGCGCAGCTGTCGAACCAAGACCCCACCAGCCCCGTGGAGACGACCGAGTTCATGCAGCAGCTGACGTCGCTCAACACGGTCCAGCAGCTGGTGGACGCGAACAAGAGCCTCGAGAGCCTCATGACGGGCGTCACTTCCCTCAACAACGAGGGCGCCGTGAACCTGGTCGGCAAGGAGGTGACGGCCGTGTCGTCGACCTTCATGCATGACGAAGGCGAGGTGGAGACGCTCGAGTTCGACCTGCCCGCCGACGCCAAGGTCTCGATCATCGTCAAGGACGCCTCGGGCGTGCCGATCGACACGATCGAGGTCGGGGAGATGGAGGCCGGTCCGCGGACGGTCACCTGGAGCGGCGATCACCCACCGGGCGAGTACAGCTTCGAGGTGAAGGCGATGGACGAGAACGACGAGCGCCTGACCGTCACCACCTACACCACCGGCCTGGTCGAAGAGATCCGCTTCGACGCCGGCTTCCCCGTCCTCGTCATCGAAGGCCGCCACGTGGCCCTCTCCGACGTCATCACCGTGCGCCCCGGGCCCGAGTCCGAGGTCGCGATTCCCGACACCGAAACCCGGCCCGAGGTCACCCTCGCCGCCGCCAAGCAGGAGTAACCCATGGGCCTCTTCAACGCGTTGAACACCGGCATCACCGGCCTCGGCTCCAACGGCCTCGCCCTCTCCGTGATCGGCGACAACATCAGCCACCTCAACACCAACGGGTTCAAAGGCAGCACGGCCCAGTTCCAGGACCTCGTGGTGCAGAAGCTCGGCGGGGGCAAGGGCGAGCTCGGCCTCGGCTCGGCGACGGGCAAGGTTCGGCAGTCGTTCGCCCAGGGCGCGCTCGAGGGTTCGAGCCGCAACGGCGACGTGGCCATCGACGGGAAGGGATTCTTCGTCGTCTCGAACACGGACGGGCAGGACTTCTACAGCCGCGCCGGTCAGTTCCAGCTGACCACGCAGGGCTTCCTCACGGACCTGACGGGCAACCGGCTGCAGGGCTACGGCGTGTCGTCGCCCGGCGGGGAGCTCAACACGTCGGTCGGCGACCTGACGATCCCCGCGGACCCGATCCCCGGTTCGGCGACTACGGAGATCACGCTGGCCGCCAACCTCCAGGGCGACCCGACCCGCACGACGTTCCACAGCGCGACGCCGGGGCCCGCGACGTTCGGGGCGCTGAGCGCGAACTCGGACTTCACGACGTCGATGACGATCAACGACAGCCTCGGCGGCAGCCACGACGTCACGATCGCCTTCTACGAGACGCCGACGGGCACGTGGGAGTACCACGCGTACGTGGACGGCGGCGAAGCGGGCGGCACGGCCGACGTGCCCCTGTCCATCGGCTCGGGGACGTTGGCGTTCGACACGGACGGCGAGCTCGACGCGACGGCGTCCACGATCAACCCGGCGAGCGTCACGTTCACGGGGGCGGCGGCGCAGACGATCGAGTTCGACTTCGGCCAGGGCGCCGACGACACGGGCTCCATGACGCAGTTCGCCACGGGAGGCTTCTCGGTCGCGGACGTGCAGCAGAACGGCAACGGCTCGGGGTCCCTGGTGGACTTCAGCATCGGCCAGGACGGGCTCGTGAGCGGCATCTACAACAACGGCGAGACGCGGACGCTGGGGCAGGTGGTGCTGGCGACGTTCCGCGCGGAGGGCGAGCTGGAGCGCGTGGGGAACAACCTGTACGCGGCGAGCACGCTGTCGGGCGAGGCGGCGATCGGCGTCGCGGGGACGGGCGGTCGAGGCCGCACGCAGGCGTTCGCGGTGGAGCTGTCGAACGTCGACCTCGAGACGGAGTTCGTCCGCATGATCAAGGCTCAGAAGGGCTACCAGGCGGGCGCGCGGGTGGTCTCGAACGTGGACGACATGCTGCAGGAGCTGATGCAGCTCGGGTAAGCCGGGCACGGAGCGCACGGCGGGGCCGGCGCGGGATGTGAAGATGGGCGTGCGCATGCCCACTTCGCTCCGCTCCGGCCTCGTCGCCGTTCTCGCCCTCGCCCTCGCGGGCTGTCCCCCGCTGGAGCCGCAGCCCGGAGGCTCGGCACCCTATTCGCGCGACCTCGGAGACGGTCCCGATTTCTCGGACCCGCACTCCCGCATCGAGTCGACGTCGTGGTTGGAGTTCGAGCAGACGCAGCTCCAGGGGGCGTTCGCCGACGGACCGGACCTGCGGGTCCACGAGGAGAGCGAGAGGATCGGGAGCTGTCGGTTGATGACGTTCGAGGCGTCCTCCTGCGACCCGGTCTGCGGCGACGGCGAGCAGTGCATCTCCGGCGAGTGCCGGGCGTGGCCCGAGCGGATCGATCGCGGCGACCTGCAGTGGACGTGGCCGGACGGGGAGCAGACGGTGTCGCCGGACGGGGTGCTCGGGTACTGGGCGACGGGCACGACGTCGAGCGCGGGGGAGGTGACGATCGCGGTCGAGGACCTGTCGCTCACGGCCCCGACGATCGCGGGGGCGGAGGCGACGGGCGACTGGGAGCAGGCGCTGCGCATGCGGGCGGGCGACGCGACGCTGCGGTGGAGCAACCCCGTCCTGGACGCGCGGGTGCGGCTGCACATGACCGACTGCGTCGGCTCCCACGGCGGGTTCGCGGCGGCCGAGATCGAGTGCGAAGGTCCCGACACGGGCGAACTGGTGATCCCCGACGCATTCCTGACGGAGCTCGAGGCCGGCGACTGGAGCCGCGGCGAGTGCGGCAGCCACACCTTCGAGCGCTACCACTCCGCCACGCCCGAGGGCGACGACGGGACCCGGTTCGAGACGATCGGACCGTCGGGGTTGTTCTACTTCCCGCGGTGAGGGGACGGTCACGGCGCCACCCGAACGACCCGTTCACCCCCCGTCGTGTCCGCCAGACGGTCACAGCCCCACCGGAACGGCCCGTTCGCCCCCGGCCGTGACCGCCGGACGGTCACAACCCCACCGGAACGACCCGTTCGCCCCCGGCCGTGACCGCCGGACGGTCACAACCCCACCGGAACGACCCGTTCGCCCCCGGCCGTGACCGCCGGACGGTCACAGCCCCACCGGAACGACCCGTTCGCCCCCGGCCGTGACCGCCGGACGGTCACAGCCCCACCGGAACGACCCGTTCGCCCCCGGCCGTGACCGCGGGACGGTCACAGCCCCACCGGAACGACCCGTTCGTCCCCGGCCGTGACCGCGGGACGGTCACAGCCCCACCGGAACGACCCGTTCGCCCCCGGCCGTGACCGCGGGACGGTCACAGCCCCACCGGAACGACCCGTTCGCCCCCGGCCGTGACCGCGGGACGGTCACAGCCCCACCGGAACGACCCGTTCGCCCCCGGCCGTGACCGCCGGACGGTCACGACCCCACCGGAACGGCCCGTTCGCCCCCGGCCGTGACCGCCGGACGGTCACGACCCCACAGGAACGACCCGTTCGCCCCCGGCCGTGACCGCCGGACGGTCACAGCCCCACCGGAACGACCCGTTCGTCCCCGGCCGCGTCCGCCGGACGGTCACGACCCCACCGGAACGGCCCGTTCGCCCCCGGCCGTGACCGCTGTGCGTCGGGCCCGTCGGACCGGAGAGACTTCAATTTTCTGGACCAGGACCGAGTTCTTCCCGTCAAAGGGGATGTGGATACTCCAATCGCCCATCACCTTGTCTTCCGCCTTCACGACGGCCGCGTCATCTGCCGGGGCTGCGCTGCCCGGCGCCGAGCCGCGCTCTCGTTCCTCGAGCGCGAGCCCGACTTTCGACTGATGGTCTTCAGGGTGGTGGACAACCACCTCCATGCTCTGGTCGCGTGCTCTGAGGAAATGGCGAAGGAGTTCGCTCGTCGCGTGGAGATCTCCATCCAGCTCTCGCAATCGCCGGGCGTCGCCTTCATACCCGCATGGTCGAAGCCGATCAGCAGCCAGCGCCAACTCCGGGCGACGTTCGACTACATCCTCGGCCAGGACAAACACCACGGATTCGACGGCGACCCGTTGCATGACGGCGGCAACCTCCCCGACCTCCTCGGGCTGCGCGTCGGAAGGGGTGCGCATACGGTCCGCGCCGTCCGCGAACTCCTTCCCCGCGTTCGTCGTGCCGACCTCCTCCGGCACCTCCCCGGTGCGGAGGTGCTCGAAGCAGCTGCCCCCCTGGGCTACGAGCACCTCCCCTATCTCGCCGAGGCAGCCGCAGCCGCTTTCGGTCTTGCCGATCTTCGGGGCTACTCCTCACGGGCATATGCGGCCCGGTCCGCAGCGGCGGCCATCGGTGCGACGATCGCTCCTGCCACGGCGGTCGCAGGGGTTCTTCGCACGTCCCCGAGGACCGTCCGCCGTGCCGCGAAGCGGATCATCGACGACCGTGTCCGGGCAGCCGTGGAAGGACAGCTGCGACTCCGAGCCCACATGCAGTTGCGCTCCCCTTGACCGCCGGACGGTCACAGCCCCACCGGAACGGCCCGTTCGCCCCCGGCCGTGACCGCCGGACGGTCACAGCCCCACCGGAACGACCCGTTCGCCCCCGGCCGTGACCGCGGGACGGTCACAGCCCCAGGCGAACGACCCGTTCGCCCCCGGCCGTGACCGCGGGACGGTCACACCGCCACCGGAACGACCCGTTCGCCCCCGGCCGTGACCGCCGGACGGTCACAACCCCACCGGAACGACCCGTTCGCCCCCGGCCGTGACCGCCGGACGGTCACGACCCCACCGGAACGGCCCGTTCGCCCCCGGCCGTGACCGCCGGACGGTCACAGCCCCACCGGAACGGCCCGTTCGCCCCCGGCCGTGACCGCCGGAC
>Ga0209992_10001249_pt1 | contig 27906 bp, 19 predicted proteins | sample 2SBtaG_2_FD_182564 | JGI IMG/M metagenome (GOLD analysis project Ga0209992, IMG submission 182564) | Deep subsurface microbial communities from Kolumbo volcano to uncover new lineages of life (NeLLi) - 2SBTROV12_ACTIVE470 metaG (SPAdes)... | ecosystem: Environmental > Aquatic > Marine >... | reverse complement strand
CCTAACGCAATTGCTAGGTGAGCAAGTTCAATTTTGGATGTTACCTTGCTTTTTGATGGTATTAACTATGTTGATTGCATTTTCAACAGGCACGAGTTGGGGGACCTATGCCATTGCTTTTCCATTAGCTATGCCATTGGCTTGGTCGATTGCTGAAATGCAGCATTTAGCTGACCCGTATATGTTTATGACTTTATGTTTTGCCGCGGTATTAAATGGCAGTGTATATGGCGATCAGTGTTCTCCTATTTCTGATACGACTATACTAAGTGCAATGACAACCGGCTGTGATTTGATGGACCATGTGAAAAGTCAGCTTGTACCTGCAACATTTGCTGCGATAGCTGCGATGTTGTTGTGGACCGGTTGTGCTTTAGTATTAGTTTAACTTAGGTACTTTTTATGCGACTTAGGCACATTGAGATCTTTCATGCCATCTACACAACCGGCTCTATCACCAATGCAGCGAACTTACTCCACGTATCACAGCCCTCGGTAAGTAAAGTATTAGCGCATGCTGAGCTACAGCTGGGGTTTGACCTATTCCATCGGGTAAAGGGTCGATTGATCCCTACTGAAGAAGCGGAAAGCTTGTTTGGAGAAGTAGATAAAGTTTATCAACAAATACACTCGATTCGAAATAAAGCGAAAAACATTAAACGGGCCGAATACGGTAATATTAATTTAGGTATCTCACCGGCATTAGGTTTTACAGTTTTGCCTGAGGCGCTGGGTCGCTTTACAGCACAATATCCAAATATTAGTTTTAATATTAGTACGATACATAACGATACCGTGTTTCAGTCATTGATAGAGCATACCTGCGACATCGCGGTGTTATTCTCACCAAAAGTATTTCCTGGAGTTACAAGCCTAGAATTAGCAGAGTCTGAAATGGTGGTGGTTTACCCTAAGGCCTATTTTCCTGAAACCCCGAAAACATTGAGTGTTGAGCAATTGGCTGAGTATGACTTTATTGATATCAGTGAAAGTGGGCCTTTGGGTGATTTGTTATGGAGCCGAATAGTTGAAAATAGCGTTGAACTCAACTGCATGATCAAAGTACAAACATACTTCATTGCAACACGGCTTGTTGCTCAAGGTATGGGGCTTTGCGTGGTAGATAAGTATACTGCAAATGCAATGTTGACGAGTGATACGGCGATGGCGTCATTTGAACCACCACTGACGTTTAAAGTTAATGCATTACATTTACAAAACCGTCAGTTAAGTAAAAGTTCTGAGCAGTTTATATCAGAACTAACCTATTCTTTGTCAGGGAGTTAAGAAACCCCATAACATAAGGTTATGGATGTTGAAACCCTTGTCACTTTATCTAATTGTGTTCTGAGATAAGCTCAGAATTAAGTTTCTTAAAGACGTTTAGCAAAGGACACAATTATGATTCTCTCTCCTCCTTATCTGTTATTTATTGGTGATGCAACTGACTTGTTGTCAATTAAAATGGCACGAGGTCTTGCTGATTGGCGACCAGAGCTATGCGTTGGCGAGTATCGTCTTGATGGTTGTACCGTTTCTACAGGGCTAGCACACATAGAAATTGAGCAAGCAGTTAAACAAGGCGCAAAAACCCTAGTTTTAGGGCTGGCAAATTCAGGTGGAATTATTAAAGAAGCTTGGTTGCCAGCAATTATGCAAGCACTTGATGCGGGTATGGATATTGTGAGTGGCATGCATGATAAGCTATCTGATATCTCTTCAATTAAGCAAAGAGCAGACAAAAATGGCTGCCAATTACATGATATTCGTCATCCTACTGCTAAGTTCGTAACAGGCACAGGTGAAAAAAGATCGGGTAAACGTATTCTAACTGTTGGTACAGATTGCTCTGTAGGTAAGATGTACACCTCTTTAGCCCTAGAAAAGGCGATGGACAAAGCAGGGTTCAATGTTGACTTTAGAGCCACAGGTCAATCGGGAATTTTAATCGCAGGGCAAGGAGTGGCGATAGACTGTGTGGTATCTGACTTTATAGCTGGTGCAACAGAGAGTTTATCGCCGAATAACGAGGCTGAACATTGGGATATCATTGAAGGTCAAGGATCACTGTCGCACCCCGCATTTGCAGGCGTGAGTTTAGGTTTACTGCATGGTTCGCAACCTGATTACCTTGTCGTATGTCATGCTTTAAATAGAGTATCTATGCGAGGTTTACCTCACTGCTCGCAACCAAGCATAGCCGATACAATTTCACTTAATATTCAGGCTGCAAAGCTAACTAATGAAAAGGTGCAGTTACTCGGTATTGCGGTGAATACTTCTGCGGTTGATACAGAAGAGGCAAAACAAATCTGTGACAAACTAGAAAGTGAATTTGGTGTCCCAGTTTTTGACCCATTGCGAGATGGTTGTGAACGTGTAGTACAAACTCTTGTTAGCGAGTCTGACTAATGATCGCGCTAGCAGTAGAGACACATTGCTTTGCACTAAAGCAGGTATTTAAAATTTCACGTTCATCGAAAACCTCTGCGGATGTCATTGTCGTAACACTTAAAAGTGGTTCATACGTTGGTTTAGGAGAAGCGGTACCTTATGCAAGGTATGGTGAGTCACTTGACTCTGTAATGTCCCAAATAAATGCGATTAAAGCGTATCTTGATAGTGAGGGTATGCTCTCAAATGCAATTCAAAAGATGCCCGCAGGCGCTGCAAAAAATGCACTTGATTGCGCATATTGGGATTTGCGCGCAAAAATTGCGAATAAGCCTGTTCATGAGCTATTGGGTTTATCAAAACCTCAGTCATGTGTATCTGCGCAAACACTCAGTATCGACAGCCCAGAAAATATGGCTCAAGCAGCGGCAGATATGGGGCACCCTCCACTTATCAAAGTAAAATTAGATAGAGACAATATTGTCGATAAAATGCGAGCAATACATGAGGCCAGCCCCTTATCTAAATTTATTGTTGATGCTAACGAGGCTTGGACAATTGAAGATCTATGTGAGGTTGCGCCGGCGCTTGCAGAGCTGAATGTGAGTTTAATTGAACAGCCTTTACCGGCAGACCAAGATGCTGATTTAGCAGCATATAATGGGCCTGTTGCAATTTGCGCTGATGAGTCTTGCCATACTCGTGAAGGCTTACAACAACTAAAAAGATATTACGATGCTATAAATATAAAACTAGATAAAACAGGAGGCATTACAGAAGCCGTTGCTTTAATGAGAGAAGCACAGCTTCTGGGTTTTACTATCATGGTTGGTTGTATGGTTGGGAGTTCGTTAGCCATGGCACCTGCTTTTTTACTATCTTCAGAAGCTACATTTGTTGATTTAGATGGCCCTTGGTTATTGTCTGAAGACAGGGCTAATGGCTTTGATTTTAAAGACGGGATTATGTCGCCTGCGAAACCTTTATTGTGGGGAGAAGTCTAAATTTTATTTCTTGTAGCCTGAGTGCTTGTTAAGCAAAATCAATATAAACGGCATGCACGGCCGTTTATATTTTTGTTAAGGAGTATGGCAGGTTAAGTATTAAGAATATTTTTAAACGTGTTAATGACTTTTTTACAATCCTGTTTACTCACATCTTTATGCAATACAAAACGCATTTGCTCACCTGCACAAATTTTGATGCCTTTTTCTAACAGCTTATCAGCAAGCTCAGTGGGTGAAAGCGGGCCTTGATATTCAACAAACAACATATTGGTGAATTGCTTTGTGACTGTTAGTTCATCGAGTTCATTTAGTTCTTTGGCTAAAAACTCTGCGTTTTGGTGATCTTCAATCAGTCTATTAATATTGTTATCTAACGCGAATATACCGGCGGCTGCGACAATGCCAGCTTGACGCATACCACCGCCGAGCATTTTTCGCCACTTGTGAGCTTCATAAATAAAGTCTATCGGGCCACATAAAATACTGCCAAGCGGCGTACCTAGACCTTTCGATAAACAGATAGAAACCGAATCTATCTGCGACGTAATTGCCGAAACAGGCACATTGTGATGCACCGCAGCGTTAAATACCCTAGCACCATCAAGGTGTAAACTAAGTCCCGTGTCGTTACAAAAAGCGCGCGCATCATCTAAGTAAGACATAGGCAGTGCTTGCCCGCCTACGGTATTTTCGATTGATAACAAACGGGTGCGTGCAAAGTGATGGTCGTTAGGTTTTATTTTCTTTTTCGCGATATCCAGTGGAATGGTGCCATTTGCTGCAAAGTCAATTGGCTGAGGTTGAATACTGCCTAATACCGCTGCGCCACCGCCTTCATATTTATAAGTATGGGCGTCTTGACCAACAATATATTCGTCACCGCGCTGACAATGGGCAAGTAGGGCAAGTAAGTTGCTTTGCGTACCACTTGGGGCAAATAACGCCGCTTCATGGCCGGTAAGCTCCGCGGCTTTTTGTTGCAGGGCATTTACGGTTGGATCATCGCCAAACACGTCATCGCCAACAGGGGCGTTGGCCATTGCATCACGCATGGCTTTACAAGGTTGGGTTACGGTATCACTACGCAGGTCGATTATTTTATTAGACATCTTATTGTTATTGAACTTTTAAAAGCTGATAGTTCAGTCTAGCGCGTGCAGGACGGTGATTCAATTACCACGCTGATTTTTCAAGAAAAGTGAAAATTATTAATAATCAATGAAATAGCTACATTTTACCCTGTTTAAATACAAAGGTTTAGCATAATGTGGGTAATTCAACAGGTTATAAAAACAACAAAGTAAACAATACCAAGGGATCGTTATGGACCGTCGACAGTTTCTCAGCTTTTCAGCCGCCTCTGTATTTTTAACTGCCTGTGGTGGGGGAGGAGGTTCAGCGCCTGAAGTTACACCGCCACTGATAGATAACAGCCCAGGTACAAATGTGGTGAGTAAACTCTCAAGTGAACAATGGCAAGTTTTGAAAAATAATGTCTCCGGTCGCGTTATTCTTCCTGCAGACGAGCAACCATATTCGTTGGCGCGTTTAAGCTTTAGTAAACGCTTTGATCATATTTATCCGCAAGTTGTGGTGAAGTGTGCAAGTACTGAAGACGTTCAGGCTGCGCTCCGTTTTGCAAAAGAGCATGAACTTCATATAGCGCCGCGTTCTGGCAGCCATAGCTATGGTGGCTATTCCACAACCGAAGGTATGATCATTGATGTATCTGATCTGAATGACATCTCATTGCAAGGTGACATCGCCACTGTGGGATCAGGAGCTAGACTTACAGATGTATATGACCAGTTAACGCAGCAGGGGGTATCTATTCCTGCAGGCAGTTGTTTGAGCGTGGGCATAGCGGGGTTAACCATGGGAGGCGGTTTTGGTGTAGTTGATAGAGCACATGGCCTAACGTGCGATACGCTGCAAGCGGTTGAGATAGTCACTGCCGACGCCGAAATCATCAGCTGTGATGCGAACAATCACAACGAGCTATTTTGGGCACTCAGAGGTGGCGGCGGTGGTAACTTTGGTATTGTGACGCAATTTAAGTTCAAAACACATGCAGCCAACGACATCACTGTATTTGAAGCGAATTTTAGTTTTGATGATTTTGAAGACGTGTTCGCGGTATGGCAAACTCTGGCAGAGCAGTGGCCCAATGAAATGTGGGCACAGTGTCTACCAACTTGGGCGTTTGGCGGTCCGAGAGTCAATGTTCGGGCATTTTGTTTAAACCTAACAGCTGAAGCGGAAATTCTCTGGCAAAATTTCATTACGCAAACAGGAGCAACACCAAGTTCTAACACCCATAGCACAAGTAGTTATCGCAGTGTGATGCTAGGCACTTGTGAGAGCAATGTTGCGTCCTGTCATTTAAGCACACAAGTGGAAGGTGGCACGATGCAGCGCAGTGCGTTTGGTGCTAGCTCTGATTTTTTTAACTCTCTTATTCCACCTGCGGGAGTAAAAGCATTAAAAGCTGAAATTGAGCAACAAAATAGCGATGGTCATAACGGCATGATCATCATGAATTTGCTCGGTGGTAAAATTGATGAAATAGGAGAGGATGAAACCGCATATCCTCATCGTAAAGCCATTGTAAGTGCTGAATATTATTTACCACTACACCCAAGTGCCAGCAACGCACAAATAGATACTGCACAAGCTAAGCAAAATGGCTTTAGGCAAGTTATGGCACCATGGAGCACAGGTGGTGCATATGTAAATTACATCGACCCTTTAATTGCAGACTGGCAAAAAGCTTACTACGGTGAGCATTATCTAAAACTTCAGGCTGTGAAAAGTCAGTACGACCCGACTAATGTCTTTAATCATGGGCAGAGTATTTTGCCTGCTTAATTTATTAGATAATTTAAAGAGCGTGTTTAAACACGCTCTTTTGGCTGTTACTACCATACGCCTTTTTCTGTTTTACCCTGAATTTCAACATTATCTAATTTAAATTTTGGAGTCTTATTGGCTTTTAGCTGACTTTGATAGTCTTTGGTAATACTAACTATTGTTGGGGTGAGCAGCACAATGGCGTAAATGTTCACTAAGGTCATTAAACCAAGGGCAGCGTCGGCCATGCTCCATACCTCTTTGAGTGATGCAGTTGCTCCCCAAAATACCATAAATAAATATAAGGCCGTATAAGCTGCGCGACCCAGTTTATTGTCGAGTTTGAACAAGTGAAGGTTACTCTCTGCGTAGGCGTAGTTTGCAACCACGGAAGTGAAAGCAAATAGGGTGATGGCCGCGGCAACAAAATAATGACCAAATTCACCAAAGTGGCTGCTCATGGCGTTTTGTGTCATACCAATGCCATCCATTTCGCCACTGATGGTAATATCAGATAGTAAAATGACCACAGCGGTACAGCTACATAAAACAATGGTATCGACAAATACTCCAAGCATTTGCACATAACCTTGCGCAACAGGGTGATTTGGAACTGGAGACGCACCTGCTGCAGCATGGGGCACGCTACCTGCGCCTGCTTCATTCGAATATAATCCCCGTTGAATACCATTTTTAATTGCTGCACCGAGTGCACCTGCACCAGCTTCTGTTAAACCAAATGCTGAGGCGAACATATCTGCAAACATAGTAGGGAGGTGTTGAATATTCATTGCAGTAATTACCAACGCTATGGCCACAAATGCCAGTCCCATAAATGGCACTATGAGCTCGGCAAAACGGGCAATACTGCGAAGACCGCCTACCACAATGAGCCCTGCGATAACGGCAATGGCTGCCCCTGAATAGGCTGGGTCTATAGCAAAAGTATTGTTCAGTGCATCGGCTATGGTATTAGCTTGCATAGCACTGAAACTTACCCCGTAGCCTAAAAATAAGCACAGTGCGAACAACACTGCGAGCCAAGGTTTATTCAGGCCTTTGCGTATATAGTAGGCAGGACCCCCTCGAAATTCATTGTTACCGTCGCGAATTTTATAGAGCTGACCGAGTACGCTTTCGGCGAACCCAGTCGCCATACCTAATAACGCAATCACCCACATCCAAAAAACCGCGCCACTCCCCCCTAATGAGATGGCAATAGCAACGCCAGCTAAGTTACCAGTGCCAACCCGAGCCGATAAACTGGTACATAAAGCTTGAAACGAGCTGATACCTGATTTATCGCCTTGGGTGCTGTCTTTCATCACTTTGAACATGTATCTAAAGTGGCGAAACTGCACAAACTTGAGCTTGAATGAAAACCAGAAGCCTGCAAATAACAACAAAAAAATAAGTATTTGGCCTTGGCCCCAAAGTAGATTGTTAATGGTACTAATTGCGCTATTTATCATTGTTATATGCTCTCTTTTTTATACCAATTAAAATGTTTGATTTAGCAGTGTTAGCGTTTTGACAGATGTATACCCGCTAGCATGCAGCGAACTGAGCCGCCGGCTAGTTCAATGGCCGAAACATCTAGCGGTACTAGCGTGACACTTTGCTCAAGCAATGCTTTTTGCGATTGGCTGAGCGCTGCAAATGCGGTGCTCGACAATGCCAATAGACGTTTAGAGCCTGCGTGTAACTCTAGTGCATTACCGCAAAATGCGCCTATTTGTGCTTCAGTTAAATGGATCACTTTTTTGCCAGCAAATTCAAAACGTCTAATGATTTCATCGCGGCGTTTGGTATTTGTCATCATCTCAAACCCAGCTATAACAAAGTCGCTGCCAATACACATAAAGACATTGGTATGGTAAACCGCTTTCCCCTGCATATCTTGAGCGTCAAACACCATAGGTTCAAAATTAAAGTGCGAGCAAAAACGCTCTAACACATGAGAGTCGGTTCTGTTTGAGCGAGCGGCATAAGCGACACGTTCAATGTGATCTAACACCATGGCCCCCGTACCCTCTAAAAACAGGTTGTCATACTCAAGGCCAGAATAATCAATGACATCTTGCACGCGATAATGGGCCTTTAGAAACTCTATGATATCACTGCGGCGCTCTTTGCGCCTATTCGGCGCATACATAGGGTAAATGGCAATTTGCCCACCAAGGTGGGTAGAAAACCAATTATTTGGGAACACCGAATCTGGAGTTTCGGTTCCCTCATCTTCAAAAATGTGTACGTTAATACCATGGCTGCGCAAGGTTTCAGCGGCTTTAGTAACTTGCTCATAAGCTAAACCACTGACCTCCGCGGGATCGAATTCGCCGCTTGACTGAAAGCTGTTATCATCCGCAGTTTGCTCGTTTGGGCTAAAATGATGCGGTCTTATCATTACTACCGCATTGGGTGCTTGAGGAAATAAACTCATAGTGTACTCACTTATTCTTTTTTTAATTAATTTAACTAGGTATCTATATGCTCTAAGCGGTATTAATTTGCGTTAAGCCAAACAAGTTTCTTGGATCTTTTAGGAAGGCTAATAACTCAATCTTCTGCGCCTTTGTATTCTGTTTTACCAGTTCAAAAATAAATCGCAATGCCGAATAATTATCAAGCGAAAACCTACGTCGTTGAAAATGGTTAGCTGAGCGTCATGGTTACGATCTGATTTTTCAACCAGAATAACTTGGCATATCTGGGTTACTTGGCTTCCATTTAGCAGTTACTAAATATCGCCTTCAATATGAGTTTGAGGTTCGTTCTCCATGATTACATCTGCATGATTAAATATGCAGCATCGAGTTTGTTTCTACCCAAGCAGTTAACGCCAATGGCGTTTATGTGAACGTCACCTTCTAAAATGTGTTTGGTCAAATGCAAAAATAAGTTAACTGTGAGCTTTTGGAGCTTTTGGAGCTTTTGTGTTTTGTCGGAGTTTCGACAACATATATGGAGTATAAATGAAACTACAATTGAGAAAGAAACTACTTAGAGTTTAAACAATAAAACGCTTTTGCGTGAATTAAAAGTAGCGATGGCGAGTGGTAATTAGGATTTAAGCTTAACTATTTATAAAGGTTATAGTACTCGACCTAGAGTTTGTAGAGTGAGTACAATCACTAAATAGTAGTGAAAATGGCATTTTTATAGAGCCATTTTTGTCTCTATGCTCCATATATAGTCAATAGTTGAGGTTTATAATAGAATATCTAAGTTGTTGAATGTGAATATATGGACGAGATAATGGAGCGGTTTTTACTGGGGTTATTAAGTTTATCAACTATGGTCTTATTGGGTTGCGGTGGTAGCTCTGAATCCAGTAATGAAAATGCTGACAATGATGTCAAAATTACTTATTCGGTTTCTGTAGATATCAATAGTAATGGAAGCATAAACAAAAACTCAGCTGTAGTGAAAGCTGGTGAAACAGTAGCCTTTGAGATTATCCCCGATGATGGATTAGCTATTGATACTGTTTCTGGTTGTGGAGGCAACTTATCCGGAACTACGTATACAACAGGTGTCATTAACGCAAACTGTGTCGTAAAAGTTAGTTTTAAACTGAAACCTTTGCAGGTTAAAACGAGCGTAGCAGATGGCGGCACTATCTCTCCCAGTTCTGCTGAAGTAATTCAAAATAGAATTCAAAGCTTTCAAGTATCCCCTAATGAAGATCAGCTAATTGACTCTGTCAGTGGTTGTGGTGGTGAATTAAGAGATAATAATGTTTATGTCACTGGACCCATCATTGAGCATTGTGAGATTAAGGTGGTATTCAAGCCAAAACTGGTGCTCGCAGAGATAATACAAGATCCAGTTTTATTAGCATGTACCCAAGCCTCAGGCTATAAGTATGCAACCGATATTACAGAGCTTGCTTGTGATAGTGATGTGACATCATTAGATGTATTACCATTGCTACCAAATCTTACAACATTAAGACTGGAGAATAGCCAAGTTCAGCAACTTGATGTTTCTAAAAATATTGACCTGACAAGCATTTCACTCGTCAATACACCAATCTCAAGTTTAGATTTTCAAACTAACACTCAGCTCACAGCACTTCATATAGAAAATAGTCCACTCACACAAATAGATATCAGTGCTAATTCAGTACTGGGTGAACTGACTATTATCAATACATCACTGAACAGCATTAATGTTACCAATAACGCTTTATTACAAAAATTGATACTGACATCGAATCAGCTCATCGAGCTAGATATCTCAAAGAACCCGCAGCTCACTGAATTAAGAGTGGAGGAAAACCAACTCACTAACCTCGATGTGAGTAACGCACCTCTGCTGCAAGATTTACGAGTCGACAACAATAATCTATCAGATTTAGACATCTCAAATAACGTTGCACTTGAAGCACTCCGAGCATCAAACAATCAGCTTCAAATAATTGATACGAAGACAACCTCTGCATTGTCAGTTTTAAGTCTGGGAAGAAACTTAATCTCAACAGTAGATGTATCAAAGAATCTTGAGTTAACGGATATAAGGTTGTTTGGGAATCAACTGACGGTACTTGATATCTCAAAAAACACCCAGCTAAAGCGTTTAAGTTTGTATGATAATCAGCTAAAAAAACTTGATATAGCTAATAATTTGAATCTGACAGAGCTCAATGCAGGCAGCAATCAACTGAGTGATATTGATATTAGTCAGCATACACAATTGGTGTCTCTTAAACTTTATAGAAACAACTTGTCTCAGATTGATATTGCGAACAACCTCGCCCTAAAAGTGCTTAATTTGGGTGGAAATACACTAGAGCCAGTTGATGTCTCTAAACATACAGACTTAGAAGAGCTTAGTTTGTATGAAACTGGCCTGAGTAACATTAATATCTCTAACAACCTTGCCCTAAAAGTACTTAACCTGGGTGGAAATGATATAGGCAATATTAATGTTTCAAAACATGCTTTACTTAAAGAGTTAATTCTTTATGAGGCCAATCTAACCAGCATTGATTTGTCAAAAAACACATTGTTAACAGATCTCAGCTTGTATTCGTCTAGTGGTAGTAATACTCCTAATGATCTGAAAGGGCTTAACTTGGCTAATAACATTAAATTAATAAACTTGAGCTTGGGCGGGAACAAAAATTTATCTAACTTAGACTTAAGCGCCAATTTAGAAATTGAGTCATTAAAACTCTACAGCATGGAACTTGCTGATATTGCACTATCACAACTTAAAAAGCTTAGAGAGCTTAACTTAAATTTTAATGATTTAAGTGACATAGATATAAGCAAAAATACTGCTCTTGAAAGCTTAAAGCTGAAGAACAACAATTTAACTCAACTTAACCTCTCTGGGTTGACTGAATTAAAGCTCTTAAGCTTAGAGAATAACTTTATTAACTCCATTAATTTATCTCTACAAACATCAATACTAGAACTTTTATTGACTAATAATAAGTTGTCAGCAGTCGACCTATCAAACAATACTGCTTTAGAAAAGTTACACCTAGAGGGTAATAACTTAACCGAAATTGACTTAAGTAATAATGCACAGTTGAAAACTGAGAATATATTGTTAGATGATGGTGTAACATGCAAAGGAGATGTTTGCCCAAGTCTTTAACAAGGATCAGGTTACTAGAAAGAGACTAGTTGTTGAATTAAACAGTCAATCTAAAATTAATCTAAAGCAATAACAAGTATACAAAATGCCTTAAGACAAACGCCCAATGTAGAAAGCATCACAGCATTACATGGGCAGTGACCATGACAATGAATATTCATATTCATATTCATATTCATTGGATTGAACTACTTTATGACGTAACCCATGTAGTCCTTGTATTCTTGCTCGGTAATTATTTGAGCTTGCTTATGATCTTCATCTTTTTAGAAGTCTGCCAGACTTTTTAGTGGGAATGCTATTTGGCTTACATTAAGGTAAAGCCCATATTCCTGATTAGTAAAAAGCCATGGCTTTGTTTTGCTTGACAGTATTGTCTTGTTATATCCTGATCTAAGCCCTGTAAGATTTGATAGTGTGCATCGTATGTGGCTCAGTTATGAAGTGTTACTGATGATGTCGACAATTTTCTTTGCGCTGATTTACTTAGTGCCCGGTAAAAATGTGATTTTAGACAAACTCTGTGACTTTCTTGGCAAGATTTCGTTGTCTTTATACTTGATGCATATGCCAATATTGACGCAAGTTGTTAAGTTAGATATGTAAATATTAATGCAGTTGTGGGTTTTTATTGGTTTATCAGTGTTGGCGGCGACGCTCAGCTATCTGTTATTTGAAAGGCCCGTTGCCAAGCTAATTAGGGTGAGAGTAAAACTTTAATTATCGGTAGCACCGACTTTACGTCGGGTGACATTAAATTATAAAAGCAAAACGAGGCACATGGCCCCGTTTTGGTATTAGCTTAATTGCGAATTAGAATGTTGCGCGGTAGCGAACACCAAACTCGCTTGCATCATTGCTCTTAATCACAAGTAGGTAATCACCTGTGTTTAATCGCGCATCATCATAACGTTCATCAAAGATATTACGACCGTATAGTGATACATCCCAGTTAGCGTTTGCAGGCGCGTAAGAGATATCGAAGTTCACTGTTGTGCGGCTATCAATTTGCGTCATGCGAAGTGGATCTGAGCTTGGCTCACCGTACATACTGTCACGGAAAGATACATCAAAGCGGCTTGTTACTGTCGCGTTGTTTTCAAGTTCAAACGTGTATGACGGGCTAAGTGATGCAGTCCACTCAGGTGTAAGTGGTGCAACGGGCTTAACGCCATTTTGTTCTTCAACGTCTACATCCATGAAGCCAAAGCTTGAGTGTAGCGTGAAGTTGTCAGTTACGTAATACGTACTTTCAAATTCAACACCACGAGAGGTTTGCTCAACGATCAGGTTATTAGTATCAAAACCTGTCTCTGTTGATGTGTTTACTTGATAAGGTAAGTCGTCATACTCGGTGTTGAAGAATGCCACACTCATGCTGAAATCGTCTGTTAACTGGCCTTTGAATCCTGTTTCGTAGTTGATAGCACTGATGTTATCACTTGCAATAAATGCGTTGTTTGCACGAACAATTGCAGCGGCTTCAGGGTTATCAAAGCCGCCCGCCCCGAAGAATTGACCGATTAAGAAGTAAGGGCGCGCAGGATACTGACCTGATTGGTAGCCAGTTTGTACTGTACCGTACCAGTTTAGACCGCTTTCAAACGTGTAGTTTGCAGCGACTTCATAAGACACTTCATCCCATTCACGGCTTGAGTAAATTGTACCTACTGGGTCAAATACGTTTGTTGAAGCTGATTTTTCATCTTCTGTGTAACGTACACCGCCAGATAGACGTAAGTCATCAGTTGCATCGTAGCCCATGTTTACGAATACAGCGCGACTTGTCGTTTCTTGGTCTAGCTCAAGCTTTGTTGGGCCGCCATTAAATTGTGCTTCAGTGTCGCTTTGACGGTTGCTACCTTCTTCGTTAAACCAGTAAACACCCGTTACGAAGTCAACAGAGCCTAAGTAACCCGTTAATTGCAGTTCAACAGAAGTTTGATCAGCTGTACCACGCTCCGGGTAGTGGTCCAGTTTTACTGCTGTGCCATCATCATCAAGACCCGCTTTGTATTCTGATGAACGCTTAGAGAAGATGAACTTAGTACCAAGATCAGCGTTGATGTCGTATTCAGCCGTTAAAGAGATGCCGTTTGCTTTGTTTGAAACGGTTGCAGTTTCAATGGTGCTGGTTGCGTTGTCATATGGGTCAGCTGCAACGTCAGCGTTTGTTAAACCGCTTTGCGCTAAACGACCATTTGGTAGTTCGTCAATTAAAGTTGTGAATGGGCGTGTACCACCTTCACCATCGTTTGCATCAGCTGTGAATACGAAACGTAAGTCTTCGCTTGCATTGTATTTTACAGAAAGACGACCGTGGAATTCTTGGTTTTCGCCCACATCGTATTCAGCATTTGGCAAGTTGATGAACTCACCTAAACCACCGCGACGGTTAAAGCCCATGTTAAAGTTAAATGCTAAATCTTCAGTCACAGCTTGGTTAGTGAAGATGCTGCCTTTTAAGCGACCACGAGTACCCACTTCAGCACTTACTTTAGTGACTGCAGCTTGATCTGGCTGTTTCGTGATGATGTTGATTGCACCACCGATTGAGTTACGACCGTAAAGTGTGCCCTGAGGACCTCGTAATACTTCGATACGTTCGATGTTTGCTAGGTTCCAGTTTTGACCTACTTGGCGACCTAAGTAAACGCCGTCAACGTAAACACTTACGCCCGGATCTGTTGTAATTAGGTGGTCTTGCAGACCAATACCACGGATGAACGGGTTTGCAGATGAGTTGTGGCCTGCAGAGAAGCCCGTGATATTTAAGTTAGGAACAAACTTGCCTACATCAGTGATGTCAGAAATACCTTGCGCATCAAGATCATCACCAGAGAATGCACTCATCGCAATTGGCACTTCATAAATAACTTGCGAACGTTTAGTTGCTGTTACTGTTATTGCTTCGATTTTTTTCTCTTCTGCTTTGGCTTCGTCAGCCATGACCGAAGTTGAAGAGAAGCTGGTCAATGCAAAGGCCATCGCCGCAGCGATAGGAGATAAATTACGTACAGGGGTGTTCATATTTATTCCTCAAGAAACTGTGTTTTAAATCTCGTGTGTGTTGGTTTCTTGCGAGGTGACTCGCCAACCTAATGGAATAACAGTGAAATGAGACTTTAATTTATAAAACACGCGCGCAAAAAAGCGCCATCACCTTAAAAAGGCGACCGCTTCCATGACAAGTGTTTTTTATAAAAAAGAAGGTCAGCATCATGCTGCTATTCGGTTGGGCGGGCATTATAGGGGAAGGTGTAATAATTCTGCAATAATAAATTAGATTTTATTTCCTATACCTGAACTCATATTGAATAATTAAATTGTTTTTTTCAATAAATAAACATTTCTACTCTCTGTTTCAATGTTTTATCAAAGTCGCAAAAACGTACAAAAACATAAAGTTTATGGATTAATGAAAAACAGAGAAAAACTACACTTAAAACAATAAAGGCTTAATATGAAACTCACCTCAATTGCGCTAGGCATATTCGTTGCTACAGCGAGTATGTCAGCATTAGCCGAAGACTTAATTATTCATGCCGATGCGGCACTCGATGTTAAAACAGGCAAATTGATAAAACCCGTGACGCTGGTGGTTGATGACAATAAAATTTCTGAGATAAAACGTGGCCACACGCGTTTGGCTGGTGATTATAAACTCATTGAATTACCGGGACATACTTTGTTACCAGGGCTATTCGACATGCATGTGCACTTAACCAGTGATGCTCAAGTGCATGGTTATAAGCGGTTACAACGCACTTCTCAGCGTGCTGCGATCACCGGTGTGCGTAACGCAAAACGTACCTTAGAAGCGGGTTTTACATCAGTACGTAACTTAGGCGCAGTCGGATACTCAGATATCGCATTAAAACAAGCAATTTATGACGGTGATGTGCCAGGGCCTCGTATTTTTGCATCTGGTCCTTCATTGGGGGTAACAGGTGGGCATTGTGATAATAATTTACTCACACACGAACATGCAGTATCTGCTAAAGGGGTTGCTGATGGCCCATGGGCAGTTCGAGCTAAAGTACGTGAAAATATAAAATTTGGTGCCGATGTTATTAAGTATTGTGCGACCGGTGGTGTACTTTCAAAAGGCACTAAAGTGGGGGCGCAGCAATACACCCAAGAAGAAATGGACGCCATTGTCTCTGAAGCACATTTACGCGGCTTAACGGTAGCAGCTCATGCTCATGGTACAGAGGGCATAAAATCTGCAATAAAAGCTGGCGTAGACTCGGTAGAGCATGTGAGCTTCTTAGATGATGAAGCCATCAAGCTTGCGAAAAAGCACGGCACCTATTTCTCAATGGATATTTACAATACCGAGTATATTTTGGGTGAAGGTGAGAAAGCTGGTATTTTAGAAGAAAGCTTAAACAAAGAGCGAGTTGTAGGTGCTAGGCAGCGTGCGAGCTTTGGCAAAGCAGTCAAAGCAGGCGTAAAAATGGTATTTGGTTCAGATGCAGGTGTTTATCCTCACGGCGACAATGGTAAACAGTTCAGCCGTATGGTGAAATTTGGTATGACCGAGTTGCAAGCCTTGCAAGCAGCTTCTATTACACCAGCCACTTTGCTAAAGCAAGAGCAAAAGCTAGGTTCTTTAGACGTTGGAAAATACGCTGACTTTATCGCGGTTAAAGGTAACCCGATACAAAACATTTCAGTTATGGAACAAGTGAACTTTGTTGTGAAAAACGGGAAGGTTGAAGTAGATAAAAGATAATATAGATTGAAAGATTTTGCCCCATAGAACGGCTATGGAGCATAATGATTATATAGAAAGCTTAGAGTCTGATGTTAATTCTTCAGGCTTTTTATTTAATAGTTTTTGACAGCTTTTAATTGGCTCTTCTTTCAATACCACGACATCCCAATTGTTGGTGCTGCCACTCAAAATATTGTTGTGTTGTGCTGAAACATAGTAACGAACACAAGGTTTAAGGTTCATCTCAACGATTTTATTATTATAAGATGAATTATTATCAGCATTTGTTCTTGTTGGTCTTTCAGATGATAAGCGGAGTGTCACAAGGCCAGGTTCAAATGTTTCTCGTTTGCGATTCTCAAATTTAAGTTTTCCATCGATACCGGTTATTACTACATCAAAGTTATTAGTGTCCGTTGGGTTACTCCAATCACCATTGACTTCAGACCAAGGCTGAGAGGCGCATGCTGAAGTGAGTAATGTTAATAAAATTATTGCTGCTTTTTTCATGTTTATTCCTTTGTCTTTAAAAACAAAAATAATGCATTAACAACAATAGAACTAAGTGACTAAATTTGCAACATAATCTTTGGTACTTAACCTGACTAAGAACGTTGAACGCTTCTGATTATTCCGGTGAATAAAAGTTGATTTGAACATAATGGCACATTTATGGTTATTTAAATTAGTTTTGAATTAACTCAAAAGCCTAAGTTAATACATTAGCGTTTAAGAGGTCGAATGTCTCTGTTGAACCTGATTGTGACTATTTTTATTAAATTAATTTGAATATTTTCGATTTACACAAACGCCCCTGTAATAGGTATAAATGCTAATTTTTTCATGACTTTAAACCATCTTAATTAACGCTATATTCACACGTTGGATGTTATTAATACAAATAACAATTATTAACGATTTATAATTTGCAATGATAATTGTTTTTATTTAGCCTGCTCGTGATTTGAAACTAGAGTACATATCCCAACATGAAAAAATTTAGCTTATCTCTCATTGCGGCCGCCTGTGCTGTCTCACCTTTCACCTATGCACAAACAAAATCAGCTACAAATAACAGCTCGGCAACAGATAACTCTGAAATAGAAGTGATCAGTGTTTATGGTCGCCAAAACCAAGTTGTTATGAACTCGGGTTTAGCCACTAAATCAGATATGTCTCTGATGGAAACTCCTGCGGCAGTTGTGATTGTCGACAGCGAACTCATCAACGCACAAGGCGTTTCAAATCTGCAAGATCTTGTGCGCAATATCAGTGGTGTGACGCAAGCGGGAAACAACTATGGCATCGGTGATAACCTAGTGGTGCGTGGTTTAGGCGCCAACTATACCTATGATGGCATGTATGGTGGTGCAGGTTTAGGCAATACTTTTAACCCAACACGATCTTTGACCAACGTTGAGTCAATTGAAGTATTAAAAGGCCCTGCAACAGGTTTATATGGTATGGGCAGTGCCGGTGGTGTGATCAATTTAATTGAGAAAAAGCCAGAATTTGAAGAGCAGCATGCCTTAACCGCAGAGCTTGGTCAGTGGAACACATACTCTGTAGAAATGGATTCAACTGCTGGTATTACTGACGATCTAGCTTACCGTGTGCTTGTTAAAACGGAGCGCAGTGATGGGTATCGTGATTTAAGCAATGACAGAGATGAAGCGTATGTCAGTTTCAAGTATGTGATCAGTGATGCGCAAGATATCATGCTTTCAACGGCATATATCAAAGATGCCATTGCGGTTGACTCAATTGGTCACCCAATTCGAATTTATAATGCTGAATCTGTTAATGGCAAAACCGCGGGTGAAGCTAGCTGGCAAGATTTAATTAATGATCCTGAAGGCAAAGGCGTACAATTATCGGATGCTCAGCGTCAACAGCTTGCAAACTCATTGGCTGCTAATGATGGCTTAACGCCTTATACATTTGGCCACAACGGTATTATTTCGCCAATGGCTAAAGACAATGAAGGAGAAGAGCTACGTGTTAAATTTACACATAATATTGCTTTCACTGATGACTTAACGTTAAACCACCAACTGCAATTCCGTGACTATGATTCTGGCTTTGCCCGACAAACAGGTGCGTATAACTATGTATACTGGAACCGTCGAGGAACCATCAATGCTGATCCACGTGCGCCTTTAGTGGTTGATGATGTAATTTATCCTTATGCTGCCCGTCGTCAGGAATATCGCAAAGTTGAAGCAAAAGAGCAATCTTGGCAGTACTTTGCCGATCTACGCTATGACTTTACTTTGGGTAATGTTGATAATGAGTTTTTAGTCAACGCAAACTACGAAGACCGTGATATCCGCTTCAAGCAATACTCAATTTATGATGCTGATAAAGTCATTAAAAACAAAGAGGGTGAAGTGATTTACCAAGGTAAATTACCTTACATATTTGATATCCGTAATCCGAACTGGGCAACAGGCAGCTTTGAAGAACACGATCCTTTAAAAACCAGTGATTACAATAAAACAGTGAATGCTTGGGGCTTAGGCGCACAACATGTTGCCTACTTTGAAAATGGCATTACAACTCGAGTGGGTGTCGCGTATAACCGTATCAAGCAAAGTTACGAGCATTTTGGTGTAGATGCAAGATACCGTTCAAGTGCTGCACAGCCAACGCCAGAGCATGATACATCAGATAGCGGTTTAACGTTTAACTTAGGTGCAAGTTATAAATTTACCGATGATGTGTCGATGTTTGTTAATCACGCAAAAGGTCGTACGGCTTTTGGTGTACTTGAAGAGATATATGGCAATGAAAAAGATCGTGAAGATTCAGAGTCAATTTCTAATGATATCGGCTTACGTGTTAAAGCATTTGATGATCAACTTGTCGCCTCATTAATCGTTTTTGATAGCAGCCGTACTAATTTAGAGTACGCAAACCCGGATTATGAAGAGGGAGTGTCGGGCTCGAGCGTACCAAAGAGCTTCTTTGATGGGAAAGAGCAAACTAAGGGTGTAGAACTTGACCTAAACGCAGTATTAACTGATGAGTGGAAGCTTAACTTTAATGCGGTTTATCAAGATGCACGTGATAAGAAAGATCCAAACCGAGACTCATTCGATACACGTCAAAAAGGGGTGCCTTATGTGACAGTAGGTAGTTGGGTTACTTATTCAAAAGAGCTGTTTGATTTCGCTGAGCCAATTAACTTCAGTTTAGGTCACAAGTATGTTGATAACCGCAGCACGCACTCTACTTCATTTGGTATTCCTGACGGATATGTACCAAGTTACAGCGTCTTTGATGCAGGTGTCAGCTACAGCAATGACAACTGGAAAGTCCAAGCGAATATCTACAATTTATTCGACAAAGTGTATTACAACAAAGCCATGTTCTTAGGCGGTATGCCTGGGGACGAGCGCAATGTGAAATTAAAAGTAACGTATGCTTTCTAATTCATAAAACTGAGTACAATTAAGAGCGCTGCGGCGCTCTTTTTTGTTTTTGATTAAACCTTGAGCAAACAGTCAATTTGGATTTAAGTGGTTGAAAATCAAGCTTTTAGAGCGGTTAAAGTTACAGATAATTTACGATTGATGATCGATTACGTAAAGAAGATATCAAGCCCATGATTTTTAGTGTATTTAATTGTATAACCTTGGTTTCTTATCTTCTTGTGTAGCGGAGCTAAATAGCGCGAGTTTTCTTTTCATTTACATTGTTTACGAGTTTAAACAGCCTTTAAATTCTTCGCTTACATCACTAGCAGTTTTGCAATTTTCCCTAATTTGAATACACAAAAAGAGTAGGCTAGGCTTGCGCGAATTTTATTACTCTCACCTTGGAAATTCGCTTTTATGCCTCTTTTTTCACCTCGTTTTTCGGCCTATACGGTGGCACTTTTTAGCACTACTATGGTGTCGTCATTTTTCGTATCAACTTCTGTTGAAGCTGCAGGCAATACAGCCAATACTGAGCTTGAAAAGTTAGAGCAACAAATCACTGTGCTAGAGCAGCAAGTAAAACAGATCAAAGCACAGAACAGCAAAGAGGTGGTGGTTAATGCTGCCCCAGATATTCATGTCGGTGGTGCTATTCGGTTTAACTACAACATGGTGTCGTATGATGATGACAACGAAAAGCGTGGCGGCGACATCGACTTTGATTTAGTGCGCTTGAACTTTTCAGGTGACATTGCCGACATCGGTGTAAATGCAGAGATCCGCTTTTTAGATTATATGCGTGTGGTTAAGTTTGCATATCTAGATTACGATTTCAGTGATGACTGGCATGGGCAAATGGGTTTGGCACCAGTGCCATTTGGCAATGCACCACATAGTGGCTTTCATAGTTACTTTATGAGCCCTAATTACTTCATTGGCTTGCAAGAAGACTATGACTTAGGACTGGTACTCAAACACAAAGCAACCGAAAACAGCGTATTAGACATCGCATTTTTCAAAAACGACGAACATGGTGGCGTTGATGGCGGTGCTGAAGAACGTAAAGATCGCTATTCAGTCGATGCATTAGGGATCAGATTACGAAGTGAAAACACCCATGATGCGCCAACAAAGACTTTAGCTGAATATAACACGCTAGTGGGTCGTTACACTTATCAACTAGAACATCAGTTTGGCACAACCCATGTGGGGTTTTCAGCGCTTGATGGCGGTTTACATGATGGCGTGAGTCGTATAGGCGACCATACTGCTTGGGCGCTGCATGCTTCGACGCATATCGGCCAATGGCGCATACACTTACAGCATACTCAGTATCAATATCACATAGATAATGTGGCTCAAATCGTTGTAGGTGCTAACTCTATGTATGACACCATCGCCAGTGAGGCGACCAGCACTAACCTTGCAGTTTCTTATGATTTATCGGTAGATATTGGCCCTATTTCTCAACTGAGTTTCTATAACGACTTTGGCAGCGTTTACAACAAATCAGATGATACTGCCAATACTTGGATGAATATTACAGGTATGTCGATATCAGCTGGCGCGTTGTTTACGTATGTTGATTTGGTGCATGCGAAAAACCAACCTTTTGTTGGCGGCTCGATTGCTGGCAACAGTGACAATTTTGAAAGAAGGCTGAATATTAACGTAGGTTATTACTTCTGATAAAACTGAGAGTTAGTTAAGCTCAAGAGGCGCTTATTTGCGCCTCAGTTATTTTATCAGTGAGTGATTTCTCGCTGGAAGATAGCAAGTAAGTTTCCGGTTTTTCCAACTAATGCATTTTGTGCGAGTTCAGGTGCGAGTATTTGAACGAGCAGCCACCCATCTTGCCCTTCTTGATTTAAGATTGACTGTAAATCAGGTAGCTTTGCAATTTGAATGGCTGCAAAGCTCTGATCAAAAGGGGTTTTAGAAAGTAAAAGTGAGGTTAATCAATCAAATCGAGTGTGAGTAACAAGCGTTTTTTACCTTCGGCCAATTTTGGAGAGCGGTGAACTAAGCCTTTACCTTCATTGCCAGCCCAACCTTCTCCTTTTAGCAGGGCAACATCGCCGGCTTCAAGTGTTTGAATGGCGTTTTGCACAGTCATAATACCTGACTGTTCGTCATCAAGGCCTTGGCTGCCCGCACCGAGTTTTGAACGTTCAACATGTTCGTTAAGGAGCCATTCTGTGGCCACACCTTCAAAAGTGGTGACTAAACGACAAGGGATTTTGTCGACATGAAATTTAGGGCACATTGCCTTGTCTAAAACCGACAAACGCACACCAGCACGCTTGGCTTCAAACAAAGTACAGAACATATCGACTAGAACTGCGATGTGATCACACAGAGCTGGACTTGCTTTCAATGCACGATGGCTGCTGCTTAATTGCTCAAATGCATGTTCAGGTTCAGCGGCAATCACTTCTTGAAGGCTTGGCGCGTTCTCAATGATGTTTTGCGACTCTTTTAAAATGTCAGAAGATAAAGTGTGTTGCCAAATCGCAATATTGACGTGTTCGTTATAGATGTCAGTGAGTATTTGAAACTCGTCAGACACAGAGACGCTTGATGCTACTTCAAGCTGCTCGGCGGTATTTGAGTAAGCCATGTTTATTTACAATTTAAGTGACGGTAATTTTGATTGTAATGTTATAGAGTATCAATTTCTAGTTGCGATTTGTTAAACCCATTACATAAAAGCTTATATGAATCTAAAAAGTTTGACTCTACTCGTTTTTTAGTAAATCTATCTCAGATTGTAAGCTTTCTAACTGCTCAAGAATAGCTAAAAACTTTTCGCCAAACGGGGTCACTTGATATTCAACTCGGGGAGGGAGTTCGTTAAATATCCGCTTTTCTAAAATACCAAACTCGATATTACGTTTAAGACATTGATTAAGCACTTTGGTGGTTAGCCCCTCAACTTGACGTACCATTTCACCGGGGCGATTTATCCCTTCATCTAATAATTGATACACAGTTAAAGACCATTTACAGCCATAAATGGTTTCGACCATACGGGCGCTAGATTGAGGCGCTAATTTTCTTGGAAATATTTTTTCGTTTGCTGTCATAAAGATGTACCAAAAAGTACCTACCTAACCAAATTGTGCTTACTATTCAGAGGCTTTTCGTAAAACTAATATTATCACGACTTTTACAAACAAGAGATGTGATTATGAAATTTTCAAATGCAGACACAGTGATGATTATTGGCGGTTCTAGTGGTATGGGTTTCGCGACGGCAAAGGCACTTTTAGAACTTGGACTTAATGTAGAAATATTAGCGAATAATGCAGAAAAACTCGATAAAGCCGTCAGTGAGCTGAGCGGTCTAGGTCAAGTATCTGGCACACAGATCGATTTATATGACATTGATGCTGTTAAGGCACTAGCGAGCAAGATTAATGCATCGTCTACACACTATGGTTACTTAGTGAATGCGGCTGGCTATTTTTCACCATTGGCTTTTGTTGAGCACACTTTAGCTGATTACAATCAATACCATGATTTAAATAAAGCAACATTTCTACTGACTCAAGCTGTTGTCAAGAATATGCAAAAAGCGGGTAGCGGTAGCATAGTGAACATAGGGTCTATGTGGGCAAAGCAAGCCATCAAAGCCACGCCTTCGTCGGCGTATTCAATGGCAAAAGCTGGCTTGCATGTTTTTACTCAGCATTTGGCTATGGAACTCGCTGACGACAAAATCCGCGTTAATGCGGTGTCTCCGGCTGTGGTTAAAACCCCGATTTATGGCTCTTTTATTGCGCCTGAAGATATAGACTCTACCCTAAACAGTTTTAATGCATTTCACCCAATCGGGCGTGTTGGTGATTCAAATGATATTGCTAACAGTATCGTCTTTTTATTATCAGATGATGCAAGTTGGATCACAGGCAGCACTTTAGATGTGGACGGCGGTGTGATGGCGGGTAGGAATTAGCGCAATATTTTAAAGTTGAGCCTCAAAATGCTGCGTTTAGGCTCAATGTTGAATTTTTAAAATAGCTCGTATTTTGTTTGTCGGTTTGTTGAATTAAAAGGCAAGGTTAACAAGCATTTAAGAGTGAACTCAACCTGAGCTTAAACTTTACTGTTACTTTTTTATTAACATTTAATTAAATTTTTATTGATCTTTAGTATGGCTTTGGGTAAGTTTTCCCAGCCTAAACTCATTCATTTGGATTGGTTTGGCGTTAAATTTTAAATAATTTAAATTTGAAGGATACGGGATTTAAAATGAAAAAATTAAATTTAATTATGATGGGTCTACTGTCTGTAGGTATGCATTATGCGCCTCATTCGAAGGCAAATACTGATACGGTTATTTCTATTGGAGGTGCTCAAACTCCTTTAAGTGCAAACTTGATGGAGGGAGTAAAAAATGGCGTACGTTACAGCGCTGAGGGCTTTGAAACTCACTCAAATATCGAAAAGCATGTAGCTTCGGCATCTATCATTCATGCTAATTTGGCTGACTTTTATGGTGAAGCTAAAAAGCTTAATGGCTACATTGCAGAGGCGATGAAGCAAAATAAATTGATTATTCTTGAAAATACGCAGTTTGCTAAAAATATCTTTCTCGACGAGATGCCTTTTACTGCTGATGCTGAAGTGATGATCTATAAACCCGACTATAACCAAAACGGCGGTATGATCCACTTGTTTGGTAGTACAGTTAGCGATGTTAGAGCTGAGAAACAACGAATTGCTTCTGGTGGAGACAATAGAGGTTTTCAAGATATTTACGAAGGCCAAGTTAATACGCTTGGAGAGTCTTCTATAGCTTCGCATGGCTTTTCGATACCGGAAACATTCGACCGCGAAATGCAAAGCAGTTTAGCGCAAATGGAAGGGGCTAAACTAGAAAATGCATTGAGCTCGATTAAACAGTCTATCGCTCTATTAGAGTCTGGAAAGCCTTTTAAGTCAGGCAGTCATGAGTTTTTTGGTCAGCAAACTCAAAACTCATTTATGTCGACTTCTAGTACGCCATCTGGAGGTGCACTAGGCTATTCATGTCCAAAAGCAGCAAAAGATGAGAGATTATGCTGGGCTTCTATTGTCGTAAATCGTCCTTATCAACATATTAATGGTCAAGCAGACATAAATATTTTAAATCATTACTCTTTTGGAGCATTCAGAACGGATCAATATACAGCGATTGCAGTGAGTCCGAATGGCAGTGTGAACCCGAATATGAAGGTCAATTCAGAGTATGAAAAAGCCTACTTTTTGAAAAACCATTCGGTGAAGATTAATATTAATGATGCTGATGGCCTTCAATTATATCGACGTATGCCTCAAAATGCCGTTAATAGCAGTAGTGTTGCTTCTACTTCAGGTTTCGACTTTAGTATTTCAGGCGGTGTAGACAAAGATGGGCCTTCATTGGGCGCTAGTATTGGTTATTCTGAATCAAAAACCATCACTGAGAATTTAATTGATTGGGAAACAAGCACCACATCAAATGGCAGTAATGCCGTTTGGAACATGAGCTTGAATAAATATAAAAGTATCAATGACTGGGTGTACCAGGATATTTTTCGTTGGGCTAGGTTAAGAGGCACACCGAGCATTTCTAAAAATGGCTTGCAGTATACAACTGAAGCTATTTGGTTAGGCGATAAGTACCGCGATGGTCAATTTAGAGTGACCATGAATACGACAACACAGAACAGTAAGCTTTGGTTCACTGACAATAGCATTTGGGGATGGAGTGCTAAGCAAACAGGGTGGATACATAGTCTATATGTTGGCTCTCAATCATTTAATAACGCTTGGTTGAAAAAGCTATAATTTTCAGGATAGATTACTTGTTGGTAAGCGCATTTTTGGATGCGCTTTTTTGTATAGTAAGCAATAAAAATTGTATAAACTTTTCTATTTCGCTTGATATAGTTTATTTATATTTGGAATGTTTCTCTCCCAAATTGGTGTTTTATCACCAATGTAATGTCTTGCGGCGTCTAAAAATAATCTCGTTCTGACAGGTAAGTCACGATGCGGATACACGGCATACATGGCGCTGTAATCAGGCAAATTGACGTCTGTCAAAATTGGCACTAAGTCACTTTCTTCCATGGGTTTTGCAAAAAAGAAAGCGGGAGCAGTCATAAAGGCATTATGTGAAAGTACTTTTTCAACTAATGCTTCACTATCGTTAGATTTAAACACCGGGTTAATAGGCTGCTCTTGAGGTTCACCTTTTTCATCTATGTAACTGATAGATTCAAAGCGGATATATGAACTAGAATAGGCTGCAGCAGGTAGCTCTTCTAGGTCAGCCATGGTTTTTGGCTCACCATAAATTTCTAAAAACTGCTTAGTGGCTAGAATAAGCATACGATTACGAGCAATTTTACGTGCTATAAGTGAAGAGTCGCGAGGCTCACCAATTCGAAACGCTAAATCAAAGCCTTCAGACACCATATCTACGACTCTGTCGTCGTGTCTCAAATCTATGGTGACTTGCGGAAAGCGCTTTTGAAAGTCATTGATCACAGGCATGAGATAAAACTTACCAATGTAACTCGACGCCGTAATGCGAAGCAAACCGCGAGGCTCTTGGTGGTAGTTTTCAGCCAGTTGCACTGTGTCTTGTAATAATAACCTAAGTTCTGCGGCTTTTTTTATCATTTCAGCACCGGCAGCAGTCAAAGAAAAAGAACGAGTTGTTCGGTTGAGTAGACGAACACCCAAATCTTCTTCTAATTTACTCACTTGCTTTGAAATAACAGAGCGATCAATGTTTCTAAGCTCGGCAGCTTTTGAAAATGAACCTTGTTCAACAACTTCAAGTAACATGATCAAACGACTGGTTGTATCCACGGTGCGATCCTAAAAATCAATATTGATGATATTTTGGCACCAATGAAAGTGTAAAACTAGATAAATAATCTACAAATAAAGCATAAATTATAAATTTAATGGTTTCATTACCTTATGTTGACAATTGTCGCAGTGAGGTTGTTGAACTTGAATTGACATGTTTTAATAGAAAAAATCGAGAAATTAGCAATTATTTTGCAATAATTGGCGTGTTTTGATATCACAAACTGAACCTTTTAATGACAGGAAATATATGTCTGCAGTTAACAAATCAATGAAAGTCATAGAACTTGTTCAGGCCGGAGAGGCTTTCGATTTGCAATGTGCTGAACGTCAAGTACCCCAGTTGGGTGCGAATGAGTTGCTGGTGGCCATTGATTATGTTGCTTTAAACCATGTTGACGCACGATTAGCACAGACAGGCTTTTCACAATGGCAGTACCCGCATGTCTTGGGGCTTGATGCCGTGGGCACTGTGGTTGATGCGGCAAAGGGCGTTTTTCCGAACAAAGGCTCACGCGTGCTATTTAACGCCTGTCTATCTCAACAGGGTATGTTAAAAGAATATGCAGCGGTGCCTAGCCACAGTGTTTCTGTGATCCCTGATGAAGTAGCGAGTGATGTTGCCGTATCTTTACCCAATGCTGGTATGGCGGCACTTATCGCCTTAAACAAACTACAGTTGCAGTCAGGTGAATCTTTACTGATCAATAGTGCTCAAGGTGCGGTTGCGCACTTCGCGATTCAATATGCGAAACAGCAAGGCGCGCAAGTGTATGCATTTGCACAAAAACCTCATCAGAAACGGCTTGAAAAACTCGGTGCCGATTTAGCGTTTGATTGTGAGCAAGAGGGGGTGTGTGAGCAAATTAAAAGAGAAATTGGCAATGCGGGATTTGACTGCATAATTAACACCCAAGGCGGTGAAACCTTCTTAGAAGATTTACAACATCTGCGTTTTTGTGGTCGTATTGCGTGTCTAAATGGTTTTAGCACTATTCCTGAGCAGTTACTTTTTGAAAAAGCGCCGAATATCGGGGTGGTCTCAGTATCAGGT